>JABAOC010003500.1_pt2 | contig 99192 bp, 81 predicted proteins | sample 7062161 | NCBI WGS metagenome assembly JABAOC01 (sample SAMN14538625, study PRJNA623070) | marine sediment metagenome | biome: marine biome [ENVO:00000428]; feature: marine pelagic biome [ENVO:01000023]; material: deep marine sediment [ENVO:00002113] | place: India: Gulf of Khambhat ... | reverse complement strand
TATATCGGAGAAGATCTTATAATTATCGATGAGTTGGATGACATTGGAATGATAAAAATTGGGGATAGGGTGGCTATTGCTGAAAGAGTAACTCTTGTGATATCATCTAATTCAAATTTTTCAAAATTGCGATCCATCCTCAGTGATAAACATGGAAATATTGAAATTGGCGATGACGCCTGGTTAGGAACTGGATGTATTATTATGCCAAATATAAAAATTGGCAACGGGGCAGTAGTGGGTGCTGGAGCTGTTGTTACTAAAAACGTTCCTGATTTTACGATAGTAGCAGGTATTCCAGCAAAACCTATTAAAGAAATTGATATTCAAAGAGTTAAGAATTTAGCAAAGGATAAAGAATTATTCCTTTAATTAATATTTTAAAAATGTTAATAGGAACCAAATGGCCAATAAAGTTGGAGCTATTATTACAGGTGGTGATTTTCAGGGGCTTGGTGTTCTACGAATCCTGGCAAGAAAAGACATCCCAATTATTTTATTAGATAGTGATCACTGCATTGGCAGATATACGAGATCTAAAAAGAAATTTTATAGATCTCCAAATCCTTTAGATGAAAAAGCTTATGTCGATTTTCTCATAGAATTAGCAAAAAAGGAAAAAATTAATGGGTGGGTCATTTTCCCAAATGACGACAAAGCTGTCGCTGTATTAGCCAAATATCGAAATATACTGAAAGAATTTTTTCGGATCACTACTCCGAGTTGGGAAACCATCCAGCATGTATATATTAAAAAAAAAAGTTATCAACTTGCTGAAAAATATGATATACCTATTCCTAAGACATTTTATCCTCAAAATTTGGATGAATTAATAGAATTAAAATTAGATTATCCTGTTGTAATTAAACCATCGATTAAAGACAATTTTTATTCAAAAATTAAAATAAAAGCTTTTCTTATTAATAATAAGCAAGACTTAGTAAAAACGTATCAGAAGGTTAGATCAATAATTGATGCAGAAGAAATTTTAGTACAAGAATTCATACCCGGAGGACCCACTCAACTTTATTCATTCTGTCCATTTTTTAAAGATGGCAAAGTTATCGCAAATATTACAGGCAAAAGATCACGTCAACATCCAATGGATTTCGGCCATGCATCTACTTTTGCTGAAATAATAGATGTTCCGGAATTGAAGACCATCTCTGAGCAATTTCTTAAGTTGATCAACTATTATGGGATAGCTGAAGTTGAATTTATGAAAGATAATAGAGATGGTAAATATAAATTTATTGAAGTAAATCCAAGGGTATGGGGATGGCACACACTCGCCATTGCTGCCGGTGTTGATCTTATTTATTATGTTTTTCTAGATATGATCGGAGAAAAAGTAGAAGCCCAACTTCCCTCAAACAACTCTAAATGGATTCGATTAACAACAGACATTCCAACCGTAGCTCTTGAAATTATAAAAGGAAAAATGAAAATAAGCGACTATCTAAAATCTATGAGAGGTAAAAAGGAGTTTGCAGTTTTTGCGTATAATGATCCGTTGCCATTTTTTGCTGAACTTGCCATGATTCCTTATCTTTGGCTAAAAAGAGGATTTTAAAAATGTTATTGACGGATATGATATCGGCTTTAGTGTTAGCCTTTCTAATTCTAATACCTCTAATTATAAAATGGGAATTGGATAAAAAATTCTCAATATCTATGATAGGTCTTATAGGTATTTTGAGTGGACTTATTGCAAATAGAATAAAGATTTTATGGAACCTTGAAACTTATCAAATCCTAAGCCTTGATTTTTTTCTAATTATCACAACGTTTTCATTACTGCTGTTATGGAGATTTTATAGAGATCCAGAAAGGATATCACCTGAAGATGAAAGTGCTATTTTATCTCCTGCTGACGGTAAAATAATATATATCAAAAAAATAGAAAAAGGAAAGATACCCTTTTCAGAAAAAAAGGGTAAAACTTTTTCTCTTAACGATTTCATCCAAGCCGATGTTCTTCCCCATGAAGGCTATCTAATTGGAATTGCAATGACGTATTTAGATGTCCATGTAAATCGTGCACCAATAAGTGGTAGGATAAACCTTATAAAACACATCAAAGGCATTTTCATATCTTTGAAAAGAAAAGAAGCGGTCATCCAAAATGAAAGAGCATTAATTATTGTAGATGGCAAACATTTTAAATTGGGTATCGTTCAAATTGCTTCCCGTTTGGTAAGAAAGATCGTCCCTTACATTAAGGAAGGACAGGAAGTTGATAAAGGGGACAGGATTGGTATGATCAAATTAGGATCACAGGTTGATTTAATCCTTCCTAAAATATCGTCCCTCGAAATTAAAGTTCATCCTGGTGATAAAGTAAAAGCGGGTTCATCAATTATTGCTCAGTGTTAATAATCAAAAAAAATAATCACTTAGCATAATGAAATTATTGCTTAAATATAAATAATCTTAAATACATGATTAATTTTAAATCGATCGATATTAAGCATTAATAACGATAACAATGTGTTTGTTATAATCAGTCTTTTTGCCTTTAACCATTAAAATATGACATTTTCATGCGCTTTAAAAAAGTCTTATTAGTAAGTCCTCCTTCATTAAGTCGCTATGGCGGTCTAAGGGTGCCGGCTGGAATAGGTCATGTCGCTCAAGCATTATTTGATCATTCGATTGACTACAAATATATAGATATGAGAATAGGGAATAATTTCAAATATTTTATCAAAACGACATTAGATTTCAAGCCAGATCTGATCGGAATTAGTATGGTAACTCAGGGATATAAAAAAACCTATCATATGATCACTCAGATAAAAGAGTTGCTACCTGATTCAAAGATCGTTGTTGGGGGACATCATATGACCATATTAAGAGAAAATGTGCTTCATGACTGTGTCGAAATTGATTTCGGAGTAGTTGGAGATGGAGAAGATATAATAGTTGAGCTTTGCCAAAACAATAAAGCAATACAAGACATAAAAGGATTGGTATACAGAAAAGATAATCAAGTTATATTTAGTGGCCCTAGACCTATTGTTAAAGACCTTAATCAGTATGCTTTTCCAAGATATGAAAAATTTAATCTAAATGACTACTCGAAACAGATTCCAATACATTCCAGTCGAGGATGTGTTGGTCAATGCACCTTTTGTCCCAATAAATTGATTGGCCAAAAGTTTCGGATAAAAAGTGTCGATTATTTTGTTGATGAAATTGAATATTGGTACGGGAAGGGATATAAGCAGTTTGCAATAGATGACGATAACTTTACCCTAATTCGCAAAAGGGTTTTTGATTTTTGCGATGAGATTGAAAGACGTGGATTGAAAAATTTATTTATAAGATGCTCGAATGGAATACGTGCAGATCGAGTTGATCGACAATTGCTCGAAAGGATGATGGAAATCGGCGTTCGGGAGGTCGGATTCGGCGTAGATGGCGGCAATAATAAAATATTGAATTCTTTGAAAAAGGGTGAAACGATAGAGACTATCGAAAAAGCCATAAAGGACGCTTGTGATATAGGTTTAGATGTAAAGATTTTTATCATAGTTGGCACACCACATGAAACCCGAGCTGATATTGAAGATAGTATTACATTGGCGAAAAAATATCCTGTAGCTCGAGTCAATTTTAATAATGCGATCCCTTACCCTGGGACGGAAATGTTTGAATATGTAAAAGATCACAGTTTATTTACTGTTCCTCCTGACATATACCTCAATGAAGTTACTGAGGAGAAGCCAATTCCAGTATTTGAAACACCAGAATTATCAAAAGAGGAACGACTTGAGTTATTAAAAAAATGTCATAGAGTGGAAAAAGAAGTGATGAAAAATACAGCCTTCAGGATGTATAGTCATTTTCCACTTGCCGGCGTAATGATAAAGTACTTGTTCAATGTAACACTATTTGAAAAGTTTTTTTTTAAGAATTTATCCCTACGAAATATTTTTGAAAAAATTCGTTACAGAAAACTTATGAGAAGACAGAAATTATGTTAATTCGACTTCATAATTTTGATCGTTTTATTCAATATAAGTTTATTCACCTAATAAGAGTATAAGTTTTCTTATAAATTCTATATTTAGTATCTCTCTCAATAAAGAAAATATAGGCTATAAGGCGCAGATCGGATATACTTGGCCACTAATCCTGATAAAACTCATATTTTTTCAATATGATCTAAAAATTTCACCTTGACCAGAAGAATATTTATTACATCGTTTATTTTATTAGCAGGACTGATTACTGCAGGATTATATTCTTTAAAAAAAATCTTCAATTTTGATCTATTTACCTTTTTAAACTTTAAGGATGCTAATCAACGAAGAATAACTACTAAATCCAAATACCAACTTTTTGGTGGTGAGAAATATAATACAGATTTAGTTTCCCATATTTATGAATCTAAAAACGGAACACCTGAACAAAACATGAGCAAAGTTTTAGAAATGCTTGGAGGAATTGAAACTGTTATTGATAAAAATGATATCGTTATTTTAAAACCAAATGGCCAACAGATTGGTCATAATATGACCAATACGAATACGATTAAGGAATTCATTGATCAAGTTTTAAAAATTAATGACTTTAACGGTGAAATAATAATTGCCGAAAATCATCATCATTATTCTGATAATTCAGCAGGATGGACCACAACGCTTAAAAATGGTGATTACAATCTAAATGAATTAGTTAGCTATTATAATGATAGAGGTATCAATAATGTCACTAAATACCATTGGCGAGATGGAGGATTAGTTTCGGATTCAAGATTCAAACTTGCAGATCCTGGAAGAATCGTTTCTGGCCCAGATGAAGGAGACGGCTACATTTGGACTGATGAGGATTACTCCTTTCAAGGGAAAAAAGTAAAAATGAGTTATCCTATTTTTACATCTTCATTTAGTGCCGTGACTATTGATTTTAGAAATGGTGCCTGGATAAATGGTAAATACACAGGTCAGCCTGTTAAATTCATAAACATTTCTGCGCTTAGAAATCATAGTAATGCTGGCGTTACTGCAACTATTAAAAATTATTTAGGGGTTGTTGACTTATCCTGTGGATACCATGGGAAAAATCCACCAGGATACTATAATTTTCATTACATAGCAGTCGATTGGCCTGCGATTGGAATATTAAGGAAGGGAATGAAATCTTTTATCACGAGCAAATTCGTCGAGAAACAAAAAACAATTAATAAAATTGCAAAATTTGTAGGTCCCCAAAATGGAGCTTTAGGTGGCGCGGTTGGTCATTTCATGAAAACAATTAGAAAAGCTGATTTAAACATTATCGGTGCAGAATATGCTGGACATCAAGGAAGACATGAAAAACCTGGTCATACAAAAACAGTATTAGCTTCAGTAGATCCAGTAGCACTAGACTATTACGCAGGGAAATACGTGCTTTATCCATTAGGTGGAAAACGAGCTAAATTTAATGATCCAGATAATTATAGGGGAACCTTCCGAAAGTATTTAGAGCAATGTCATGCGCAGGGTATAGGCGTACTTGATGAATCAGAAATGATACTACATAAATACAAATTTCCAGAAGGATAAATAAATTTGAGATTTAATTTAAAAAAATGTCATTAATCATTAGAATTGATGTCGATCGACCTTATGGGAGACAATCGTTACTCCGGCAGACATTGAGCCGTATCAGTTCAGACTACTATTTCCCTAAAATCCAAACCTTAGGCTACTTAGCAGATCTCAAAATTATTATAGAAACATTAGATAAAAACAATGCTAAATCATACATATTTTTCCGAAGGTGTTCATTACCTTCACTTTCAATTATAAAGCTTATTGATAAAGGTCAGCATAAAATTGGTTTGCATTTAGAAAATTCACGATCATATGAAACATTCAATCATGAGTTAAAATACATCGAAGATTTTTTAAATAGAAAAGTTAATACATTCACTAAACATGGATCAGGCAAATTTAAATACGGATTTCATCATTATGCACCCTACGAACCCAAGAAATATATTGAATGGGGGAAAAAAGCAAATATGCATATTTTTTTTGGCAACCATGAAGATCCCACAATAACTGATTATTTTGATAATGGATTACACATTTTTCCCTCAGCATTTTGGCTAGAACCCTCATGGAGAAAAACTGAGAAATTCAATATTAAATGGCTCACAAAAGAAGCCTCTAAAAGAAATATTGTTTTGTTATTTCACCCTGATAATATTACTGTTAATCCGAGTCTTTTAAACGAACTATCCTATATACTAAAAAAAATTCCTACTAAAATTTTAGATTGATATGCCAAAAAACATTTTAATGATCGCATATACAAATTATTCAACAGACGCGAGAGTTATAAAAGAAGCAGAAACTGGAATTAAAAACGGATTTCAAGTAGATTTTATTGCCCTTAAAGAAGGAGAGAAAACCTTAACAGAAAAAATAAATGGTGTAAATGTTATTAAAATAAATCAATATCAATATAGAGGGAAAAGTTATATTCGACATTTGTTATCTTATATGAATTTCTTCATAAGATGTATAATCAAAACAACAATTTTACATATAAAGAATAAGTATAAAATCATTCATGTGAATAACATGCCTGATTTTTTGGTGTTTTGTGCCATAGTACCTAAATTATTTGGATCAAAAATCATCTTAGACATCCATGACCCAATGCCTGCTATCTTGCTCACAAATTCAAAATCAAAATCAAAAAAGATTAGGTATAAATTACTTTTATTTCAAGAAAAAGTTAGTTCACGATTTGCTGATTCTATAATTACTGTTCACGAACCAATTAAGAAAGACATTTTAATTAAAGATGGAATACCTGCAAATAAAATAACGGTTATAACAAACTTCGCAGATGATTCTCTTTTTACCACCAATGGAAGTTATACTTTAAACAGCCAGCTAAAACTAATTTCTCATGGTACGATATCCGACAGAATAGCTTTAGAAGATATTTTAAAGGCAATCAAAAATACCAATAATATGCATAAATTGCGGTTTAAAATAATTGGTAAAGGTAGTTTCGGCAACCAATTAAAACGTTTAATTAACGAATTAAATTTAGAAGGTATTGTGGACTATGAGGATAAGTTCTATGAATATAAAGAACTTCCCGATATTATTAAAACCTACCATATTGGAATAGCAAGTTATGTGCGTTCGGTAGCAACAGATTATATGCTACCTGTAAAAATGCTAGAATATATTCTATTGGGAATTCCCTTTATTACTATACCAAATAAAGCGATAAAATATTTTTTAAAGGGTGATGAATGTTTTTTCTATGATCCAGTTAATATTTCATCACTTACGAACTTATTTAATGATATAATAAGAAATCCATGCTCAATTCTAGAGAAAAGAGAAAGGCTTATTGCTATCAGAGAAAAATTCCTCTGGAGTAATGAGCAAAGAAAATATGCTAATCATTTATACCATTTGATCAATTGATGAACAATTCAAGAAAAATAAGATTTGCGATTATAGGATGTGGGAAGATAGCACAACGACATGCAGAGCATATTTCCAATCTTGGTCAATTAGTCGCTGTTTGTGACATCAAAAAAGATCGAGCAATAGCCCTGGCTGATAAATATTCCTGTAATTTTTACGATAATATTGACGCTCTTCTTTATCATGAAACTGAGTGTGAAGTGGTATCGGTGTGCACTCCAAACGGTTTACACGCCGATCATACGATTAAGGCACTGACAGCTCAAAAACATGTGATATGTGAAAAACCAATGGCAATTTCATCAGAAGATTGTAAAAAAATGATTAGAGAAGCTCGAAGAACTAGTAAAAACTTATTTATCGTGAAACAAAATCGCTTTAATCCTCCTATTATTGCATTGAAAAGGGTCATTGACGAGGGAAAATTAGGAGAAATAATAAATATTCAACTAAACTGTTTTTGGAATAGAAATGAACAATACTATCTGAATTCTGATTGGAAAGGCAAAAAGAATTTGGATGGAGGTACTTTATTCACTCAATTTAGCCATTTTATAGATTTGATATATTGGCTGAATGGAGAGGTAAAAGATGTACACGCAATAACCAAAAATATACTGCATAACGGTTTAATTGAAATTGAGGACACGGGTGTTATAGCATTGGAATTTGAGAATGGTGCATTGGGGACTATTAACTATACCGTAAATAGTTATGGAAAAAATATGGAAGGCTCTATTACAGTTTTTGGACAAAAAGGTGCGGTTAAAGTAGGTGGTCAATATTTAAATATGCTGGAATATCAATTCATTGAAGGTTACAACATTACAGATGTTTTTGAATCTCGTCCTGCTAATGACTATGGATTTTATCAGGGATCTATGTCAAATCACGATAAAGTCTATGAAAATGTGATTGATGTATTACTAAATAATGGGAAAATAGCTACCAGCGGTGAAGAAGGATTAAAGACAGTCGAAATTATTGAGAAAATTTATAAGGCAGCTCAAAATAAATTTTTAAAAGATAGTTAAAAAATGAATAAAAATAAAGTTAAAATTGCATTAATTTGTGCACCAGGAGGCCATTTCGAACAGTTAAAAAATTTATCTGAATTTTATGACAATTATCAACATTTTTGGATCACAATGAAACATCCTCAAACTGAGTATGGATTAAAAGATGAAAGAAAATATTATATAAATTATGCCCACTTTAAAAAGCCATGGACATATTTCACTCATATTCCCACCGTAATTAAAATATTCTGGAAAGAAAAACCATCTCATACACTTTCGACAGGTTCTGGACGAGCGTGTTTTATTCCTTTTATTTTAGCAAAGTTATTTAACATTAAATTTATCTACATTGATTCTTTTTCAAGAGTTAATAATCTTACTTTTTTTGCTAATTTTTTAAATAAAATAAGACATCCAATTTTTGTACAGTGGGATAATCATTTAAGAAGAAATGTAACTTACATAGGTCCAGTATTTAAGGAGTATACAGTAAATAATGAGAAAAAAAGTTTCGAAAACCATGTACTTGTCACCTTGGGAAGTAGGCTGGAGCCATTTGAGAGATTGATAAAAGCAGTTGAACTTCTGGTTGAAAAAGGTATAATTATCAAGAAAGTTAAGGTTCAAGCTGGTTACACGAAATATGAGTCAGATTATCTGGATATATTTGATTTTTGTTCTGTTGATGAACTTGATAATCTGATATTAAATGCGAAATATATCATTACACAAGAAAGCGCTGGAATTGCAACAAAGTGTTTAAAGTTAAAAAAAAGATTTTTGGTAATGCCAAGGGATTATGCATTCGGTGAAGTCCCCTCAAAAAGCGATATGAAAGAAGATCTTTATATCAAACTAGTACAATTAGGTTATACCAAAGCTGTTCATAATGCAGATGAGTTAACATTAGCAATTAAAAACATCGATCAACTAAAAACGGGCTATAAGTTTGACAATAGTTTAGCGATATCGAAATTAACAGAATTAGTGGAGACTGTATGCAAATAATACCGTTTGTTGATTTGAAGACACAATATAAGAATATAAAAAATGATATAGACAATGCAATTGCAGAAGTTATTTCTAAATCTGCATTCATTGGAGGACCTTTTGTTGATTCCTTTGAAAAAAAGTTTGCAAAGTTCTGTAATGTTAAGCACTGTATTGGAGTCGGAAATGGCACAGATGCAATTTTTATTGCACTTAAAACTCTAAATATTGGCCCAGGTGATGAGGTTATAACTGCTGCAAACAGCTTTATTGCGACTTCAGAAGCAATTACTATGACAGGAGCAAGGGTCATTTTTGTTGATATCAATCCTCAAACATACAACATCGATGTAAACAAGATTGAAAAAGAAATAACTCCAAAAACCAGGGCAATTATTCCGGTACATCTCTTTGGTCAACCCGCAGATATGGATCCTATTCTTGAACTTGCAAATAAGTATGATCTAAAAATTATTGAAGATGCCGCCCAGGCACACGGTGCAGTTTATAAAGGACGTCAAATCGGATCAATTGGTGATGTTGGATGTTTTAGCTTTTACCCTGGTAAAAATCTGGGTGCTTATGGAGATGCAGGTGCCTTAATTACAAATAATAATGAACTGGCTCTGAAAGCAAGAATGCTTGCCAATCATGGTAGAGCGGATAAGTATAACCATGAAATTGAGGGAGTGAACAGCAGATTGGATGGATTGCAGGCAGCAATTTTGGAAGTAAAATTAAGACATCTTCCAAACTGGACTGACCTCCGACGCAAAAATGCTTATTCATACAACAATCACTTGAAAGATACGGATTTATTAACGCCAGTCGAAATTAATAATGTCAAATCAGTATATCATATATATGTTATAAGAGTGAAGAATAGCACTCGCCAAAGACTTCAGGAACATTTGAAATCAAAAGGAATTTCTTCAGGAATTCATTATCCAATAGCATTGCCAAATTTAAAGGCTTATTCATATATGAACTATAGCGAAAACGACTTTCCTGAAGCAACAAGCGCTTCTCAAGAGATACTTTCTCTGCCAATGTACCCGGAGCTCAAAGAGGACCAGATACAATATATTGCCCAGACGATAAGAAAATTCTATAATGAAAACAGAAGGTAATAATATAAAGTATTAAAGAGCTAAGGTTAGAAAAAATGAGTAAGTATTTTCTGTATTCATGATCACTACTTTTCATTAAACAGATATTCCATTAAATTAATAATGCAATATGTAATAAAAGCTAGAGTAATAAAGCAAAAAGAACAAGGTTAACTCTGCACCTGACCAAATTTGTGTAAGTATTTGTGCATATAAAAGATCAAATATGTTAGCACATTTGTTAAGCGCACTTCAAAATCAGAAAACTGAGCTACTGTTTCCTTATTCTATTGTAGCAGTGAGCAAATGTTGTTTTTAGGGTATAGTTGGGCATTTTTGAGCAAGACTAGAATGAGCAGTTGCACGTAACCTTTTTATTTTAAATAGTGAAGAACATATGCAACGGTTGAAGAAATTTTGTTTTACATTTTGGGATTTGAAAACAAAGATTCTAATAGGATCTATTCGATAAAGATAATTTTATTTATAAAGTTGGGGCAAATAATATGGAGATTATTAGGCAAAAGATAAAGTATAGTATACAAGGAGTAGATAAGTATATTGAATCACATAAATATAAGGGTTATGAACCTTTTGATGGGCTATCTTCATTTTTAAGACCATTTACATTTAACAACTTGTTTGCAGAAAGAGTTTTAACGCAAATTGTTCTCAGAAGTCCGATAAACCTTCGTCCTTTACTTGGTATAAAAACCTTGGATTCTACTAAAGGAAGAGGATATATGGCAGCAGGTTATCTTTTAATGTTTCAGCTTACACAAGAACAAGATTATAAGAAAAAAGCCATTGAATGTCTTGAATGGTTAATTAATAACAAATCTCCTAAGTTTGAGGAGTACAGTTGGGCAAACCATTATGATTTTGCTAGCCGTGGCGGTAGATACACAAAGTATGATCCTATTATTGTATGGACAGCACTTATTGGACAGTCCTTCTTAGATGCGTATGAAATTATTGGTGAAAAAAAATATTTAGAGATTGCTAATAGCGTTTGTGATTGGATCCTCAAATTGCCTAGAGAAAAAACCAAATCAGGGACATGCTTAAGTTATTACGCTTTGAATCAGAGTTCGGTTCATAATTCTAATATGCTGGGAGCTGCAATGTTAGCAAAAACTGCAAAGTTTACAGGTGATTCTATAGCCTTAGCAGTAGCAAAAGAGGCAATGGAATATAGTTGTTCAAGACAATTAGCAAACGGAGCTTGGTATTATGGAGAACAGCCAATGAATCGTTGGATTGACAATTTTCATACGGGATATAACTTAGACAGCCTTAAATGCTATATTGATAATACCGGAGATAAATCTTATAGTAAGAATCTTAGTCTTGGATTTAAATATTATAAGGATAATTTTATTGAAAATAGCGGGAGACCAAAATATTATCATAATCGAACATATCCTGTGGATATACAGTGTGCTGCTCAATCGATAGATACTTTAGCTTATTTTGCAGAATACGATGAGTCATCATTAAATATATCTTTGAAAGTTGCTGAATGGACTATTGATAATATGCAGGATAAAGATGGTTATTTTTACTATAGACAATTACCTTTTATGAAAGTTAAGATTCCAATGCTACACTGGGGCCAGACAACCATGTATAAAGCACTGGTTCATTTGTTGTCAAAATTATCTTAAAATTAACAGTAACAAAGGAGCTCATAAAACTGATGAATACTAATAAAATTTGTACTAAGTGTGTTCTTACAGATAGCACTCCAGGTATTATGTGTGATGAAAACGGCGTTTGTAATTATTGCAACACTTATATAAAGAGAGAAGTTCAGGGTGAAAAAAAATTATTAAAATATCTGGATAAAGTAAGAGGTACTGGTGAGAAGTATGATTGTATGATTGGAATAAGCGGAGGGCGGGATAGTACCTATACTCTATGGAAATTGGTCAATGATTACAAAATGAGAGTACTCGCTTTAAATTACTTGAATTCCTTTACTTCTGAAGTAGCTCGTGAAAACATGCAAAATGCTTTAGATATTTTAGGCGTAGATTTAATAACTTTCGACTTTCCAAACGATGTTCATCGAAAATCAACAAAAAAAGCATTAAAAACATGGTCACATCATCCATCTTCAAGTATGATACCCTTTTTTTGTACTTATTGCAAATTGTGGGATGGGGAACAATATCGAATAGCCAAAGAGAACAATATCTCTTTAGTTATAGTTGGAAGTAATCCTTTTGAAACTGCTTCCTTCAAATAGGCAGGTCTAGGTGGTGCCAGAGATTATCATAAATTAACAAATATCGCTAATATTCTAGGGAAATCTTTAAAGGAGTTAATTCAAAATCCCAGATATTTAATCAGTATGAATTGGTCTACGGTAATAAAGATGTATTTGATGGTTGGGCATAGTAGTCCTTACTTGCGATGGAAATATAAGGATATAAATGTCTTGAGACTTTTTGATTATATTATTTGGGATGAAAAGGAAGTGATATCCACCATAACAAAGAAACTTGGATGGAAGAAATCTCTTGAGGTTGAATCTACCTGGAGATTCGATTGTCGTCTTGATTTTGTAAGAAGGAGGATGTATGCTACGACTCACGGGGTAAGTGAGCTGAGAGATTTTTTCAGCAAAATGGTTCGAGAGGGTCGGATGACCAGGGATGAAGCTTTAAATAGGCTTAAAATAGAAGACTATGTGTCTGATGAAGTAGTTGATAATGTTTTAAGTGATATCGATCTTAAGCTTTCAGATTTGAATTTATAAATAGATAGTGAGCTATTAATCTAGCTTTAATGCTTATATGAATAATATAAGGTGAAATGTTATTTAACACTATAGTAGGTCTACTGACTTAGAATCGACAGCTAATATATAGTGAATAGCTAATAAAATCTTAAGTATTTCTACTATTAACACATTGGAATTAGAAGCATTTTTGTCTATGCAAAGCGAGCCACATATTTCCAGTAAAAATGATCATATATCTGTTTGCATTTGTACTTATAAAAGGTCTGGTTTATTAAAAAATTTGCTAAATGAACTGCTAAATCAGATAACTTTTAATTTATTTACATATTCAATTGTTGTGGTTGATAATGATTATTTAAAATCAGCAAAAGACATCGTATCAGATTTCAATAAGACAGCCAAGATTTCTATTGCCTACTATGTGGAACCGGAACAAAACATTGCACTTGCAAGAAATAAGGCTGTAAGCAATGCAAATGGAGATTATATTGCATTTATAGATGATGACGAGATACCAGAAAATAATTGGCTCCTTACACTATATAAAGCAATCAATAAATACAAAGCTGAGGGTGTTCTTGGGCCTGTAAAACCTCATTTTGAAATAGAACCTCCTCAATGGATCATAAGAGGTAAATTGTTCGAGAGAAAATCTTTTAATACGGGAATGATTATAAGAAAACCTGAGGAAACGCGTACAGGTAACGTTCTATTAACTAAAAAAATTTTTAATAATGAAGAAAATTTATTCAATCCCAATTTTGGTAAAACAGGGGGCGAAGATATTGATTTTTTCAGGAGAACAATTGAAAAGGGCTATATCTTCATATGGTGCGAAAAAGCAATGGTTTATGAAAAAGTACCACCGGAGCGCTTTAAAAGATCTTACTTTTTGAAAAGTGCTTTACTACGAGGGATGGTTAACTCAAATATTCCATCTATTAATATTTTCAATATCTTAAAATCTTTAATAGCTTTTTCAATATATACTTTGATGTTACCTATACTATTTTTGATAAGATATCATTTATTTATGAAATATTTAATAAAAGATTGTGACCATGCAGGGAAACTTATGGGTCTTTGTGGAATAAAAATCATAAAAGAGAGATCTTTATAAAAACAATTAGTGTTCCTATCTTTCTCACACTATTGATTTTATGTTATCTTGTAAGTTCTGAGTTTTTTGGGGACGATCGAAGAGTTCAATAAAGAATTATACATCAAATCTAATTGGAAGCTTGGAATAAATCAAAATGCACCATTATAATTATATATATGTTCTTATAACTCCTGCTCGTAATGAAGAAACATATATAGAAAAAACAATTCAATCGGTTATATCACAAAGTATTTTACCAAAAAAATGGATTATCGTAAGCGATGGATCAACTGATCGTACTGATGAGATTGTAAATCAATATACAGCCAGCAATAAATGGATAGAATTAGTACGAATGCCAGAGCATCGAGATCGTAACTTTGCAGCAAAGGTTAACTGTTTTAATGCTGGTTATGAGCGGATCAAAAATATAAAATTTGATGTTATAGGAAATCTCGATTCAGATATATCATTCGATAATGATTACTTTGAATTTTTGCTTAGCAAACTTATTGAATTTCCAGAACTCGGGGTGATAGGAACACCATTTGTTGAAGACGGGGCTCATTATAATTATAATTTTACGAATATCGAACATGTTTCCGGTGCTTGTCAGCTTTTCAGACGTAAATGCTTTGAACAAATTGGCGGCTATATGCCGATTAAAAATGGTGGTATTGATTGGGTTGCAGTAACTACTGCAAGAATGAAGGGTTGGAAAACAAGAACGTTTACAGAAAAAACCTGTTTTCATCATCGAAAAATGGGAACTGGTAATAGTAGCGTTTTAATCGCTAAATTTAGAATTGGACTGGAGGATTATTATGTCGGCGGACATCCATTATGGGAATTACTAAAAGCGATATTTCAAATGAAATCAAAACCATTTTTTCTTGGAGGCATGTTTATATTCTTAGGATATATCTGGAGCTTATTAAATCGAGTCGAAAAACCTATACCTAAGGAACTTATCAAATTTCATCGGCGCGAGCAAATGAATCGATTAAAGAATATATTTTATAAAACAATAAAATTGAAAATAGAAAATTCAACTTTATAATTATTAAATGTATTAATAATATGAATATAAGCTCAAATAGGGTAATTAAATGAGAATCGATAGTAATGAAATTATAATAGCAGGTAAGTTATATAAAATGGCCAGAATCAAAGATGAATGGTATAATGACGTTAAAGATCCTTCATCATTAATTAAAGAGCTTCAAGGCAAAGCAGATATTTTTACCTTCTGGCAGAGACTCCCAGAAACAAAACCAAAATACAACTATTACATGGAATGGGAAAGTATTGCCGCTATCCCTATCATATCCTTTGATCATTGGTGGAGAAAACAACTTGACCCAAAAATGAGAAATAAGATCAGGAAAGCTGAAAAGAATGGAGTCATTGGTAAAGTAATTGATTTCGATGATGAACTTGTAAAAGGAATAAAAAAAATATACGATGAGTCACCAATTAGGCAAGGGAGGCCTTTTTGGCATTACATGAAAAATTTAAACATCATTAAAAAGGAACATGCAACATATCTAGATAGATCTGATTTCATTGGAGCATATTACAATGATGAGTTAATAGGATTTTTTAAAATTGTCTATGAAGAGAAATTTGCTTGTTTAATGAATGCGATTTCAAAAATTGAACATCGCGATAAAGTGCCGACAAACATATTAGTAGCGAAAGCAGTTGAACTTTGCGATAAGAAGAAACTTCCTTATCTTATATATGGTGTATGGAGTGAAGGGACTTTAGGTAGTTTTAAACGCCATAACGGTTGTATAAAGGTGGATCTTCCAAGATACTACATACCTTTAACTATTAAAGGAAAAATGGCTTTAAACTTGAAGCTCTATCGGAATGTTAAGGGAATAATCCCAGAAAAATTTAAATATCCATTAAAAAATTTACGATTGAAATGGTATAAATATAAATATAGAGACTTAATGAATGTCTAAACTTGAATTGGGAAAAAAAAGTAAAGATGACAACTTCCAAAACAATGATGTTATTATAATCTTTGCCGTTATGAAATTGAGTTTGTCAAGTATCACGGCATCTCACCCCTCTGCAGAAAGGTAATTACGCATAGTCCAGACTTACTATATACTTAACAATAAAGGAGATAGACATGTTTTATCAAAGGAAAAGAATGACAAGAGAGTATTAGGTATAGATATGGGTTAAAGAAGGATTCAGGCAGCGAGAAGCACTTTTGGCACAGTGGGGTAGAATTGGTGGCAGGAGATATTTGTGAAGTTACTTTGTCAGCATTATTTAATTTTATTTACATAAGATCATGCTCTCTTTATAATACAGATGAGTTTACAATTAACTGCTTAGTTAATGACAAGTTTCTATATTACTTAGGAGAGAATGAAATTTTTGTTTTTTTATGTACAAAAATTTCAATATCTCCAAGAAAAGCGAACTCTGGCGAGGTCACACATTAGACTTTGAATAATATAAGGACTTTATATGCCAGGAATCACTGGAATTATTAGCAAAATTTTGCCTGAAAGAAATGAGGAGGATTTGCGTTATATGGTTGAATGGATGATGCATGAGTCTTTCTATAAATCAGGTATGTATATTAACAGTCAGTTAGGTCTTTACGTAGGCTGGGTATGTCATCAAGGTTCGTTTTCTGACTGCATGCCCGTTTTTAATGAGAAAAAAGATTTAATATTGATTTTCACAGGAGAGAACTTTATAGATAATGATCTAATCGATCAATTGAAAAGGCAAGGCCACGAATTTAATCCTTCAAATGCGAGTTATTTGATACATCTTTACGAAGAAAATGAAAATGGATTCTTTCAACATCTGAATGGCCTGTTTAATGGCATCCTCGTAGATCTTCGAAAGTCAAAAATAATTCTATTTAACGATCGCTATGGGATGCAGAGAATCTACTACTATGAAAGCAAAGACATATTTTACTTCTCTTCTGAAGCAAAGTCGCTACTCAAGGTCCGTCCTGAATTACGGGAAATTGAAATGCAAGGCCTGGCGGAATTTTTTAGCTGTGGATGTGTCCTGGAAAACAGAACCTTATTCTCAAATATTTTTTTGCTGCCCGGAGGTTCTGAATGGACATTCTATAATGGAAAGGGCATAAAAAAAGATTTCTATTTCAAGCCGAGCACCTGGGAAAATCAACCTGTTTTGGAAAAAGAGATAGTTTACGAAAGATTGAAAAATACATTTCGGCATATCTTACCACGATATTTCGATGCGAAAGAACCGATTGGAATGTCTTTGACTGGAGGACTGGATACTCGAATGATCATGGCAAACATGAATAATCAACCTGGAAAATTGCCCTGTTATACGTTTGGTGGCATGTATCGTGACAGCTTTGATGTTAAAGTTGCCCGTAAAGTAGCGGATGCATGCCATCAATCTCATTGCGTTCTGCACCTCAGCAAAGAATTTCTATCTGATTTCCCAAGCTATGCCGAAAAAACGATATATATTTCAGACGGATCTCTCGATGTTTGCGGATCACCTGAACTATATATGAATAGATTGGCGAGAGAAATCTCTCCGATTCGCATGACTGGTAATTATGGTAGTGAACTGCTAAGAAGTATCAGCTCTCTGAAGGCTATTTCTCCGAATAAAATGCTTTTTCATTCTGATTTTATAAAACATATTGAAGAAGCGAGGAAGACTTTCGATAATATATACAACAGGCACATATTGTCTTTTATTCTGTTTAAACAGGCGCCCTGGTATGGGTACGGTCGTTATGCTATAGAGCAATCGCAACTGACGCTTCGAATGCCATTTATAGACAATAACATTGTGAGTTTAGTATATCAAGCACCAGTTGAAGCACGTACTACTATTGAGGTCTCACTTCGTCTTATAGAAGATAATAATCCTAAACTATTTAGAATAAAGACAGACAGGGGTATGGGAGGAAAATCCAACTTTCCATTTACAAATCTGATACATCTTTTTTATTGGTTTACCCTTAAAGCGGAAAGCTCTTACAGTTTTGGGCTTCCTCATTGGTTGACATGGCTTGATACCAAATTTAGATTTTTGTATCCAAAAAGGTCAATCCTAGGATATCATAAATTTCTGCATTTTCGAATATGGTTTCGCGACGAATTATCTACTTATGTGCGAGAGATATTGTTGGATAAGCAGACAACAAATAGATCATATTTAAACAAGAAATTCCTGGAAGAAATGGTACAAGAGCACATAAAGGGCCATAGAAATTATACAAACGAGATAAATAAAATAATGACAGCAGAACTAATTCAACGGCTGTTAATTGAGCAGAGCCAGGATTTTAATTCCAACTAAAAACAGTGCCAATTTCATATTCATCGCAAGAATTGCAGAAAATCAACAGATAGGAAATTAAAAAAAAGATATGAATTATAGCCCAACAGGTATAAAATAGAAAATAAGAAATTTAATTTACGACCGTTTTCAGCATATTTTGCGAAGTAAATAGCATGTTCATTCACATGAGACATGATTACATCCTACCATAATTTTATGGTATAAACAGCTTATATCCAGGCTTAAGTGCTCAAATCATAGATTGTGATTCGTTTGTTGTTTTTCATTTATTTCATCTACCAAATACACCGTTTATTAGCTACTAAATTTGGATAAAATTCATAAAAGCAAATTTCTTAGAAAACAAGGCGTCAATTTTTATATAACACTCAAAACAATGAAACAGATGTAACTTAGCAAAGAAATATAGAGTAGTATAAATTGGAGTATCTTTAATCGAAAGAGCTCGTGTCTAATTTGTAAAAATACTAATCGATCAAGTACTGTATGAATTTTATAATAGCACATATATTATTTATTCTCTTTTTATTATATGTTTTCAAAATGGGTTCCAGGCGCCAATCTAATGTTACCCATGCTATTTGGATTCCATTGATTTGGTTCATGATCCTTAGCTCTCGTTTTTTTTCTCAATGGTTGACTCTGAGTGCTCCTAGAAGTTTAGAATCACCGGATGCCATATTAGAAGGTAGTCCTATTGATAGAATTTTTTTCCTATCATTTATAATTATCGGTTTATTCATATTATCCAGGAGAAAGATAAATTGGTCACTGATATTTAAAAGAAATGTGTGGATTTTTTTGTTTTTTTATTATTGCGGAATTAGTATTCTATGGTCTGATTTTCCAGGAGTAGCTTTTAAGAGATGGATTAAAGAAATTGGAAATCTTGTTATGGTTCTGGTTATTCTAACAGAGTCATATCCCGTTGAAGCAATCAAAACAGTAATCAGGAGATGTGCATATGTGTTGATTCCTTTGTCAATCCTGTTTTATAAATACTATCCTGATTTAGGGAGATTATATTCCCCTGGCGGTGGGCAAGCTTACACTGGTGTAACAACGTCGAAAAATCAGCTTGGTGCTTTATGTTTTATCTGCGGCTTTTTTTTCTTCTGGAACTTGCTTACGATATGGCGCAAAAAAAATAAATCTGTTGACAAAAATGAAGTACTCGTTCATATCCTATTTCTAATTATCATATTTTGGTTATTAACAAGAGTCAATAGTGCAACCTCATATGCATTGCTTATTATCGGTTTCATTCTTTTAATATGTTTGTTCATGATGAAGAAAAAAATAAAATATCTCGGAATTATTATTTTTCACACTGTTTTGATTGTATTTGCAATTTATGAATCAGTTGATACTATAGGAATTATTACTGATGCTTTGGGACGTGATACGACACTAACAGGAAGAACCGATATCTGGGACGAAGTTCTTGAAGTGAAAATAAATCCGATAATAGGAACCGGTTACGACAGTTTTTGGCTTGGGGAGAGAGCTGAACCATTCTGGGATAAGTACTATTGGAATCCAAATCAGGCTCATAATGGATATTTAGAAACCTATCTTAATTTAGGATTTATAGGACTGTTTTGTCTGATAGGAGTTATCATTTTTGCCTATAAAAATATTAGCAGAGAGTTATTATTTGACTTTGAATTTGCAAGATTTCGAATGGCATTTCTGGTGATGGTCTTATTTTACAACATTACTGAAGCGGCGTTCGAAGGACTAAGCTTGATCTGGTTTATGTTTCTTCTCGTTGCAATTGAGGTTCCGCGTATATCAAATTTTCAGATTCACGGAACCAGCCTAGATAATGATTTTGCTGTGAACGATACAAAAAAAATCTGAAGAGTATGTTATTATCCATTGCAGTGTTTTTTTTGCTTTGTTATATGACTGGTTACATTACAAAACAAAGTCTACTTTTTTAATATAATTTAATAATAATATTAAACTTAGTATAATATAAACTATTTCATCTTATTTTAAAAGATTATGTCTATTTTAAAAAAACTCGCGTAGCGCAATAACTGGTATGACTGAATGAACGACTCAGCAGCGACGTTTAGTGGCGACTATTTTAATACAGAACATCTAAAATCTGGCATGAAAAGAAAAGCAGTAAGAGGAGCCGGAGCAGTGGTTTTCTCTCAGATTCTAGTTTATGGTATTCAAATGCTCGGCACTTTGGTATTGGCGCGACTTCTGACGCCAGGTGACTTCGGATTGGTTGCCATGGTAACTGCTTTCAGCATGCTCTTACAGAATTTTGGAATAGTAGGCTTTACGGAGGCTATTATTCAAAAGGATGAAATAAATCATAAACAGATCAGCACGCTCTTCTGGATAAATTTGCTGATCAGTCTCTTATTAACAGTCATTTTTGTATTTTCAGCACCTCTCATTGTCTGGTTTTATAAAAAATCGGAGCTTAAGTTAATAACTATCATAACTGCATTTGGCTTTATTTTCAACTGCCTGGCAACACAGCATTTGGCATTACTACGAAGGAATATGCGTTTTTATAGTATCACAGCAAACGATATCATAGCTGCTACTATCAGCGTTTTATTAGCAATTGCTTTGGCATGGTGGGGATGGGGGTATTGGGCGCTAGTAGTAAAATGCGTTTCTTTGCCATTTATAACTGCTATTGGTGCCTGGATAATTTGTAAATGGCGACCCGGATTGCCTGCTCTGGGCACTGGGGTTTCATCTATGGTGAAATTTGGAATAAATGCTTTCAGCAGTTACTCATTATACTATTTTTCTCGGAATCTTGATAAAGTGCTTATCGGGTGGTATCATGGCACTATTTCATTAGGAAACTATGATAGGGCGTATCATTTATTTGTATTGCCCGCTAACCAGTTATCCCATCCTTTGACAAGTGTGGCTGTTGCTACGTTAAGCAGACTGAAAAATGATCCTGAGAAATTTAAACGATATTATTTAAAGGCTGTTTCGATACTCGCTTTTATTGGAATGGCATTGAGTGCCATGTTAGCCTTAATAGGCAATGATTTGATTCTTTTGGCATTAGGTCCACAGTGGGATACAGCAGGTAAAATTTTTTCTGTTTTCGGACCATGCATCGGAATAATGTTAATATATTTCACCAATGGATGGCTTCATCTTTCCCTCGGTAGACCTGATCGATGGTTTCGTTGGAATATTGTAGCTTTTATTGTAACTGCTATTTCTTTTGTAATCGGATTACCATTTGGTCCATTAGGGGTGGCTGTTGGTTATACTATATCTTTTTATGTTTTAATATTCCCCAATTTATTATACGCTGGTAAGCCGATCAACCTTGAATTTTTATCTATTGTCTCGGTGATATGGAAGTACTTGGCATCTGCACTTGTCTCAGGATTACTATGTTGGTATATTCTATATTCACTTGATATAACTTCCAACTTTTTTATTGGACTTAGCATATCTGCAAGACTCTTATTATCCTCCATTTTTTGTATAATAATGTATCTTATGCTAATAATAATGCTTTACAAAAATACTAGACCAATATCCGAATTTTTTTCCACTGTTCGGGAGATGGTTCCCAAAGTTTTAACAAACAAATGAAAAAGTTAATCATTCCGTCCAAATATCTAATACTGTTATTTTTGGATACTTTAATAGAGTTTTCAAGAAATAAATATATGAAAAAATCGGCAATCCGCAAACAATTGCAAAACCAGTGCTGAGAAGAAAAACTTAGGAAGTAATCAATAGGAGTATCTTTTTTTAAAACAATCTAAACCTGAGCATAGAAGCCGGAAATCTTAAAAATATTTAGTAGGGAAAACTGAAAAGAATATATTTTTCTTTAAAGAATCTGATGTATCTAAAAATTCACAAATTACAATATCGTAATCCAAATTACGTTTTCAGAGTCAAAAATATTAATTACATTCACCCGCTTTTTTAAAAATATGACATTGGTCGATAATCTGGACAGCAATAGATTTGGCAAGAATATTGCAGACTAATTGAGGTGATATTTAATTTATCTATGAAACATATCCAGAATTAATGAGTAACATTTGTAGAATTTTCAAACTTTCTTAGCGTTTTATGGAGGCAAAGAATGAATATTAATCGAAAGATACTGGCCTTATTATATTTGTCATGTAATTTATACGTTATTTCTAATGCAAATGCAGTAATCATTAATGCTAAAAGTTGTTCCCAATCAGATGTCCAGGCTGCTATAGACTCTGCAGGTGATGGAGATATTGTAGTAGTTCCAGCAGGCAATGCTGCTTGGAATTCTACTGTATCATTCCCAAGTGATAAAAGTCTTGCTATAATGGGCGCAGGGATCAATGAGACGAATATAATAATAAATACAACCGCCTTTTATCAAAATTGTAACAAAAAACCAGTACGAATAACTGGTTTTTCTTTTACTGGTTTTGCCAATCCCGTAATACACATTTCAGGAACATGCACAGATTTTCGTGTTGATCATAATAAATTTGAAGAAATTGTCACAAGAGCTATACATATCGATGCTTTTCGTGGCTATGAGGGTCCGATATACGGCGTGATTGATCACAATTTATTTACAGGTAAATTTATATTTGCCGCGATTTTGATATCTGGCCATAATGACGAATCTTGGTCAGAACCATTGTCGCTGGGCAGCGGGAACGCCGTTTATATTGAAGATAACACTTTTGATTTTTCATCGGCCACTCGTGACGAAGGGCATGTTGCTGTGGATTGCAACATGGGGGGACGATTCGTTTTTCGATATAATACCTTACATAATATAGCGATTGCTAATCATGGCGTTTGTGCTAATCCAGAGGGGCACAGAGGATGTCATAGTTGGGAGTTTTATAAAAATAAATTTATTTTTGGTTATGATGGTTCGGATTGGTATCGTATTTATAATTTGAGAAGTGGCACGGGTGTTATATATGATGAACAAATCAACACAGTCAATGGCATTGTAATATCATTGCCTATTGGTTTTATGAACTACCGAACCTGTCTTGGTGAAGGAACAACATGCAATGATTATTGGGATAGATGTGATGGGAATAGTATACATGACGGGAATTTAGACTCAACCGGATATCCCTGCTTGGATCAGATTGGAAGGACATCTGATATGGACTATGATGGAATACAAGATTTAGCCGCGGTTTACGAATGGAATAATACTTTAGATGGAAATGATATTGATATAGCATTACATCACATCTCTACTTGTGACAGCCCTTCATTTTATGATCATATTAAGGAAAACAGAGATTATTACAATGATACTCAGAAGCCTGGATATACTCCTTACACTTATCCGCATCCGCTGACTCAGATTGATTCACCAAAAAAGCTAAGATTTATTAAAGATTAATTAATATTATAAATAATTAGTAGAATACTGTTTGTTTCATAAGATTAATGTATACTTAGCATGGTGGATTGCATAAATTTTAAATTTTAAAAATTCTTTATCTCTATAGAATTTTCTTTGCATTGTTCTAATTTTATTGTTTTTTCCTTCAAGAGTAGCTTTTAAAATTGGATAATCATAATATGGTAATTTTCCGGTTTTACATACAATACTTATATAAAATCTAAGTTATTTATAAGCGAAAATTATTGTATTATAATTTCAACATAAATAAATGAAAGAAGATCAAAATGAACACATTAGATTGCCAAAGATGTTTGCTCGGAACCGATGTACCTGGTGTCAAAGTAGACGAATCGGGTATTTGCACAGTTTGTCGTGAATATAATATTTCTTGGGGAAATTGGGACGATAAAAAGAAATATTATAGTGAAATAATTGAAAAGAAATTTGAAAAGATCAAAAAAAAGAAGAGAAGTTACGATGTATTAGTACCTCTCTCAGGAGGTAAAGATAGTACCTATCTCCTGTATCTTTGCCGCAAAAAATATAATTTAAAATGTCTGGCAATGTCGTATGATAATTGTCTCTTATCAGATCATGCTCGAATAAATATAAAAAATGCTTGTGACACACTTGGAGTTGATCACATTTATTTTAAAATAAATAAAGATCTTATTACCCGGCTTTATCGATTTTTTTTTCTAAAGACTGGTTTCTTTTGTCCCCTATGTATGGCAGGAATTTATTATGCCATTACTAGAATACAAATTGCCTTTAATATACCAGTTGCCATTCATGGAACATCATTCAGAACAGAAGAACATGTCTCTGATGAATTTTTTGTTTCAAACAAATTTAGCTTTTTAGAAAATGTGCTATTAGATAGTGAATTAGAGAAAGAGGCATCAATGCTATTGGCACCTGCAGGATTATTTTTTTCGCCTCTGAAAATAAATTTACCCGATTATATTGATTGGAATTATAATGAGATTTTTAAAACTATAACAAATGAATTAAATTGGAAATCTCCAATAGAGGATGAAGAACATACTGATTGTAAAGCGCATGACATTGTTGATTATATAAGATATCGAAAATTCCCCAGTTTAATTCCTCAAAAACTTCGCTTAAGTAAGCTTGTAACTATTGGACAGCTAACAAAATCAGAAGCTTTAGCGAAACTTAATTATGAAACGAAAACAATTGAAGAACCTGATAATCTGGATTGGTTTTTAGAGTTTATTAATATAACAAGGGATGACTTTGAGAAAGTATTATCGCAACCTATGATGCATATTCAATATTTAAAAGATCGAAATAAAATAATCCGTCGTTTACGCACACTAAAGCATAAAATTCACATATAAGTTTTTGTAATTAAATAATATTAAAAGGTATCAAGAAATGACTATGAGCATCTCTTATATAAAAAAATTAGGATAAAAATTTAATTATTTATATGTTGAGGATTTAGTTAAACGATCAATAAATAGAATTTTTTATTTCTTGTTATTTCTGATATATTTAATTTTTTTGTTTAAAAAAATAAGTCATTGATATTGGCTAAAATTTTATGCGAGGTATAATATGACACTGAAAACAAAATTTTATATTTTTCTCTATCAAATTGCCTTCAAATTTTTTCCTTTTGTTGTTTATACTCGGCTGCCTTTTCCACGATATCCTTATATGTATACACCGAAACAGCTTCATATGCTTGTGGACCTATTGTTTTCAATTAATGGCGAAGGATCTGTTGTTGAAGTGGGTTGCGATCAAGGTTGGACAACTTGTTATCTTGCAGCGGCTATGAGGGAAGCAGCCATGGATCGTCCTTATTTTTGTATTGATTCATTCAGTGGATTTCTTAAAGCAGACTACGATTTTGAATATTCAAAGAGGAATAAGAAAGGTGCAAATTATGAAAATTATTTCAAAATAAATAATAAAAAGTGGTTTGATCATTCTATTCAGAGAACAGGATATAATAATATTAGATCCTTTAAAGCTGATGCATCTGCATTTGACTATTCTTCTTTTGCTCCAATAGCTTTTTGTTTGTTAGATATTGATATTTACCTTCCCATCAAAAAATCTCTTCCACGAATCTATCCACATATTAGGAAGGGAGGCATAATTGTAGTTGATGATTGTAAACATAACGAAATTTGGGATGGAGCATATCAAGCATATATAGAATTTTGTGATGAAATTGGAATAGAACCTAAAATTGTTCTTGATAAACTTGGAATTATAGTAAAGACATAATTAATAAAAGAATAAAGGGGATATTAATTGCATCATTAATGTATTATTAGTATGGATCCTTGTTGTGAAAAATAATATGAAAATAGTCTGTTCTATAATTATTTTTATAGGGGAATAAATGAACAAAGTTTCATGAGCGGGCTAATTATTTACGGTGAAAAAATCAGTGTTATACCTATCATGTGGTGGATTAATTATAACTATAACTATGTGTATTAAGTGATCATTTTAATCTCTTTTAATTTATTAATGAATATGAATAAATAGTTGTGTATGCACTTGGATTATTGAATTGGTTAGCAAAAGGAGCTAATAGTTATGTAGTTATAATAGCAATTTTAAAGTTGAGGTATAACATGCTCAAAATACATGTAAGAACGTTTTAAGAAATTTAAATTTAGAGCTTGTGATAATTTTTATCAGAAAATTCTTCTATAAGCGGTACTCAAGCTTGATGATTTTTTAAGAATATTATTTTATTATCGCGTTTTAGCAATTTTTAGCTTTGCTGATGAAAGCAGCGTTTCTTTATAAAAATTGTTAATAAATAGGAGATCATGAAATGGAAAAGAGGATTGATCATATATTCAAAAATGGGCAACTTTCACGGCGTGATTTTATTAAATTTTCTGGAGCAGCCGCTGGCTTGTTAGCAGGAGGACAATTGCTCAATAATCCTTCTTTTGCTTTAGCTAAAGATAAACCACAGGTCGTCTCTGTTCATGATTCTAATGTTACAGATTATGATTATGGAACTTACAGTTATTGGGAGCATGTGAAGCATGTGAATCAAGATGTGGTTAATAATATGGTGGCTTATGGCGTGATGGCTTTAACCGGCAGAAGAACTATTGAAGATGCATGGAGTACTTTAATTCCTTACAGATCCGGTGAGAGTGTTGTTATGAAATTTAACTTAAACGCTAATGGCATTAATAAAAATAATAATTTTCTTGATGGATTGCCACAAACAGCAAATGCGATTATTGATGGTCTGACATCTATTGGAGTGCCTGGAAACAAAATTTGGATCACTGATCCGTCAAGACAAGTATCTACAGAATTTAGAAATATCATAAAAAATCCAGATATACAGTATTTTACATCGAATAAATGGGGCGACAGCGATCCAAATTATCATATCGTACCCTATGTTATGCCAGATTCTTCGGACGCTTCTATTGCCTCAGCACCTGAATTAAATGGAGAAAAAATTTTACCTTCACAGGTATTTGTTGATGCTGACCACCTAATCAATGTTCCAAAATTTGTAAGTCACGGGTCTTATGTTACTTTAGCATTAAAAAATCATTATGGTTCTGTGCTTTGGGAGCATTATGATAGACCCAGTATGCACGCTTTTTTTAATGCAGGAGGTAATACCGCAGGATGTGATTTAGAACATACAAATATTTTGGCAGATATTAATAATAATTCTCATATTAGAGACAAAACAAGGCTAATAGTTGGCGAGGGACTATTTGGTAATGCTTATGCTTGTTGGTTGGAACCAATAAGATGGAATATATTTGGAAATGGTAGCCCAAACATTTTCTTTTTCAGTACGGATCCAATAGCTATTTCCTCAGTGATGACTGATTACATAATGGCGGAAAGGGGCTGGCAAAATCATGAGCAATTGCACGCTGGTGAATATATTGGCTTAGGTGTTCATGATCATTGGGATAGTTTTGAAACAAAACAATATTCATTAATTGACTATCGTCGTATTGATCTGGATATAGATCCTCCAAGTAATTTTAGAATTATACACTAAGGTCCTACTAGAAATAATTCAAATTTATTTGCTTTGATAAACATCTAATTGGAGATGGTGTTATGATTTGGAATAATTTTATTAAGCATTATAGAAATTCCATTTTTGGGCTATTAGTAATTTATCTCTTTAACTTACAAAGTACAATTGTCATTGCTCAGAGTGTGAATTTAGCTTGGACACCAAGTTCAAGTTCCAATTTATCACACCACAATATCTATCGAGCTAACCACATAGATTCAAGCTTTATTTTAATTGACGTCGTTAATCATCCGGATAGCACTTATATTGATGATGATGTTCAATTTGACTCACATTATTATTACATAGCAACGGTCGTGGATCTGTTTGGTAATGAAAGCGGATTTTCAAACATGGTTGATACAACTATTTCCATGCCAGTTCCAGTTGAATTGTGCAGATTTTCTGCGCAAGTAAATGACAATAATGTAATTCTGGAATGGTCAACAGCTACAGAAAGTAACAATTATGGTTTTGAAGTGCAAAGAAGCACTAATGGAACAAAATTCTCACAGATTGGATTTGTAAAAGGAAATGACACAACCTTATCGGAAAAGCATTATAAATTTGTTGATCTGAATTTGACTACAGGCATCTATTATTATCGGTTGAAGCAGATTGATTTCAATGGCGATTTTGAATTTTCCAATACGATTAAGATTACTATCGGCGTACCTGATGAGTTTCGTCTTGAGCAGAATTATCCCAATCCCTTTAACCCTTCAACGACCATTTCGTATCATTTGCCAAAGAGCAGTCAAGTTGAATTAAACATTTACAATATGTATGGTCAGATAATCTATAAGCTTGTTGATGATTTTCAAGAAGCATGTCGATACACAGTAGAGTGGAGCGGAATTGATGAGACCGGGAAAAAAGTCGCATCAGGTATCTATTATTACAAAATCAAAGCACTCAATTCCGCAATGTTTAGAAAGATGTTGTTGGTAAAATAAGGAAATACTTCTCGACTTATTAATATTTTAACTAGCAATTAATAAATTTTGATTTTAATCCTTATTATTTTTATAGCTAGAAATTAGTTTATAAAATTAAACAAGGCATTAGCACTTTAACGAACGTAATTATTTTCTTTACGGATTGTTCTTTCATGTCATGCCTGTGGATACAGACATCTCTCAATTACTTTTAAATAAGGAGAAACCTGCATTCGCAGGAATGATAGCTGCACTGAATTTCTAACTCATAACGAGTATATTTATATATGAAAGCCATGAACAGAATCTTTGAAAATGCACAAATTAACCGTTATATCATATGAATTTGTGGCTCATCCAAATGAAATATTATTATTTTCAGATGATTACTTTTGTAGCGATAAGGAAGGATATCTCAATCTTGATAAAAAGTTTCTTTTAAAAAAGAATGGTTTAAAGTTTTCAATTAGGTTTAAAGTAATAAAGCTTTATTTTATCAGGAGCATTCTTCTAAATTGTGACTGATCTAATGATTTCAAGTGAATGTAGTAAATTCCAGTTGTAACTTCAAAACCATTTTTATCGACACCATTCCATACAATACTTTGATAGCCTGCATTTTGAAAACTATCAACTAATTTGCTGACTTCCTCTCCATTAATGTTATAAATTTTCAACTCCACATCGCCGCCTTTTGGCAAGGTGTATGAAATTGTTGTGGAGGAATTGAAAGGATTGGGATAGTTTTTATGAAGATGAACAGAGCAAGGAGGTACAAGTGTAATTTCAATGGTATCGGAGAATTCATAAGAACCATCAAAATCAATTTGTTTTAAACGATAATTATATGTGCCCTCAGGTAAGTTTTTATCCACAAATTGATAATTGTTGGGCTTCAAGGTTGTCCCATTACCTTTTACAAAGCCAATTGGTTTAAATTGTCGTGGGCCTTCATTGGAGAGACGTTGTAATTCAAATCCGTAATTATTGCACTCTGTTGTTGTTGACCATTCTAAGATTATATTTTCTGAATTGTTAACACGTGCTGAAAATGAGTATAATTCTACAGGAACATTTGATTGCAATGTGGTATCAACCATATTTGAAAAGCCGCTTTCCATTCCAAACCTGTCAACTGAGGTTGCAACATAATAGTAATGGGTATCCCATTCCATGTTAGCATCCATGTAAGTACTATCGGGATGGGTAACCGTATTTAATAAAGAAAAGCAGGAATCTACATGAGTTGTTCGATAAATATTATAGCTGAGAATATCAGGATTTGTGCTCAGGTCCCATCCTAATTTTACGTTTTGGGCGTGCAGGATTTGTATATGAAAAAATATAAATCCAACAATTAAAAAACCCAAACTCAATAAAAAATCATCCTTATAATTTTTATTTTTCTCAAAAGATTTCATAAGGTTGTTCTTTTTAATTGATGATTAATATTACTACTTAGTCAGAATTACATTTTCTAGGCTGATTTGATTATTTGAATTAAATTTTGGAGTGAATTCACTGCGTGAATTCGCGCGTTGATGCAGTCAACATAATCCATATTTTATGAAATATCAAATCTGACTAAGTGGATATATTTATTAAATTACTTTTACAAAATAAAATTTATTTAGTTTCCATTTTCTGATTATGCACAAATCATACCATTGTGCTTCTACGCTGTAAGATCTGAAAATATAGACTAATATGAAGTTTAATTGTCCAGAAATTCAAAAACTAAACAACCAAATTGAAAAAGAAATTTCAATCACGTAATTGAGAAAATGTGATTTATGAATATAAAAATCAGATTATTTAATATTTTGATTTTGAATACTTTAGTTTTATTTTTTTTAATTCCACTTTGTTTTAGTCAATCTAATTCAGGCTCGGTAGCTGGAACCATTTCAGATCTTAATGGAAATGCATTAGCCAATGTAAACATTCTCATCGTTGGTACGAACTCAGGGACTGTTTCAGATACAAACGGGAACTTTAGGATCGATAATTTAAAGCCAGGTAAACTCACCCTTAAAATCACTTGTATGGGTTACCAAACTGAGATCAGAAACGCTATTATTGAAGCACGTCAAACGCATCAATTAAATGTCAAGTTAGTGGAAAAAGTAATCCCCATGCAGGAAATTATTGTTACACCGGGCAATTTTTCCATCGCACAAAGTCAGTCCGTTAAGCAACAGGCTATCGAAAAAGAAAGAATAACCGCTATACCAGCCACACTGGATGATATTTATCGTGTCTTACAAGTCATGCCTGGAGTAACCTTTTCTGATGATTATAGCGCTCATTTCCATGTCAGAGGAGGGAAACAAAACGAAAACTTAATCCTCCTCGATGGAATTGAAATATACGATCCCTATCATTTGAAAAACATTGGTGGCGCGGTCGGTGTCATGAATATGGACATCATCGATAATATTTCGGTTATGACTGGTGGATTTGAAGCAAAGTATGGCGATAGATTGTCTTCGGTCGTTTCCATTGAAAATCGAAAGGGTAGTTTAGAACGGTTTATGGGGAATATCTGCGCTGGGGGAACAGGTATTTCTCTGCTGATTGAAAGTCCGATTCCTTACGGCAGTTGCATTGTGTCATTCCGTAAAAGCTTCCTTAAAGAGGCGGCTGAAATATTAAATCCAACCGAATATACCTTTTCTCCTTCATTTTACGATGTGCAGAGTAAAGTTTCGCTAGCATTAAATAGCAATAATCAAATTACTTACAATTTTCTTTATTCAAAAGACAAGTCATATCTGGAAAAATGGAGAAAGGATTCAGAACTCTACTCAGATTATGGCAATTTATACCAGGGGATCGTCTGGAGAAGTACATTTAGCTCAAAATTTCTCTCCGAATTCATTGTTTCCCGAGGAGAAAATTTCTGGGACAATCGGATTGGGGACACAAAGGAAGAAAAGTTAAATTTGATAGAAAATGTTTTCAATTGGAGCTTAAATTTTCACCATTATCAAAATCATGATATTGGATGTGGGATGACTTATAAACACATCCTTTACAAATATGAGCTTGAAGCATCTAAAATATCGCAAGGTCAAAAAGAATTGGAAGATGTGGTAGAATCCTATTTTGGCACACAGAAAATATCACCCAGGACCCACAAAGTGGCTTTTTATGTTCATGATAAATTTCGAATATTCAAGCCACTGTACCTGAATATCGGTTTACGCTACGACTATTTCGATTATAATAATGATCAGCAGGTGAGCCCAAGAGTAGGTATATCATATCATATTAAAAATAAAACCATTATTCGAGCTGCATGGGGGAATTATTATCAAGCCCCTGTCTATACTGAACTAACGAATACGAAAGGCGCCAAGTATAATCCAAAGGCTGAGAAATCAATCCATTACATCATGGGGATTGAACATTTTTTAACTGAAAATTTTAACTTTCGTATTGAGACTTATTTAAAAACACTGGATCAGATGATTGGGTATTATTTTGAAATTGATGAAGAATCAGGGCAGCCCGAATTAAAATACGGGAATCCAAACTCTGGCATGTGCCGGGGAATTGAATTTTTTATTAACGGAAGAATTTCGAATAATTTTTTAATCTGGGCAACTTATGCATATTCCAGGTCTAAGATAGAAGCTTTTTTCGTAAATTGGCAAAAAATGCAAATAGAAAAACAAACTATTCCTCGATTCACCGATCAACCGCATAATCTTTCTTTGTTTTTAAATTGCAAACTTCCAAAATCCTGGGACTTAAATATCAAATGGCGCTATCTCAGTGGGATTCCTTATACACCCAGGTATCCCTTATTCAACTCAGGAGAGCCCTATTGGATTTATGGAGATTATTATTCAGCTCGATACCCCACATATCATCGTCTGGATTTGAGAATCGGGAAAAAATTCACATTTAAGAGTCATCAATTGGTAGCATTCTTTGAAATAAAAAATCTTTATAATCACAAGAATGTGCTTCTGTATGACTATCGAATTGAAAATGGAAAACATGTCCGAAAATCATATTATACACTTCCTTTTTTACCAACGATAGAATTTAAAATTTCATTTTAATTGGATTTCAATGAAATCAAGCTTTCTATAACTTCTAATTTAATGAAGAGGTGAAACATGAAAAAATATAACCTTTTTATGATACAGCCCATAGTCCTCCTGTTACTTATTTTGTTTCTAAATATGGACTTAAACGCGCAAATCATTATATCATCTGGCGATTTCCCTTCGAGTGTTGGAACATACATCATAACAGAAAACGACACGGTTGATACGGTTGAGGTAGATGTGGGTTTACCCGGGGAAAACCAGATCTGGAAATTCAATCAAAAATATCCAGCTGTATTGTATCGACAATTGGTTGTCGATGCATATGAAACAGATTATTCCCAATACTTTCCTGAATCAAATATGGTGAGTCGATATGTGGGAAAGTTAGGCAACTTAATTCATAGTTATTATTTTGATGATACAGAAGGAGTATTTTACCTTTTTCAGCAAAAAACCATAGATAGAATTTTAATGCAGGGAATAGGCATTGATTCTGCTATTGTTAATTTTAATCAATATGGCTTTAAATATTTTGGGCATGTGGAAATGAAGCCCAACATTTTAGTCAACAAGTTTCCGATACAGTACAATGATAGCTGGGAATCGGTATCTCAATTTTCGATTGAAGTAGATACTTTGCTTTTCGGTAATCGAATAACACTTTTAGCTGAGGTCAGGGATAGCATATACAGTGTTGTGGATGGTTGGGGAACCATAATTTTACCTTCATCAAGTTTTGACTGTCTTCGTGTTAAAAGTTATATTACCTTAAACGAAAAATTATTTATTAATGGAGAAGAGTTCAAATCAAGAACCTCGAGGACAATAAATTACAATTGGCTTGCCAAAGATTATGGGATAATAGCGAAAATTATTAGTCGTCATGACCAATCGGATGAAAATTTCTCCATAGCGAAACAGGTTTCCCGCTTACATTTATTTAATCCTCAAATTGAATTAACTGTAGCCGATACATCTGGTGAACCAGAAGAAATTTTAGATATTCCGGTTTACGTCTCTGATCTGACTGATCTTAATATTAAAAAGATCAAAATGTGCGTGAACTGTGATACAAATTTAATAAAACCATTGGAAATATTGAAATCAAATACATTAACAGAACATTGGCATGATCCATGTTTTGCACTTAATGATAGCAACTTTATAGTTGAATTAAGTGGAGAAACACCTTTAAAAGATAAGGGCATACTTCTATACTTGCGCGTTTCCGTCATGCCGACCACAGCCACAGATACCACAGAAATTTGCTTCAGCGGTTTGGAGGTCGACGAAACGGGACCTGCATTTGTATTGCGTGCGGGTAAATTCATCATAAATGTCGCTACTGAATTATCAAATGATGGATCGAAATACTCCAAATTACCACGAGGTTTTAAATTATATTCCAACTACCCAAATCCATTTAACTCGAACACCACCATCACCTATCAAATTCAAGAGCCGAGCGAAGTAAACCTTGAAATCTATAACTCATTGGGTCAGGTAGTCTCTATCTTGGTTAACAGAAAACAGGAAATTGGTATTTACCAAGTCAAATGGAATGGGTGTCATAGTAAAAATGAACATCTCCCATCAGGTGTTTATTTTTATCGGTTGCGAGCTATAGCCGTGAATCCTCCCCAAAATTCTTATGATCTAATCCAAAAAATGATATTGCTTCGTTAAAGATCAGATTAAATAAATTTACCCTGAGGACTGCCTATAATGTTAAAGAAAATAAAAGAGGAAAAGTAGATGAATTTTTCGAAAAATTCAGTCAAGATCGATCCCGCAATAGAGACGGATAAAATTGTCTTCAAATTGAAAATTGACATATTAAAAAAGTTGAAGAAAAAAGGTGCTTTTGTGGGAATTAGCAGTGGTATTGATTCATAGGTCGTTCTTGCGTTATCTGTGAAAACATTAGGATCTAACATAGTCCTGGGAGTTATGATGCCAGAAAAAGATTCCAGTCCAGATAATTTTGTTTTAGCAAGGAAATTGGCAAAAAATTTAAATGTCGAATATATAATTGAAGACATAACAGATGCATTGTACGGTTTTAAATCATACCAGCACCACGATGATGAAATTCGAAATCTATTTGCTGAATATAATATAAGTTATAAAGCAAAAATCATCCTTGCTCATAACATACTGAACAAAAACACGTTAAATGTCTTTTATTTAACGATCATTTCTCCTGAAGGAGACGACAAAAGTGTTCGAATCCTGTTTAAAGAATATCTTCAAATTGTCGCAGCATCAAATTTCAAAAAGCGTAGTCGGATATGTATGCTATAATATCAAGCTAAAAGATTAAATTATGTAGTCGTTGGCATAGCTAATAAAAATGAGCATCAACTGGGATTCTTTGTCAAATATGGTGATGGAGGAACAGATGTGAAGCTCATCGCCCATCTTTTAAAATCACAAGTCTATCAACTAGCTGAATATCTGAACATTACCGAAGAGATCTAAAAACGCACCCCAACGAGTAACACTTACAGTGCAGAAAAATTCCAGGAAGAATTCTTTTTCAGATTGTCTTTTAAAATATTAGATACTATCTGGTACGGATGAGAAAATGGATATTCACTAAAAGAAATTGCCAATGAAATAGATATGACTCAACAACAAGTGTAACATGTTGTTGACGATATAAAAATAAAAATGGTAGTAACTCAATATCTGAAAATGCTGCCACTTTAGCATTCGATGTTTTTAGAAGTCAACTTATCACCTCAATTTTCACCGAATGATCTGCAACCACTTCCCAAATAATAACCACCGTTTCTACTCCTCGATGCTATATTTCTTTGGTTAATTCTCTCCTGAAACAGAAATCAATAAGCCAAACGAAGTTTGAGTATCAAACAAAATCGTGGAATGTTCCCAATCGAGTGATTCACTTACAATAACTTTATCCTGTAAAAAGTAGCGGTTGTTATTTATTCCACCTGGTATCAACTCCTTTGGTAATAAGAGGTATTGCCCCTTTAAAATACAAAAGGTTTGAAGCCCAGATTTTAAAATCGACTTTACTCCCTGCCGCCATTTCATGAGCATGGCCTAGTAATCCAAAGCCGGTAACATCGGTACATGCATTTACCCCGATTTCCTGCATGACCTCAGAAGCTATTTTATTCAGTATGGTCATGGTTTGATTTGCTTGCTTCTCCAAATCACCTAATTTTTTTTCTGATTTCAAGTCAGTGGAGAGGATGCCTTTTCCAAGAGGTTTTATGAGAACCAATTTATCACTGGGTTTTGCGTTTGCATTGGTAACGATTTTATTCGGATGAACATCATCGGTTACCGATAATCCATACTACAATTCCTCTTCCATAGTGATATGCCCATCAGCGATGACCGTATTGGCTTCTGCGGCTTTATCAACACCACCTTTCAAAATTTCCAACATCATATTCAAGTGAGAAAAATTTTTGATGAAAGCCAACGATATTCAAACCAGTAACAGGTTTTCAACCTATGTCATAAACATCACTGAGCGAATTGGCAGCGGCAATTTGTCCATAGGTATAAGGATCATCGACAATAGGCGGAAAAAATCTCTAACTGAAAGATATGGTGGACGCCTCGCCTGGATTTTTTAATTCTCTGGCAAGAAAGGAACAAGGCAGTTGGGCTGAGGAGTATCGGAAACGGAAGAAGCGACCAAGGTGGCGGACAGATACGAGGCAGCATATTTGGGATATGTTTCCAAAGAGTCGGTTGGTTTAATTGGTATATGGGTCGATGCGGATATCCGAATAATTTTGTAGAGAAGTTTGCTGTAAAAAGAGATGCATGTTTAAAATTTCAAATCAGGAAAAAAAACTTGACAATTTCAATTAAATTATATATATTTAATGGCTTTAATATTAGAAACGTTCCTATAGAAAACGATAACTTCCATTAAATGAGGAAGTTATTTCTGATTTAAAATATGAAATACCAAAGTTAGGTGAATATGTTTTCACACATACAAATGAGAGCCACGTCATAGAGTCGATAAATCCCTTACCACTGCGGTGAAACATTCAGGGATTCAAAAATGTACTTTACACGATTGCAGGGCAACGTAGGCAACTGAATTATTAGCTTCTGAAGATGATATTGAACCGGTCAGAAAGCCGGGCGGATGGAGGGATTACACCATGATTCTGCGCTACCTGGAAGCAATTCCCGAACGACAGAAAAGTGCCTGCAACAAATTAATGGGCAAATATGAGTCACGACACTTTTCACGACACTTGCAAGAAGCAAGAATTTCCGACAACGTAATTTCAATAAAAACAACCGCCCCTGTAGCTCAGTCAGGATAGAGCAGCGGTTTCCTAAACCGCGTGCCGCAGGTTCGAGTCCTGCCAGGGGCACTTCAATTAATAAAAAATATTTAAATTCAATTAGGGATCAAAGTCATGCTAAAGGCTAGAAAGCGAATTACAAAACGTCAGATTAAAGAAGATAAGTTCGTGACAATGTATTTTAAAACCATCGATTTTATCAAACAAAATTCAAGTAAGGTTACAACAGGATTGGTGGTGGTCGTTGTTATCATTGCATTAATTATACTATTTGTCCGAAGCAAAAGAACGGCAGAGTTGAATGCCTCAGAACAATTGGCTAAAGCCAATGCAGAAATCGCTAGAGGTGAATTACAGCAAGCAATTGATATTTTGTTAAATATGTGTGATAATTACAGTGGTACAAATAGTGCTTCTAAAGGCGTTTATTTACTGGCCTATACTTATTTCCATAAAGGTGAATACGAGAATGCATTAATGTATTTTAAAAAGTATTTGGATGACTACGCTGATGATCCAATACTCACGAGTGGGGTCTATTCAGGAATGGGGGCCTCTCTTGAGCAGCAGAGTAAATATTTGGAAGCAGCACAGTCTTATGAAAAAGGAGCAAAAAGGTTTGCCGATCAGTTTAATGCTCCACAACAATTTATGGATGCTGGAAGATGTTATATGCTAGAGAATAGAATTGTAGAAGCTAGAAATTGTTATGAGACAATTTTAGAAAAATATCCGGAATCAGGTTTCAAGAATGATGCAGAGCTCTATTTAGCAAAATTAAGGGGATAAAAAATAAATTATAATCAGAATTTCCTTGCAAATTAAAAATAAATTTATTATATTTGGAGTTCAAGTGGGAAAAAAATCCCACTTTTTTATTGCTAGAAAAGGACCATGAAACAATCAGATAAAAAAGAAGAAATTAAAAATTTTATTCTTCCTTTACTAAATTCTCAGGAGGTTGATTTAGTAGATATTGAGCTTAAAGGTAAATCACGTACGCAAATTCTACGGGTTTTCATTGATATAAATGGAGGAATCTCTTTAGATCAATGTGAAAGTCTAAGTAGAGAAATCTCTGATTTATTAGATACAAGAGATTTGATATCTGGAAGTTATCGTCTCGAAGTATCTTCTCCAGGATTAGATCGACCTTTAAAAACAGAGAGGGACTTTCAGAGAAATATAGGGAGGAAGGTGAAGATTAATCACTTAACTGATGGAGAAGAGATTAAAACAACAACAGGAACCATAGATCAGGTTGATGAGAATATTATTGTTATTGAACAAAATGATCATCGATTTGAAATTGATATATCTAAAATTTTAATGGCCAAAGTTTTACCCGCTTGGTAGAAAGAATCTATCGATAACCAGGAGATTGTTATATATGAAAAGTGAAATCGTTGAAGCTTTTAGTCAGATTGTGAAAGAAAAAAATATTGATAAAGATCTATTAAGCTCCATACTTGAGAATATTATGTATTCCATAGTTAAGAAAAAATATGGTACCACTGATAATTTTAATATTTTCGTAAGCATGGATAAAGGTGAAATCGAAATTTGCCAGTGTAAAACAATTGTTGAAAAAGTGAAGGATGAAAATTTAGAAATAGATTTAGGAACTGCTCAGAAAGTGGAACCAGATCTAGAAATCGGCGATGAATTTCTTGAAATCGTTGATCCCTCGAGTTTCGGTCGTCGGTTAATTATATCTGCAAAACAAAATTTGAATCAAAAGATAAAAGAAGCTGAAAAAGATATTATTTTTGAGGAATTTAAAAATCGTATTGGTGAAATTATTATTGGTGATATTCGTCAGATAAATCGGAATGAGATTTTTTTAAATGTTGAACGAACCGAAGTGATACTTCTGAAAAAAGAACAAATATATAATGAAAGGTATCGCCGTGGTGATCATTTAAGAGTATTAATAAAAGAAGTTGCACGCACAAATCGAGGGCCTGAGATACTTGTTTCCCGTGCGGATTCGAATTTTTTGATGCGTCTTTTTGAACTCGAAGTGCCTGAAATTTATGATGGGATAATAGAAATCAAAGGGATTGCCCGCGAAGCAGGTGACAGGACAAAAATTGCAGTTTATTCAAATGACAAAAGAATTGATGCAGTTGGAGCTTGTGTTGGAATGAAGGGGATTCGAATCCAGTCGATTGTTAAAGAATTGAATGATGAAAAAATTGATGTTATCAATTGGTCGATTGAGCCTGAGATTTTTATTGCCCGTGCCCTAAGTCCAGCTAAACCAATTAAGGTGATCGTCGATGAAGATTACAAAAAAGCAGTTGCAGTGATACCTGATAACCAAATTTCATTAGCGATTGGGAAAGGGGGGCAAAATAAACGTTTAGCTTCAAAATTGACGGGATATGAAATTGATACGATAAGAGAATCAGATTATTCTCAGATGATTGCAGAAGAGGAAGAGGAAGATATTGAAATTGCTAAAATTCAAGAATTAGCCCCATCTATCATCAGTAAATTAATCTCGAGTGGCTATGAGACAGTGAATGATTTACTTAAAGCGGATAAAGAAACATTATTACAAATTCGTGGTTTTGGACCGAAAACAGTACATCAAATTCTTGAAGTAATTAACTATCTAAAGGAGAATAGCTTAGATAATTAGATAATAAGAAACAACATCCTTTGAAAGAGGAAAATATTAGATTTGTCTGCGACAATTAAATTAGATTGGAGTGATTAATTTTGAGTAAGAAACGTAGAATATATCAAGTCGCGAAGGAATTCAACATTTCAATAGACGCCTTAACGAATTTTTTGACCAAGGCGAATTTCGATGTTCATAGTCATATGAGCCCGGTTACTGACGAAATGTATGAAGAGGTGAGTAAGAAATTCTCTAAGGACATCAAAATTGTTGGTGTTGATTCAGATATTAAGCAGAAGTTGAGAGAAAAAAAGGTCATTGAAGAAGAAAAGAAACGCAAAGAACTTCTTGAATATGAGGAAATGTTGAAGGTTTCTTCGCTAGTCATGTCAGAAATACCGCGCCGCAGAAAACAAGCGGCACAGAAGGAAATTTATTCCCAAGAAGTTCCAATTGAAGTTGAAGAGGTAATTGTTGCAGAACCTGAATTGATAGATAAAAAAGGACAAAAACTTAATGTCGCAGAGTTAGAACCAGAAGAAGCCGAAGAAGTTGTGACACTGTCTCCAGAAATTAAGCATCAAGAAGACATAGGTCTTGAAGAAGTGGACACTGAAAATCCACCAATTCAAGAACTGGATAAACCGATTACTCATGAGCCAGAAGTACCATCAGAAATAGAAATATCTAAAAACATTGAAGAAATCGAAAAATCGACTGAAGCTGAGGCACTGCCTGAGTTGGTACCTGAAAAAGAGCCAATTATGGCTGAAAAGCCTGATACAAAAAAGGATCAGGAAAGAGAACGTGAATTAAAAGTGATTCGCAAGATTGATGCGAAAAAGAAAGAACGTAAAGAAGAAGTTGAAGGATCTCAACCAAAGCGACCGAAGAAAAAATTAAAGAAGAAAGACCGTCTTGCTCAAACCAAAAAATCTAAGGAAATTGGAGAAGACGAATTCATAGAAGAAATTGTTACTAAGAAGAAAAGAAAGAAAAAGAAGAAAGCGGAGCGTCTAGCAGAAAAAGAGATACTAGAAAAACCCAAAAGAAAATTAAAAAAGAAAAAGAAGTTTATCATCAGCGATGAAGAGGTCGAAGAGTCTATCCGACAGACATTTGCTGCAATGGAAGAAACCGCACGGCATAGAAAACGGAAGAAAAAAGTTAAGGAAGTCGATGATATAGAGGCCGAAGAAGCTGACATCCTGCGAGTGAATGAGTTTATTACAGTAGCAGAATTGGCTCAGGAATTGGACGTTGAATCCAGCGAATTGATCAAGAAATGTATGGAACTCGGGATGTTGGTAACTATTAATCAGCGACTTGATGTTGAGACAATCCAAATTGTAGCGGATGAATTTGGTTATCAGGTTGAGATTGTTCCAGAATATGGTAGTGATATTGTGGAGGTATTAGAAGAGGAAGATGATGAATCTAAATTACAACCAAGATCCTCTGTGGTCACGATTATGGGACATGTTGATCACGGAAAGACTTCTTTGTTAGATTATGTTCGAAAGAGTAATATTATTCAAACCGAAGCTGGAGGAATTACACAACATATTGGAGCATATCGTGTAAATGTTGACAGTAAAATGATTACATTTCTTGATACTCCGGGTCATGAGGCGTTTACAGCGATGCGTGCGCGTGGAGCTCAAGCAACAGATATTGTAATATTAGTAGTAGCGGCCGATGACAGTGTGATGCCACAGACTATTGAAGCGATAGATCATGCCCAAGCAGCCGGAGTACCGATTGTTGTTGCGATTAATAAAATTGATAAGCCTAATGCAAATGTCGATCTGATTAAACAACAGCTTGCCGAGCACGGCGTTTTAATAGAGGAATGGGGTGGAAAATACCAATGTGTAGAAGTTTCAGCCAAAACAGGGGAAGGCATAAATAAACTTCTTGAGAGCATTTTGGTGGAAGCCGAGATTCTGGAATTGAAAGCAAATCCTAATCGATACGCTAAAGGTGTAGTTATTGAATCGCAACTTGATAAAGGTAAGGGAGTTATAGCCACAGTATTAGTTCAAAAAGGGACTTTAAAAATTGGTGATCCTTTCATCGTTGGACAGTATTATGGAAAGGTTCGAGGATTATTTGATGAATTCGGTCAGAAACAGCTTGAAGCCGGACCCTCAGTTCCAATACAGATTATCGGATTTACTGGACTTCCACAGGCTGGTGACACTTTCATTGTGTTGGATTCCGAAAAGGCCACGCGTGAAATCAGTTTGGAACGTCAGCAGGTTCGACGTGAAAAAGAACATCGCTATTTTAGACATATAACATTAGATGAAATTTCTAAACAAATCAAGAGTGGCAAAGTAAAAGAACTTTCACTCATTATCAAAGGTGATGTCGATGGGTCAGTTGAAGCCATTAGCGATGCTTTATCCAAACTCTCTACCGATGAAGTGACTGTAAAAATTATTCGTAAAGGTGTAGGAGCGATTTCTGAGTCAGATGTTTTACTAGCAACTGCATCGGATGCGATCATTATAGGATTCCAAGTTAGACCAACGATTAATGCCCGAGAGATTGCTAAGAAAGAAAACGTTGATATTCGACTATATAAAGTTATTTACGATGCAATTACTGATGTGCGGAATGCACTTGAAGGTCTGTTGGAGCCAACATTAGAGGAAGAAGATTTGGGTACAGTTGAGGTTCGTGATACTTTCAGAATACCAAAAGTTGGTACTGTGGCAGGCTGTTATGTCCTATCAGGCAAAATTTCACGGAATGATTTGGTTAGATTGTACAGAGAAGATAAATTGATTTATGAAGGCCGGTTAAGTTCGTTAAAGCGATTTAAGGATGATATCAAGGAAGTGATGGCTGGCTTTGAATGTGGGATAGGATTAGAAAGCTTTGACGACATCAAAGTTAATGATGTAATGGAAGTATACAAAGTCATTGAAGTTAAAAGAACTCTTGCGGCTAACTAATTTTATAAAGTCACATTTTTGTTTGAGTATGACGAGTAAAATTCCCAATCTTTTTGTAATAAACAGATAATGTTTGTGGGCGTTGGACAGATAGAACTCTATATTCCCGAGAGCGGATCTTTAAAGTCAAAACGATTTGTTCTCAATAGTATCAAAACTAAGATTCGAAACAAATTTAACGTTTCAGTCGCTGAAATTGAGAATAATGACAAATGGCAGCGTTCTTCGCTTGGTTTAGCCGTTGTTTCAAACGATAAAAAGATTGTGAACAGCACGCTATATAGGATAATTAATTTTATTGAAAACGATGTTCGGGTTGAAGTTTTAGATCATTCTATTGAAATATTTTAAGTGACAGCAAATGAAATTTAAACGTTCACTTCGTATTTCAGAACTAATAAAAAGAGAAGTCAGTACGATTATCTCGTTTACAATTCAGGATCCCCGGTTAAAATCTGTAAACATCACTTTCGTTAAGGTGAGCGATGATTTAAAGTATGCAAAAATTTATTATCGTGTGATCGGGGATAATCAATCCAGAGATAACGCACTTAAAGGATTGGAGCGCGCAAAAAAATTTATTCGTGCTGAGATCGGACATCGTACTGAATTAAGATATGTCCCAGAAATTCAATTTTTTTATGATACCGGTATTGATGATGCTCAACATATTGATCTATTGTTGAAAAAGATAAAGGATCAAAGCGCTTAATTTACAACGTTGTTAATTTAGTTTATTTTTAAATTAACTTCTAATTAACTTAAAAATATAACATAACGACAAATAATAGGTTTTCAACAAAGTCATGAATGTCGTTGTTGAAAAATCTCATCTTATGAGAATTTTGAATCCATAAATTCAATTTCTATGCTATTAAAATTACCAAAAATGGACTAAATCAACGACGTCATGAATTGGCTGCAAAAAGAATACGATTTTGAAGCAGGTGCTATCTTAAATTTCAATAAACCAGAGGGCAAAACTTCATTTTGGCTTGTTAAAAAAGTAAGGAAGATTGTTAAAACTAAGGTTGGACATGCAGGAACATTAGATCCTTTTGCTGAAGGTGTATTACTGATTTGTACAGGCCAGGCTACCAAACAAGTCTCAAAATTAATGAACTTACCCAAAGAATATATTGGCGAAATCGAATTGGGGGTTCAAACAGATACGGATGACAGGACAGGGCAAATAATCAGTCAGCAAGATGTACCCAATCTGAATCAACAGAATTTTGAAAAGGTATGTAAGTCTTTCATTGGAGATATTTATCAAATTCCTCCTATGTTCTCTGCAAAAAAGATAGGGGGCAAACGATTATATCACATCGCGCGCAATGGGAGGGTAATTGAAAGAGAACCAAAATTAGTTCATATTGACAACATTCAGTTGTTGTCAGTCAAAATTCCAATCACAAGAATCAAAGTAACCTGTTCCAAGGGGACTTACATTCGAGCATTGGCCCGAGATATAGGTCAAAAAATCGGTTGTGGAGGACACCTTAAATCACTAGTTCGGACTAAAGTCGGAGCGTATAAGGTTCAAGATTCGTTTACGTTAAGCCAATTCGAAGAAATTATAACGGTAGTTTGATTTTATTAGTTGCTGTGGATGATTTTACGCTGGCATGAAAATTTTTAGAAACTTAGATGAAATTCAACGAAATGATAAATGTGTTTTAACTACTGGCACATTTGATGGTGTTCATCTTGGACATCAATCAATCATTGAGGCATTACACAAGACAGACGACCAACAAAATGAGTGTGTCACTATTATTACCTTCGAACCTCATCCACAATTTGTTGTAACACCCCCCAAAAAAAATTCTCTAAGGCTGTTGACAACAATAAATGAAAAGATATCTATACTTCAAAAATTAAAAATTGATCATCTGATTATTTTACCATTTGACAATGATTTTGCACAATTAAGCTCACAGGAATTTATTGAGAATATTCTGGTAAAAAAAATTGGCTTCAGAAAAATAGTCGTCGGTTATGATCACGCGTTTGGCCGAAATAGACATGGCAATTATTTACTATTGGAGGCACTAAGTAAAAAATATAATTATTCAATAATCGTAATGCCTCCATTAGCGGTTGATGGTGTGATAATAAGTAGTACCCATATACGAAAATTATTATCCAACGGGGAAGTAGAGCTTGCAGCGAAATATTTAGGCCGAAACTATCACTTGATTGGCAGAGTTATTAAAGGAGAGGGAAGAGGACGAACTTTAAATATCCCTACCGCAAATATTGAACCGATTTCCAGTGAGAAATTGATCCCGAAAGATGGGATTTATGCGGTCTGGGCGAGATTGAAAAGCAAAAAATGGAAAGCGGTGCTGTATATTGGATTGAGACCTACATTTTTACATAAGGTTCGTACTATTGAATTGCATCTTTTTGACTTTTCGGGAAATCTATATGGACAAATTTTAGAAATAGAATTTATAGCCAAAATACGCGATGATTACCAATTTGATCAGGTCGAAAAATTAGTTAAACAAATAGAAATTGATAAAAAGAAAACATTAGAAATACTCACTAACAGTTAACAGAAATTAGGAGATATTTATGCCATTAACAAAGGAAGACAAAGTCGAAATTTTCAAGGAATTCGGCAACAGCGAGAAAGATACAGGAAATGCAAAAAGCCAGATTGCGCTGTTAACCAGGCGTATCACCGAGCTTTCAGATCATTGTAAGCAGCATCCCAAGGATCATCATTCTCGAAGAGGGCTATTAAAACTTGTTGGACAGCGTCGAAGGTTATTGCAATATCTGCAAAGAAAGGATTTGGCTGGATACAGAAATATACTTGAAAAATTAGGTCTCAGACGTTAAAATTAATTCACCTTTGTTGTAATAAAAGTAGGTGTCATTTCGAACTTCTGATAATTAAAGTTATTTTATTAAATGAAGAACATTATTGTGTGGAGGCATAGAGAATAATTGATTGAAGTTGAAAATTTGACACGATATTTTGGAAACATTGCTGCTATTGAAGATGTAACTTTTAAAGTTGAAACAGGAGAGATACTTGGATTCCTTGGTCCGAATGCAGCAGGAAAAACGACCACCATGCGTATTCTGAGTTGTTTTTTACCTGCCTCTCAGGGGACAGCGCGGGTAGCAAATTGCGATGTCTTCCAAAGTCCTTTAGAGGTCAAGAAACGAATGGGGTACCTACCTGAAAATCCTCCCCTATATGCTGAAATGACTGTTTACTCGTTTCTTGATTTTGTTGCCAAAATTAAAGGAATTGATTCCCGCGATAGAAAACAAAAGATTAATGCTGCTATTGAAAAAGCTGGACTTGATGGTAGTATAAATACGATTGTTAAACACCTTTCTAAAGGTTATAAACAGCGATTAGGTATCGCACAGGCCATTATCCACGAACCAGAAGTATTAATTCTTGATGAACCGACTATAGGGCTCGATCCCAAGCAAATTATTGAAGTTCGGGAGTTAATTAAGAGCTTTGCTGGTAAGCATACTGTAATCCTTAGCACCCATATCTTACCGGAAGTGAGCATGACCTGTCAGCGAGTGGTTATTATAGATAAGGGAAGAGTGGTTGCCGAAGATCGACCCGAAAATTTAATGGCAAGACTAAAAGGATCGGAACAAATTACTCTGGTAGTGGATGGACCAGAAATCCAGGTGCTTGAGTGTATATCTCAGGTTCAGGGCGTCTCGCAGGTTTCTGTTATTCATAGGGGAGCAGATGATAAAATTACCTATTCAGTTGAGAGCTCAATTCAAATTGATGTGACGAGAGAATTAGCGAAAGTCGTAGTGACCCATGGCTGGGATTTATATGAATTAAAGAAAACTGAGATGAGTTTGGAAGAGGTCTTTTTGCGATTAACAACGAAGGAAGAGGAGGTGCATAATTAGTGCAGAAAATCTGGGCCATTTTTGAACGTGAGTTGAAATCATACTTTGTTTCTCCTATTGCATATGTGGTGATTGCAATTTTCGTTGCATTATCAGGAATATTTTTTTATCTGATCCTCTCTTCTTTTGTTCAGCGATGTTTTGAGATAGACATGTACGTCCAACAGTGGAGGCAAATGCCTCAACCAATGAACGTCCATGAATGGGTGACAAGGCCGTTCTTTGGTAATGTGACACTATTTGCTTTAATGATTTTACCGTTAATTACAATGAAACTTTATGCCGAAGAAAAGAAGACAGGAACAATTGAATTGCTACATACATCTCCGATCACCAATTTTCAGATTTTGACAGGTAAATTTACGGCAGCATTTTTTCTTTATCTATTAATGTTAGCTTTAACTTTTTTTTATATGCTATTTCTTTTGGCTTATGGAAATCCAGAAATCGGTCAAATATTTTCAGGTTATCTTGGCATGTTTTTAATTGGAGGAGCCTATTTAGCTATCGGGCTGTTATTTTCAACTTTTACTGATAATCAAATTATTGCCGCCATAAGCACAATTGCAATCATACTGATCCTCTGGTCTATTGGATGGCTATCCGATTTTTTAAATCCTGGATTGGGAAAAATTTTAAACCATTTTTCGCTAATTGAACATTTTGATGACTTTGCAAAAGGTGTGATCGACACTAAAAATATAATCTTTTATCTTAGTTTTATTTTTATGAGCTTGTTTTTGAGTTTTGTTTCGATAGAGTCAGCCAGATGGAGGGGTAGCCGATGAAAGATTGGTTTAAATATAATGGGCTTGCGGGACTGGTTCTATTTTTGACATCTCTTTTAATGCTGTCCATTACTTCTAAGTGGTCTATTTTAAACTGGATATTGTTTATATTTGGGCTGGTGCTGATTTTTATTTACCTGGGGAAAGAACAAAAAAAAGTCAGACAATTTTTTACAACTCGCTCATTCAAACAGAGCAGCAATTTTACTATAATGAGTTTAACAGTTTTCGGAATCATTATTTTAATAAACATCATTCTCATTAAGCATAATCATCGCTGGGACACCACAAAGGCAAAACTTTTTAGCTTATCTCCACAAAGTAAAAAGATAGTTCGGTCATTAAAAGATGATGTTAAAGTCAAAGCTTTCTTCCGTCCCAGCAATCAGCAGGCAATTCATGACTTATTATCAGAATATTCAAATTACTCAAGTCGCTTTAAATATGAGATTATTGATCCTGATGCTAATCCAGGTTTGGTCAAACAGTACAAAATTGAAAATTACGGCACAACAGTTTTTGAATCTAAAGATAAAATTGAACGCTTAAAAGAAAGTACAGAACCGGAAATTACCAACGCTATCATAAAAGTCACTCGGGAAGAAGAAAAGAAAGTTTATTTCACTACCATGCACGGTGAACATGATATTGATGATATCAATCCCGATGGATTAATTGAAATCAGGAAGGGTATAGAAAACGAGAATTATAAGGTCGAGAAGATATTTTTAGCTGACAAACAAAAGGTTCCTGAAGATTGTTCCGTACTCGTTATGGCGGGCCCGAAAAAAGATTTATTAGAGTTGGAATATCAGGCAATTGACGAATATCTGGAAAAGGGTGGTAAGCTTTTAATATTATTGGACCCTGATCAACCTGATCTAAATAATCTGCTCGGCAAATGGGGCTTTATAATCGGAGATAATACGATCATTGATGTCTCTCCCGTGGGCCAATTATTCGGTGCAGGTTATGGAAACCCTTTGATTGCCAATTATGAACCACATGAAATTACCGAAGATTTTAATTTAATGACAATTTTTCGATTGGCAAGATCAGTGACTCCAGCTTCCGATCCAGACTCAGGAATTACGGTAAAATCTTTAGCCGTAACTACTGAGTTCCCAGGAAGTTGGGCAGAAACGAATCTGGTGGGTGAAGAAATTCAGTTCAATGAAAAACAGGATTTGAAAGGTCCTATCTCGCTGGCTGCGGTGGCTGAAAAGGATGTTCTATCAAAACCAGAGAGCACGGTTGAGGGTGAATTACATAAACAACTTAAGACTAGAATAGCCGTATTTGGAGATTCGGATTTTGTCACCAATGCCTACTATCATTTTCAGGGTAATGGAGATCTTTTTCTGAATGTCATCGGTTGGTTAGCGGAACAAGGAGATCTGATTTCAATTCGTGCGAAAGAGCCAGAGGATAATCGCGTTTCATTAACATCTCAACAGTCACACATCATCTTTTGGTTTGGAGTTGTACTGTTACCTTTGTCCATATTGATTGCAGGCACTGTTATTTACATTCAACGAAAATAGATAAAGAGTAGCAATGGTGAAGAAGAAGACAATTGTTCTGGTAATTATATTTTTAGCACTGTTAGCTTACGTCTATTTTTTTGAGATTCAGGGGGAAAAACGAAAACAAGCACATAAAGAGAAAGAAGAACAAATTTTAGACCTTGATAAGGAAAAGGTCTCAGGCTTATCATTTCTGCCCGCTGGAATTATTGTTAAAAAAGAAGACTTCCGCTGGAAGATTTCATCACCAGTTCAAACGGAGTCCGACCAATCGACAATCGAAAATATACTTGATAATTTTAATTGGTTAAAAAAGGGACGATTTGTTTCCGATAATCCAAATGATTTTAAAAAATTTGGATTATCCCCCTATCAAGCAGCATTGGTAATCCATCATGAAGGAGATAATGATACTTTATTTCTCGGCGACAATAATCTCGACAATACAAAAGTCTTTTATCGAAAAAGTGGGTCGAACAATGTTTATCTCGTTGCGACAAATTTACAAACCAATGCTCTAAAGACGTTACATGATTTAAGAGATAAATCCGTCCTTAAATTTGAAAAACAAGAAATCACAAAAATTCTAATCGAAAAAAATCGACGAATATTTTCTTGTTATAAAGATAAGGATCAACAGTGGTGGTTGGAACATCCGATTAAAGAAATATGCGATGAGGATAAGATCGATGATATCCTGAATGAACTAAATAATTCAAAAATTGCTCGGTTTGAATCAGAGCAGGCCAATAACTTAAAGAAATATGATCTTCAGAATCCATGGCTAATCGTCACACTTTTTGACAGCAGTCGGACCGAGCGAAAGACACTTTACGTCGGTAAAAAGGATGACAAGCGATACTACGCCAAAGATGAAGCCAGACCAGCCATTTTTGTGGTGGATTCAAGTATGATTGCTGAACTGAACGTAACACTTTTTGATTTAAGGGATAAAACAATTGTTACATTCGAGCAGGATTCTATAACTGAACTATTGCTTGTGTATCCGGATTTTTCTTTTCATTGTGTAAAGGATAGCAGCAAAAGATGGTGGATGACTCAGCCAGATTCGGGTCTGGTAAAATCCTGGAAAATTTCGTCTTTGTTATATGATATTAAAGACATAAAAGTGGCTCAATTTTTAGATGGGCCACCTCGAAGCAGTAGATTTTATGGATTTGATGATCCAGCAATTAAACTGATACTTAAAAAAGGAGAGGGAATTTTAACTGATTTATTAATTGGAAAAAAAGTTGATGATAAAGTTTATTTAAAAAATAATTTGACGAATAAGGTTTATAAAGTAAAAACAAAGGTAAAAGATGAGCTTAAAGTAAAAGCTAATGAGTTTTTGGAAGATAATAATTAAAATTTATCCAATCTTTCATAAATGAAATATAAAAATATGAGGATAAATAGAAAATGAAGAATTATGTTAAAGCTTTTATTGGAGGGGGAAAATGATCTATAAAAAGAAGATGCTTTTCGGCGGAAGAAATTTATCTATTGAAACAGGGAAATTGGCAAAACAGGCGAATGGGGCGGTTGTTATTCAATATGAAGATACAATTGTTCTGACAACTGCTGTTGCTTCAACAAAGCCTGTAGAGGGCATCGATTTTTTCCCCTTGAGCGTGGAATATCGAGAAAAAGCCTATGCTGCAGGTAAAATCCCCGGTGGATTTATTAAACGAGAGGGAAGACCAAGTGATAATGAGATTTTGAGTGCCCGTATCATCGATCGTCCTCTCCGACCACTCTTTCCAGAAAATTTCAGAAATGAAGTTCAGATTATGGTATTTGCCCTCTCGGCAGATAGAGAGAACGATCCAGATGTGTTGGGAGTGATCGGTGCATCGGCTGCACTTGGTATTTCTGACATTCCTTTCCAGGGACCAGTGGCTGCTGTACGCGTCGGTAGAATTCTCGGCGAACTTATTATTAATCCAACCTATGCTGAACTTGAAGATAGTGATATCGATCTGGTTATTGCTGGAACCGAAGATTCCATTGTGATGGTTGAGGGAGAATCGAAAGAAATTTCTGAAGATGATATGATAGCGACCCTCGAATTTGGGCATCAGCATATTAAAGAGCTCGTTGCACTACAAAATGAATTGATTGCCGAATGCGCCAACCCGAAGAAAGAAATCCTTTTTGAGGAACCAGATGAAAATCTGTTGAAGGAGATTCATAAGATTGCAGAACCTCGACTTCAAGAGATCATCCAAATTCAAGAAAAATCGGAAAGATCTGATGCATTATCCGTCTTGATTGAAAAGCTACAAACCTCATTTGAAGAACAATATCCAGAATCTGCGCTGGCTATTCGAGAGGAAGTAGAAAAGATACAAAAAGAATACGTCCGTAAAATGATTCTGGAAGAGAATAAACGATTGGATGGTCGTAAACCTGATGAAATTCGTCCCATCACCTGTGAGGTTGGATTGCTCCCGAGAACGCATGGTTCAGCGTTATTCACGAGAGGACAGACTCAGGCACTGGCGGTTACAACTTTAGGCACCAAGATGGATGAACAGAAGATGGATGAACTGGAAGGAGAATTTTCCAAAAGTTATATGCTACATTATAATTTTCCACCTTTTAGTGTCGGCGAAGTTCGTCCCATAAGAGGTCCTGGCAGAAGGGAAATCGGACATGGTAACCTGGCGGAACGAGCGATAAAAAATATCATTCCCAGTGATACCCTATTTCCTTACACGATCCGCATTGTTTCGGACATTTTGGAATCTAACGGTTCATCATCCATGGCAACGGTTTGCGCTGGCTCACTTTCTCTCATGGATGCAGGTGTTCCTATTAAGGAGGCGGTTGCTGGGATCGCCATGGGAATGGTAAAGGAGGGAGACCGTTATGTCATTTTAAGCGACATCCTCGGCGATGAAGATCATCTTGGTGATATGGACTTTAAAGTTGCTGGTACGAAAAACGGTATCAACGCCTTTCAAATGGATATCAAGATAAAAGGAATTTCGTTAGATATTTTAAGAGAAGCGCTAGCCCAGGCGAATCAGGGGCGGTTTCATATTCTGAAAATTATGAATCAGATCATTGAAAAACCACGAGCTGAACTCTCTTCATATGCCCCTCGAATTCTTACTTTTAAGGTCGACGTAGAGTTTATTGGATTGATTATTGGACCAGGTGGGAAAACAATTCGAGACATTATCGATAAAACTGATGTCGCAATTGATATCAGTGATGAAGGTATTGTGACGATTGCCTCGGTCGATCCAGAAAATGGGCTTCGCGCCAAAGAAATGATTGAAAATATAATTCGACAGCCTGAAGTTGGGATGGTTTATACGGGTAAAGTTAAACGCATTACCAATTATGGTGCCTTTGTTGAAATTTTACCTGGAAAAGAAGGTTTACTTCATATTTCTCAAATAGAACATAGTCGTATTAATCGTGTAGAAGATGTCCTCAAAGTCGGTGATGCGGTGCAGGTGAAACTCATTAAAATTGATGAACAGGGCAAACTGGATTTAAGTAGAAAGGTATTGCTTCAGCGAGACCCAGGCGATGTTGGCCACACACGGGCTAAAAAATTTTAAACATAATAATTTCTTATTAATATGATAAATTCAAATTTTCAGAGAACAGTACTACCCACTGGCTTACGCATCGTATCTGAAAAAATATCAGGCGTTTTCTCTATTGCTCTGGGAGTGTGGATTGAGGTCGGTTCCAGGGATGAAATTTTAACAGATAATGGCATTTCTCATTTCATTGAACACATGGTGTTCAAAGGTACAAAAAATCGGACCACGAAAGAAATCGCCGAAAGTATGGAGTCCGTTGGCGGCAGCCTGGATGCATTTACTTCCAAGGAGATCACCTGTTATGCTGCACATTTTTTAAATGAACACCTCTTATTAGCCGTCGATGTTTTGTCCGATATTATCCAGAATTCATTGTTCGATATTCAGGAGATTGAAAAGGAAAAAGAAGTTGTTTTTCAGGAGATTTATCACTATCAAGATACACCAGAGGATCTTGTCTTCGAACATTTTTATAATGATATTTTTGGCGATCATCCTCTGGGATACCATATTTATGGAACCATCGATAATATCCAGAAATTTAACCAAAGCGAACTGGTAAATTTTGTTCAAAGAAATTATACGGCGAATCGAATTGTCATTGCCGCTGCTGGTAATGTCAATCATCAGCAATTGGTAGATTTAGCTGCTGAAAGATTCAAAAATCTTCAACCTGGTCCTCAACGGCTCATTACATCTGTAAAAAAAATAAACAACGGCAATCACTGCATCGAGCATAAATGCATGCAAGCTCATGTTTGTTTAGGTACACGCGGTTTTCCCTATCATAGCGAAAAAAGATTTTCTCTTATGATCTTGCACACCTTACTCGGAGGCGGCATGAGCTCCAGACTTTTTCAAAAGATACGTGAATCTCATGGTTTAGCTTATACAATTTTTAGCTTTAATGACTTTTATTATGATACTGGAATTTTTGGTGTATATCTGGAAACAGATAAAGAAAAGGTTTCGCGATCTGTCGATCTGATTGGGGAGGAATTTAATAAATTAGTTTTAAATTCGATAAGCTTAGAGGAAATCAACAGCACGAAACAGCAGTTGAAAGGGAATTTAATTTTAAGTCTTGAAAATACATTTTCCAGAATGAATCGATTAGCGAAAATGGAGATTTACCTTAAAAATTTCTATACGATTGATGATATTATTCGAAAAATTGAGGGAATAACCATAGATGAGGTGAAAGAGCTCGCCAAAGAATTGTTACAAGAAGATCAACAATTTTTAACTGTATTGTTACCTCAAAATTAAAATAATCAACTAACTTGCAGCTAATCAAATGTAACATTTTAGGAGGGATCTAGTATGATTATCGGAGTGCCAAAGGAAATTAAAGCCAATGAAAACCGTGTCGCATTGCAACCCTCTGGCGTTGAGATGTTAAAGCAAAATAAGCACAAAGTTTTTATAGAGACCAAAGCAGGTGTAGGTAGCGGATTTGAAGACGGTGCTTATAAAAAGGCTGGTGCACAAATTATAGCCACGCCGAAAAAATTATTTGAAAAAGCTGATATGATCATGAAGGTTAAAGAGCCGCTGGCTCAAGAATATGGTTACATTCGTGACAGTCAGATTTTATTTACTTATTTCCATTTTGCAGCCTCAAGAGAGCTTACTGAAGCCATGATGAAGACAAAATGTGTGGCCATTGCCTATGAGACGATCGAAAAAGAAGATGGAAGTTTACCATTGCTCAATCCGATGAGCGAAGTCGCTGGACGTTTATCAATCCAAGCTGGAGCCCGATGTCTTGAAAAAACTTTTGGTGGACATGGCATATTACTAGGTGGTGTTACCGGTGTTGCGCCAGCTAAAGTGGTTATCATCGGCGGTGGAATTGTTGGAACTAACGCCGCTCAAATGGCTGCCGGTTTGGGTGCCAATGTTATTATTTTAGATATTAATATCGAACGTCTCCGATTTTTAAACCACGTCCTGCCAGCCAACGTGAGCACCATGATGTCCACACCGGAAAACATTCGCCAGCAGATTGCTGATGCAGATTTAGTAGTCGGAGCTGTATTGATACATGGCGCGAAAGCTCCTCATTTAATTACCAGAGATATGTTAAAATTAATGAAAAAAGGATCCGTTATCGTCGATGTCGCAGTCGATCAGGGTGGCTGTGTAGAAACCATCCGTCCAACAACGCACGCTGAACCGACTTATGAGGTAGAAGGTGTGATCCATTACGGCGTTGCCAATATGCCAGGAGCCGTACCGAAAACTTCTACCATTGCGTTGACCAACGTTACCCTCCCATACGCTATCCAAATTGCCAATAAAGGCTATCTTGAAGCCGTTAAAACCAACAGAGAAATTGCGTTGGGCGTAAATATCTTTTTTGGTAAAGTAACATACGGGCCAGTGGCTGAAGCTTTTGGTCTAGAATATACGCCTTTAAAAGAAGCACTTAAGGAAATCGAGGCTTAAGGTAAGATTTTTCAAGTTTGGTCATATTGCACATCAGGTTGTTATTAATTAGTGTCTGTCACTATGTATCATTCTCGCATATTTTTAGTGGGAAACTCCATCAGATAAGCAAGAGATTCCTGCATAAAGCTTGCAGGAAGGATTAATTCCTAATATGGACGCCTAAGGCCTGCTGTGGATCAATTTAAATAATTGATCCGCCTCAGGCCAACCTTCGCGAGGGAGTATCCTAAAAATCTATAATGCAACAACAGGACTGATTGTGGGGTATCATTAGGGTGTATGTGCCAATTTTAACCTATCATAAAGTAAGCAATAAATTTGAATGGGGTATCAATACAGTCCCGGTCAAGACCTTTGAATCACAGATCAACTATCTATCTCAGAAAAATTATTATTCCATCTCACTGGCGCGATATATCCGAGGAGATTATCAATCAAACCCTGAGCAATGTCCCATCATCATCACTTTTGATGATGCTGATGAATCTGTATATCGCTATGCTTTTCCGATTTTAAAGTCTTATGGTTTCAAAGCAACACTCTTTGTTATTTCTGATTATGTTGGAAAAATAAATACATGGGATGCGAATTTAGGCAAAATTTATTCACGCCATTTGAATTGGGAACAGATTATAAAACTTTCAAATGAAGGATGGGAGATTGGCTCACACACTGCAACCCATCGTGATCTGATCGGATTATCCTCTGAGGAAGTGCAAAAGGAACTTCAAACATCTCGAGAAGTCATCGCAGAAAAATTGAATCAACCAATCCGCTTTATCTCTTATCCGTTTAATCGATATGATCAGCGTATCATATTGCTCGCGCAGCAGGTGGGTTATTCTGGTGGATGCGGATTACCTGCAAATAGAAAATTAAATGGTTTTTCAAGCTATTTTAATATCCAGCGCTATGGTGTCTACACAATTGATAAGCTTTTTTGGTTCAGGAAAAAGTTATGCAATTCTACACTTGAACTGTTGAAACAGCGAATGATTAGTTTCGCCGCTATCGGTTCAATCTGGTATAAACAGTTAAAAAAATAAAAAAATCTGTTGCTTTTTAAGTGAAAAATTATTATATATAATACACCATGAAATTGCTGGATACCAGCAGGATGAAAAATAAATCAATTAAAAAGCTCTATTATTCCATTAGCGAAGTCAGTAAAATCACATCGCTAAAGCAGTATGTCCTCCGTTTTTGGGAGACCGAATTTCTTGAGCTAAAGCCAGCTAAAAATCGAGCTGGCAATAGAATCTACCGTTTAAGCGATATAAAGTTAATCTTTTTGATCAAAAAATTGCTTTACGAGGATAAATATACAATCGAAGGTGCACGTCAGAAATTAAAACTGCTTTATCAGACAAAATCCCCCCAGATGGCGATGTCTTTTGAGGGACATCAAGATGATATTATTAGTTCTTTGAAAAAGGATTTGCAGGAGATTATGGATATTTTGGATGGGAAGAAGTGACGGTGGTATATGGGTATAGAGGTATAAGGTGTTATAGGTATGTGATATAGCGAACTAATGAACTTCTACTCCAATATACCATTATATCATTATACCCTTATACCTATTATTACGTTGATACAAAAGGCAAAAAATAAATCTAAAAACATGTTTACAAACTAAAAACAAATCATTCGGGGCGTGGCGCAGTCTGGGTAGCGCACTTGACTGGGGGTCAAGGGGTCGCTGGTTCAAATCCAGTCGCCCCGACGAATGTAAAGGGTTGTAATTAATGATAGTTCAGTTGATTACAGCCCTTTTTTTATTCCCTGAAAATGCCAATAGTTTGGTATGGATTGGTATGTTTATGAGGTTTAAAAATATTCTAACAATATCTGCCGTTCTGCTCTCTAGCTTTTTCTATGTTAGGATTTTTTCCCAAACCGTGTTAATTGAAGTTTTTGTTGGACATTCTGCCAGCGTTAAATCACTCGATTTTCATCCTAATGATAAAATATGGGATGCTTGTACAGGACAAAAAATTATTTGACTATAATCCTGGCTTATATGGATATTTGGATCAAAAAGTATCTCTTGCATTTAAGCCTGGTGAGGAAGACATTCTCGCATTTGGTGTAGGTGATAATATTAAAATATTTGAACTTTCACCACAAAGGGAACTTATTCAGCGTGATTTTTTTGAACATTGCAAACCTCAACCCGGAAGTCGGATAATGGCTTCGGTTAGCTCTATAGCATTTAGTTCAGATGGAAATTTATTGATAAGTGGTAGTGGATTTGGAACGATAAAATTATGGCTTTATTCGAACAAAAAACTACTAAAAACTCTGTATGTGGACATTTCAGATCAATAACTGGCGTTGATATGCGTCCAGATGGGAAATTTTTTGTCACCGGTAGTGATTATAAGAAGTGTAGCATAATGGACAGAGTTTGTCCTCCCCACGCGGTTTTATGTAAATTTAATTAGTTTCAATTTCAAGCATTAATTGAACCCTGCTTCCAGAACATTTCTATTCATTGATAGTATGTTTTGAAGATAGTGGAAAAAAATGTTTGATTTTTGTTTCAAACCCTTTTTCTTCGTAACCCTTAACTTCAATAAGCATCTCAAAGTACTGTGTATATTCTTCTGAAAAAAATTGAATTTCCTGTTCTACTTGATAAAGTAATTTCGAGTCTGTGAACATTTTAATGGTTTCGATGCGTCCGAGTGGTATAAAAGATACAAAAAAAAGAAGAACATTGTCATTTGGTCCTAGTACCTTTGAAACTAAAACATAATCCGTATTCAACCCCGCATCCTGATCATAGTGAAATGCAACTTGATAAAGAGTATCAATCACTGGTGTAGTTAATTGAATATATCTTTCCGGATGTAGTTGGGAAGGTGTATATTTTACTATCGGATGAAATCTCTCACTGGGTAAATACTGGATGAGATGTTTTAGATTATGAAAATGACCTATAAAAATAATATTATTATTCCTCGTATCTTCTAAAGAAACTTCAGAAGTAATTTTGATTTCTATCTGGTTTTTTCTACCTGATATAACATCATAAATTTTAAGCAAATTAGATGCGGCTGATTTTGGGATAATATCCCACCCTGGCAAATATATATTAGATTTGTCCAATTTTTTTTCATTGATAAAGGCTAGCAATTCATCGTATGAATTAATTTGGTCATCACGAACGAGCCACTCTCGGTTATATTCCTTTTTATTAATATAAAAAGAGAATACCTCCCCAATGACTATTGTTGTCATTAGCTCACTCTTGACAAAATCAGACCATACAACACTGTTATGGACATCAATGTAATTATGGCTTTTATACTGGATGTTATTCTTAAGAGCTGAATACTTTGTCCCTAAATAAAAAATAATAATTATTAAGATCAAGAAACTGGAAAAAATAAAAAACTTCAGAAAATGAAGAGTATTTTTCAGTAGAAATGTTGGTACGGTTTGCCTTTTAAATCCAATATTATGGTGACCTTTCGGCAAGACCAATCTGATTGCATCATTTTTCCCATGGCCATTGTAATATTCATCTAACTTTTTTCTTAAGCGGTAGAAGTAAACTCGTACAAGTGTATCTTCAACAGGATTAAAGTTGTCTTTTCTACCAAATACATGGACAGCAATATCAGTCTCTGTTGGTTGAAAGCCCTTTTGATAGCTCTCAAATAAGTATTGAATGAGAGGTCGATAATATTCTCCGCTTACAAAAATAGGATCATTCAGAATCTTCTCGATAACCAACTTTTTTTTACAATGGTCATCCTTCATTATCATCCCAATAAAAAACTATGAGCTTTTTAACAGTGCTGATAAAATAAATTTAATTAAAAATAATTAAAAATGCAAGAATAATCTGTTAACATGTTCCATTTTTTTCATAATTTTATCTATGTTATCACTCTACTTGTAACATGTTACAAACAGTGAAATAACTTGTTTTATATTATTCATAATAATAGATTGGGATAGAATAAAATTGAATTTTATGAAAAAATGTGTTCGAGCACATTAATTTTTTGATATCAAAATTCTTATTAAAATAATTTTCTCATTAATGTGCTCGTAAACATTTTTTATCAGGATAATAGCAAGATGATTTTCGGTTTCGAATGTAGTTCTTGAAAAATATTGTTTAATTTCCTAAATGTCACTCGGATTTAAATTAAAGTTTTGTCCCTTCCTACATAATTAAAAATATTTACTTGCGTAGTATGGATTGAGTGATTTTAGATATTAAGGATTATCGATCATGTAATTTACTTTTATTGTATATTAAATAGTTGAAAGTTATAGCGCCAAAAAATAGTAATTGTATGATCACAATCAAAACCATAGCTAAAAAAGCTAATGTGTCAACTGCAACGGTGGACCGAGTTCTCCATAACAGAGGTAAAGTGGCTCCTGAAACTGAAAAAAGAATCAAGCAGATTCTTAAGGAACTCGAATTCAAACCAAATGTTTTTGCCCGCACATTGAAGCTTCAAAAGAATTTTAATTTTGGTGTGTTAATGCCAAAACTTAGTCAAGACAGTGCTTACTGGAAGGCTCCCGTTCAAGGGATTGAAAAAGCCAAATCTGAATTAAGTGGTTATAATGTAAATATTAATTATTATCATTATGACAAATACTCAAAGAGATCATTCAGACAGGCCATTTCAAAAATAAAAAAAATGAATTTGGATGGTTTACTTATCGCCCCAGTATCCTCAAAATCTATTACAAAATGTATAGAAAATATCCCGGCCAGAATACCTTATGTCTTTTTTGATTCAAATGTTCCCGATTCCAGATTTATCTCTTTTATAGGGCAGGATGCATTTCAAAGTGGAGTCTTATCAGCAAAATTAATTGATATTCTGTGTAATGATAATGGAAGTATTATCATTTTCAGGGTATTGCCTGACGATTATCATATCAATAGTCGTGTCCAGGGATTTTCTTCTTACTTCAAGTCTAAATATAATTACCATATAGATACCTATGATATTAATGGGAATGGAAATCAGAAGATGTTTAAAAAGAGTTTGGAAAAAGTCATTAGAGAACATCCTGATTTGCATGGAATTTTTATAACAAATGTCTGTTCTCATAAAATAGCTGAACAGGTAAAAAATTTAGAAAAACAAAACCATATTCATATTGTCGGCTATGATCTGATTAATGAGAACATTCAATACCTCAAGGAAGATATTGTTGATTTCCTTATAAGCCAACGACCAGAGATTCAGGGCTATAGAGGTATCTATACTTTATATAGGCATGTTGTTCTCAAGGAGGTTGTAAAAAAGGAAATATTTATGCAATTAGATGTGGTTACAAAAGAGAATATCGACTATTATCAAAAGTGTACTGAAAATAGAATAGATTAAATAAAAAAATAGCAGTTTAGCAAAAATTAGTTAACTGATTGAAAAATAAGGATGATATTTTTTGTTCGCGAAATCTTCATAAGATCTTGATTTTTCAATTTATTTATGATTTGTAGTTTACATAATTTCCAAAATTTGTCAAATTACAGTAAAAAAAGAAACGAAAAAGAGTAACTCAGATTAACCTAATACGAAAGGGGGGAAAAATCAAACCGTTTTAATAGAACTTCTTGTTAAAAGTCCTGGATTTTTCAGGGAAAATACTTGCCATAAATATATATTCAATTATGGAACAAAGGATGGTGACTGCCTGTTTCTCAAAATTTATGAGGATAAGTATAGCCTCAGGCAACTAAACAAAATCAAATGAGGGAGGTAAAGTATGAACAAGATTAATGTTGGAAGACGTGAGTTGTTTATCTTATTCTTTCAACCAATGGTTACACTATGGGATTATTCTCTCATCAATAATACAAGTGTAGACTGTAAAATAGCTGGCAAAATCAGAGATCCCACGATTATTCTATTCTTTAACGATATACTAGTGGATGTAACCCCTTAAATGTGTTGGGAGATGATGGCGTGTTGGTTATGACTGTAAATATGATGCATGGCGGTGGAGCCTTGCTGCCAGAGGGAGCTTTAAAAAATTCAAACGCTTGCCGCTTAATACGGTCTAACCAGTCAGATTAATGAAAACAACCACTCAAAGCAGGCATTAATTTTAATTACGATGATATGAAGCTATTAAGACTTAGCAATGAAAGGAAAATTAACCATGAAAAGTAAATTAATCTTACCCATGGGAGTGATAATACTCCTATTCATGTTCTCGTTTACTTCTTTTGCTCAGAATGGAACAATCACCGGAAAGGTTACTGATGCAAAAGATGGTGCTCCGCTTCCAGGGGCAAATGTATTAATTCAAGGCACATCCTTAGGAAGTGCGACCGATACTAATGGTGATTTTAAAATTGGTCGAGTACCTGCTGGGACTTATAAGATTGAAGCAAGATTTATCGGGTACGCAAACCTTATCAAAGAAGTAACGCTATCTCCGGGTCAGACAGTTACAGTTAACTTCCAACTTAAGGAAGATCCATTGTTACTTGATGCAGTAGTAGTGGTAGGATATGGTACCCAGAGGAAAAGTGATTTAACGGGTGCCATCGCAACTGTTGGGACAGAAGACTATGAATCACAGCCGGTAACCAGGCTTGATCAAGTACTCCAAGGCAGGACAGCTGGTGTGAATGTTACCAACTCTTCAGGAGCTCCGGGTGGAGAGTTATCCATCAGGATCAGGGGTGCCAATTCCATTAATGGAGTTAATGATCCTCTTTATGTTGTAGATGGATTTGTGGGGGCTGACTTCAGAGACGTAAATCCCAGTGATATTGAATCCATCCAGGTGTTAAAAGATGCATCTTCAACAGCAATTTATGGTAGCCGTGGTGCAAACGGTGTGGTTTTAATTACCACAAAAGGAGCGGCACCAGGGATACTGGGCATAGGCAAACCCAGATTATCATACACTGCCAGGTATTTTTCCTCGCAGACACTGGGTACCTGGGATTTAATGGATGCTGCGACTTTTGCTGAAATAGCCAACCAGAGATCAATTGCATTGGGAACAAATCCTCCTTTTACTGCTGATGAAATCGCTAATTTCAGGGCGAATGGTGGAACAGACTGGCAGGATGAACTGCTCCGAACCGGAACTGGCCAGGAGCACCAGTTGGACTATACCGGTGGCAGCGAGAATACGACTTACTTTGTTTCGGGAAATTTCCTGGATCAGAAGGGTATAATGATCAACTCGTATTATAAAAGATATTCCATCAGAACCAACATCAATGCTAAATTTACAGAAAAGCTTGATGCAACCCTGAAGTTAAATTATGTAAGACGAGAAAACAATAATACACTTGGAGGCGACAGAACAGATGGTCCTCTTGGAGGAACGCTGGCATGGGCGCCAACGACTCCGGCACGGGACGCCAATGGAGTGCTTACAGTGACTGATCCCATCAGTTCGATTAAATCCAATCCCATCGAGCTGGCGCTTGATGATGCGATTGTCGAAAATAATTCATTCAATACCAACGGCGGATTCAATTATAAAATTATGAATGGATTGACACTGAATATTGGCTATGGTTTAAGCTACATCAATGCTCAAACAAAGAATTTTAGCGCAAGTAGTTCAAATAATAATCCTAACGCTGGCAGGGGTTCCACGGAATCAATCTTTCTTCAAAACACCAATACATTGAATTATACAAAAGTCTTTAACGCCGTCCACCAGGTATCTTTGACAGGCGTTGTTGAACACCAGCTATTCAAGACCGACAGGTTCAACACAAGTGCGTCCGGCCTCCAGTATCCTGAGTTGAAGTTTGACAATGTAACACTAGCCGGATCAGTAAGTTCAGATGCATATAAAGAGAAGCAAGCGATCCGCTCCTTTATCGGAAGAGTCAATTATACACTTATGGATAGATACCTAGTAACAGCTTCCATAAGATCAGATGGTTCTTCCAAATTCAGGGGCGACAACAAGTATAGTACTTTCCCATCTATCGGACTGGGTTGGAGGGTAACTGAAGAATCCTTCATGCAGAATATAGGTATTTTCGATAACTTAAAACTAAGAGGAAGTTGGGGACAGACCGGCAGCCAGGCAATACCTGTTTATGGTACGGTCACAACTTTTTCAACAGCCGACTGGCAAGCCGGAACATCCTTTCAGACCGGTGTGCTGACTCCAGGTATCATCGTTGGTAATCCGGGAAATCCTGATTTGAGATGGGAGACCACCACACAATTTGACATTGGTCTGGATATGGCAATACTTAATGGAAGGTTAGGGCTGGAAGTTGATTATTTCAAAAAAAATACAACAGATCTTTTGCTCAGCGAGCCCCTCCCGGCATATGCTGGTGGAGGAACCATATCCCGCAACCTGGGTGAAGTTGAAAATACCGGTTTTGAATTTAGCCTGAACTACTGGCTAATCAAGGAAAATGATTTCAACTGGCATTCAAGGCTGAATGCTTCATTCCTGAAAAATGAAGTTTTGGATATCGGAGAACGAGAAAGAATCTTCCTGGATGGTGATGCCGGTGCTGGATTAACAAACCAGCCGGAAATGATACTGATGCCCGGACATGGCCTTGCAAATTACTATGGATTGAAGTATCTTGGTGTATGGCAGACCAGCGAAGCGGCTGAGGCTGCTGGTTATGGCCATGTTCCCGGCGACTCCAAGTTTGAGGATGTTAATAATGATGGCGCAATCAACGCTGATGACTTCCAGATTATCGGCAGCGCCATACCAGAAACCTTATTGGGATGGAATAACACGTTCAGTTATAAAAACTTTACGCTCAATATCTTCTTTCAGGCGATGCTGGGATTTGATAAATGGAATTTTACCTACGCACAATCAATGTTAGGAAGTGCTGACGCGAGGCAAATGACTCACGTCGATATTCTGGACCGTTGGGAGCCGGGAAATGAAGACAGCGATATTCCTGCTTTTAGTGAAACAGATAAGATTGAAATTCAATCCTCGAGATTTCTTGAAGAAGGTGACTTCTTACGGTTGAAAAACCTGAGTCTTAGCTATAAACTGCCGGATAATCTGGTCAGAGGCGTTAACGGTGTATCCTTATCGATTGGTGTCATCAATCTTTGGACACTCACAAATTATACTGGCATTGATCCTGAAGCATATTCGAACAGGGGCCCGGGAGATGCGAGAGGTGCTGATGCAGGTGCCTATCCAAATTCGAGGACCTGGACATTCGGAATTAATTTGACTTATTAATTACTGATGGAGGTATTAACCATGAAAAATATAGTAATATTGTTAGTGCTGCTTATATGTGTTACTTCCTGTGAGAATTTCCTGGATGAGGATCTCTCCACCCAGATTACTTCTGAAAGTGGCGCATTAAGCAACGAAGGCGGTCTTTTAGCAGCCCTGGCCGGGGCTTATAAACCCCTGTCATACACATGGGTGTCCGGGCTCGGGAATGCATCCACACAAGCCATATTGATGGGAAGCGACGATTTGACAACACATAAGGCAAGCAATAAAGCAGATTTCAGAGAATTTGATCAGTTTAATGTTTCCGAGATAAACGGAAGGTTGCCTTTTGTGTGGAATGGAGCATATAAATCCATCCAGGGGTGTAACAACATCATCGCCAACTATGAAAATGCCACGGGTGATGAGGCGGTTATCAGGCAAATTGCAGGTGAGGCATTTTTTCTGAGAGCTTATAATTATTTCTGGATTGTACGATTATGGGGTGAGGCACCTTTGGTTCTGGATACACACATTTTCAATGAGGCTATTTTATCCATCCAAAACAGCTCTGAAAAAGACATATATGATCAGATTGTAGCAGACCTGAAGCAAGCGGAAGAATTTTTAGGGGACACAAAGCCACAACTTGGTAGAGTGTGCAAAGGAACTGCAAAAGCAATACTGGCTGAGGTATATCTGCATATGGCAGGATGGCCTTTAAATGATGCGTCTTATTATGCTCTTGCTGCCAGCAAGGCAAAGGAAGTCATCGATAACGAGGCTGCCTTCGGATTTGGGCTGGTGGATGATTTTGCCGATTTATGGCCAACCGCCACATCGAATAATGATGGTAACATGGAGGAAGTATTCGCCATTAATTTCTGGGCAGGTGACTGGTATAATGGCAATTCCATTTACGGATCTGCGGCAAGACCATCTGATGAAGGTGGATGGGATGATTTTTTCAGTGAAATTACTTTTTTCGAGGAGTTTCCCGAAGGTCACAGAAAGGATGTCACCTTCGATACTGAGCTGGATGATGGAACACCATGGCAGAACTTTTCAACAGGACGCCCCTATTATAAGAAATTGCAGGGATCTACGAACAACTGGCTGAGTGACCATTCACTACCGCTGGAAAGAATGGCAGAGGTATACCTTATTTTTGCCGAAGCGCGCGTTATGACGGCAGGTTCTACCGATGCCGAAGCTTTGGAAGCGGTCAATAAAATAGTCCGTCGCGCTGCAGGGCTTCCAGTTCATACACCCGATGCTTCTGTGGATTGGACATCTGCCACCCAGGATGAAATTGTCCAGGAAAAAGCCTGGGAATTTGCAGGGGAATATTGCCGGTGGTTTGATCTGGTCAGGTTACAGAAGGTAGAGGAAGTCGTGGCCAAAAAGCATCCGGATGATTTACAACCCCTGGGACCGATCAAGTACTACATGCCGCTTCCGGCAAGTGAGACACTGGCCAATCCTAATCTGGGAAGATAGCTTCAAATTAATAATTAACCTTCGAGAGAGAGGCGTATCATTTTTGCGCCTCTCTCTTATGAATATCGGAAAAAGTCCTTTTTATAATTTACAATCTTGTGCTATAGTATTATTTATTAAATCTTCGTTTTTTTTGCAAGAATTAAAAAGCATTTTTAACCGCGAAGTTCGCTAATCCTCCATAGCGGATCAATTAATAAGATGATCTGCCTATGGAAGATTATGCGAATTAAAAAAATTAGGATAATTCGCATAATTCGCGGTTCGAATATTTTTTTAACTATAATTGCAACTTGCTGCGCCAGTAATTATCAATCTTCAAATATATTGGTGCACGTTAGTTGATTGATATGTAGTGAAGTGATTGTGTTTCTTCATACAGTAATACAGGCGTTTCACTCCATGCAAATGCAGAGAAATCTGAAGTTAAGAAAGAACATTGTACATGGAATTCATAACCAAGCTGCTGCCACTGGGAGAATTATGGCACGATACGGATGGTAATCCGATACAGGCACATGGTGGTGGGATGTTAGATTTAAATAATACGTATTACTGGTATGGAGAAAATAAAGCCGGTAAATCCTGGTTGCCTGAATGCAATATTGAATGGGATGGTTACCGTGTTGATGCGATCGGGATCAATTGTTATTCGTCGAAGGATCTTTTGCAGTGGAAAATGAAGGAGTTGTTCTGCCATCTGTAAAAGATAATCCCAAACAGGATTTACATACGTGCAAAGTGATTGAGCGGTGTGGCAAAGACATGGTACGATCGCATATGAATGGTGTATCCCGGTGAAGTCACCAATTGTTTATGAAGATCATATCAATAAACATAGAGAAGGAATACATCACCTGGGATTCTTAGTGGCTGACATGGATAAGGTCCTGGAAGATTTTATCGCATTGGGTTATGTTGTTTCAATGGGCAATACATGGAATGAAAAAGGAAAAAAGGGATCGGGCAGATACGAATATATCGACCTGGAAGATGCCGATGTCGTGAGGATGGAATTACTATGGAGTTTTCAAAAATGAAACCAGACAATAATTTACAGACTTGTACACGTCGCTAAATGTTGAAAACTATCGGTCTCGGAGTAGTATCAGCATTATTACCAATGTGCACCACATCACGGAAAAGACATATCATAACTTTAAACTTTGATGATGGATTTCTCAAATCAAGTTTGAATGCGGCTGAGATTTATGAAAAATAAAGATTACAAACATCACACATCCGCATATAACAGTTTATTTGCCAACCAAACAATATGCAACCGGGCAAGCTGTTATTATCTGTCCAGGAGGGGGATATGTACAGCTTTCAAATGATTTAGAAGGTACAGACATAGCCCGGTATTTCAATTCAATTGGAGTAGCTGCGGAGGTTTTAAAATACCGTTTTCCGTCGTATGACAATTGTATTGAACCTCATAAGGTCCCTTTGATGGATGCCCAACGGACTATACGTTTAGTGCGTTATAATTCTAGACAATAGAATATAAATCCTGATAAAGATTTAGTAATCAATTATTCAAATGAGCTTCAGGCGAAAGATGATACGCCTTCAGCTTTTTTTGTTCATGCTGATAATGACTCTGCTGTTCCGGTGGAAAATACAATGCTTATGTATCAGGCGCTCCGCAAGAAAAAAATTCCGGCTGAATTACATATATTGTCGGAAGGTGGGCATGGTTTCGGGATCCAGTAAGAAACAGAATAAACGACTGGAGAGCTGCTGCCAACAATGGTCACGAATTAGGAAACTATATTCTGTTTCACCCATGTGTTGGCTTGGCTAAAGATAGAGACTACACAGATTGGATAATACCTGAATACGATCTGAATAATTACACCATCACCCGAATCGTAGATGAAATAAAAATGGCTAATACCTTTCTAAAAGCCATTGATGGGAAAGACAAAAGAACCATTGCTTTTCCTTGTGGTGACCGTTTTATTAATGATTCTTCTTATGTCCCTTCCATTCGTAGTGAATTTATTGGAGCTCGGGGGGGAGATGGAGCACAATTTGGAAATATTGAAAGCATTGAACTCTTTAATATTGGTGCAATTGGAATTGATGACAAATATACAGGCGGGCAATTAACAGACATCGTTAAAAAAGCACTGGCAACTAACACTCTGGTTGTTTTCTGTTTTCATGGTGTTGGCGGCGAACATCGCACCAATATCGCATTAAGTAAGCACAATGAGTTAGCACGCTTTTTAAAAGAAAATGAAAAAGATATATGGGTAACCACTATGGTTGAAGTTACTGAGTATGTAAATAAGTATCAAGAGAGAGAAGCCAAATGAATCCTTAAAACTGCAGAGAAACCGGTTGAAATCAGGCTGACTGCAGATAGATTAACAATCAATGCTGATGGAAGCGACTTGTCCTATGTGACGGCTGAATTGTACGATAAGAAAGGAACTCGTGTTTATGATTGGAATGAGGATACACTTATAAAATTTGAGATTGAGGGTGAAGGTAAACTTGCGGGAATCGGCAATGCAAATCCTTCTTGTATAGAAAGTTTCCAGAAATCGAAACGGACCACTTTCAGAAGATGATGTGTCATCGTAATAAAATCGACATTTAAATCAGGTGCCATTACAGCAAAAGTTACAGCTAAAGGTTTGAATGGAGATTTAATTTATATTCAAACCTCGATAAAATAACTTTACACAATTCAATAAAGCACATTTCCTGATGGAGGATGAGGTATATGAATCGAAAAATATTTTTTGTAATTGTTTCACTATACACTTTTTCAATCTTGCACGCGGGTGAAATTCATTTGGCAGCTTTTCAGGGTGACTTAGCAAAAGTTCAAGCTTTGATTGAAAAAGACTCCACGCTAATCCACAGTGAGGATGAGAACGGTACGAAACCTCTATTTGCTGCCAGTGTGTCCGGGCATATGGAAATTGTTCGATATCTCATTGAAAACGGTGCTGAAGTGACAGAAAAAAACAGTAGGGGGCATACTCCGCTACATTGGGCGTCATATGGAAACCAAATTGAAGTAGCCAGGTATTTGATTGAACAGTCACCAAATGCGACACTTTATGTCAACATGACAGATGGTAATACAGCGAGTCCCATTTATCCAGCCATTGAACGAGGGCATCTCGGAATGCTGCAGGTGTTGCTAAAGGAAGGTGCGGATATTACCCTAAAAAATAGACACGGTACCACACCGCTGATGGTTGCTGTTGAACATAATCAGATAGAAATTGCAAGGTTTTTACTTAAACAGGGAGTTGATGTTAACGAGACCAACTCACATAATGACACTGCTTTACATTTTGCTGTATCCAGGTCAAACACAGAAATAATCAAATTACTCATTGAAAATGGTGCAGATGTTCATACCATAAACGATGATAATGAATCCCCTCTTCACCAGGCAGCCAGCATTGGCGATAGCACAATTGTTCAGATTTTTATTTCTAACGGCGCGAATATAAATATTCAAAATAAAACCAATGAAACGCCGCTTCATTTAGCTTGTCAAGAAGGTCATGCGAAAGTTGTCGCTTTGTTGTTGGAAAATCATGCCGATCCAAAAAAACAAAACATGTTGGGGGAAACGCCTCTCCTTCTGGCGGTTGATAGAGGTCATCATGATGTTGTTCAGGAATTATTAAAAAATAATGAAAAAATCGATATTGAAGAAAAAAAAGCCATTTTACTAATGCATCAGGCAGCTCAAAAAGGGTTTACAAAACTACTTCAAATTATGTGGGAAAAGGGGATAAATATTCATACAAGAGATCCCAATGAAAATACGCTACTCCATTCACTCTCTATGGGCGGGAATCTTGATTTGATCAAGATGCTGATGGGACAGGGATTTGATGTGAATGAACAAAATGAAGATGGCAACACACCTTTACATCTGGCTTCAAAACATGGACAAGTACGTGTTATTGAATTTCTGTTATCGTGCAAAGCAGATATCGATTTCAGGAACAATAAAGAAGAGACACCTTTGCATTGTGCGGTGTCCAATGGTCAAATAGAAAGTGTCCAGAAACTACTATCATCAGGGGCAAAGATTAATGCTGAAGATAAAAATCAACTTACCCCTCTGCATTTGGCGTGTAGTAACAACAACAATGAGTTGATTGAACTTTTGATTTCGAAGGGGGCAGACATCAATGCATCCGATGAAGATGGTCAGACACCGTTGCAAAGCGCTTTGAAAAACCGCAACGCAGATGTTGTTGAAAGTCTCATAACCCATGGCGCAGATGTTAACAAATCTGATAACATTGGAAATACGCCTTTACACCTTGCTGTTTATTCTCAAGAACGTCATATTGTGGAAATCCTGATTAAGAATGGGGCGAATGTCAATGCATTGAACAATTCCCGGGAATCTGTGCTGCATTCTGCGGTAAAAGTATCAGATAATCTCGATATGATTGATTTACTGATCGAAAATGGCGTTGATATCAATACCTTGAATCATGACAATGAAACCCCATTGCACGTGGCATTAAATCATTTTCGAGTTGACAATGGATTACATCTCATTGAAAAAGGCGCAGACCTGATGGTATGTGATATAAATAATCAAGCCCCTCTACATCGTGCAGCAGCACTCGGATTGACAAAGGCTGTGGAAGAATTAATAAAACATCGTGTTGGAATTCATTCTCAGGACAAAGAAGGGAAAACACCTTTGGAATTAGCCATAGATGGGAGGCATGAAACAATTATTGAGTTGTTAGGAAAGTAATAATTTATTATATTTAGCAGGAGGAATTATGAGGATCATTATTTTGTTATGGTCTGTGTTATTCGTTTTAAACTCCACATTAATCAAAGCCCAAAATATCGGGCAATGGCGAGGTCCTAATCGTGACGGAATATTTGAAGGGAAGAATTTGTTAAAGGAATGGCCGGAAAAAGGACCTGAACTTATCTGGGCGATCGAAGGAATTGGGAAGGGATTTTCTTCACCAGTGATCAGCAATGGGATTATTTACACGACAGGGAACAAAGGATCGCAGGACATTCTTACTGCTATAGACCATAAAGGGAACGTTCATTGGCAAGTGGAATATGGATCATCATGGAACCGTTCCTATCCTGATACTCGATGCACCCCTACTGTAGAGGATCAAAGGATCTATGTCATCAGTGGACAGGGGGAAATAGTCTCTATTGATACCCGTAGCGGACAAATTGTGTGGTCGGTCGATGCCTATAGAAAATATGGAGGTCAACATGGTAAATGGGGTATTGCCGAATCCCTATTGCTGGTTGATGATAAGGTTATTTACACACCAGGTGGGAATAAAACAACACTGGTTGCCTTAGATAAAGAGAATGGTAGAACCGTTTGGCAAAGTGAAAGCTTAAAGGATACCACGGCCTATGTTTCCCCATTACTCATCCAATATAATGAGAAAAAAATAATAATAAATATAACTGCAAATTTTCTTTTTGGTGTTGATGCAAGAGACGGGAAGATGTTGTGGAAATACAGATACACCGATATTGATCCTCCCACTTTTCACCCTGTGGCACCGGTTATTAATGCTATAACACCACTTTACCATAACCGACAAATTTATATAACCAGCGGATATAACCATGTTGGCGCCATGTTCAGATTAGCAAACAATGGTTCAAAAATCCATTTTCTATGGAAAGACTCTACATTGGATTGTCATATCGGTGGTGTTGTTCTGGTGGACGGATATATTTATGGATCCAATTGGCAAAACAACAGCAATGGGAATTGGTGTTGTTTGAATTGGAATACAGGTAAAATCTTATATGAGAAGAAATGGCAGTGTAAAGGTTCTATTATTTATTCAGACGGCATGCTTTATTGTTACGAAGAGCGTAGGGGACATGTCGCATTGGTGAAACCCACACCAGATGATTTCCAAATTATCAGTACATTCAGAATAACACAGGGAACAGGTCCGCATTGGGCACGTCCGGTCATTGATCATGGGTGTCTTTATATTCGGCACGGCGATATTCTTATGGTATATAATATTCAGGATAAACAATCATAAAAATATAAGGTTAATGACTGAAAAAATCAATTAATCAAGGAAATTACTATGCGTGGTAACATCAAAAAATATTCAGTTTTTATGAAAAATCTATTGTTTATTTGTAGTCTTTTTTTACTCCATCTGGCCGATGTATTGGGTCAGTCAACAGCAAACAATGGATCTCCCGTAAAAATCTGGGAAGAACAGGTTACCCTGCCAACTTATCTTGTCGATGAACCCGATCTGAATCCAAGATTCTACGAGGGACGCGCTTACCAGGGCGCCCAGGGAAGGGTGTATCCCTATCCCATCTATGAGAGTCTGTCCGATACCCGGATAGAAAAAACATACGATATGGTTTTTCTTGAAAACGAGTACCTCAAGATTGAGGTATTCCCTGAAATCGGCGGAAGATTATTCGGAGCATTGGATAAGTCCAACGGATACGATTTTGTGTACCGGCAGCATGTGGTCAAACCGGGTTTGATCGGAATGCTGGGAGCATGGATATCCGGTGGCATCGAGTGGAATTTTCCCCATCATCACAGAGCCACGGCTTATATGCTCGTGGATTATGTTCTGCAGGAAAATCCCGACGGGAGTGCCACCGTCTGGATCGGAGAGCTGGAGCTCAGACACCGGATGAAATTTATGCTGGGAGTCAGCATTTATCCCGGTAAATCCTATTTTGAGGTCACCTTTCGCCCCTTCAATAGAACACCGTTTGTGCATTCGTTCCTCTATTTTGCAAACACGGGTGTCCATACCAATGAACAGTATCAGGTTATCTTTCCTCCTGCAACCCAATTTGGCACATACCATGGAAAGAATCAGTTTATCAACTGGCCTATATCTCATGAGGTTTATAACAGTGTCGATTATACCAGGGGCGTAGACATCAGCTGGTGGAAAAATCATCCGGAATGGACCTCCATTTTTGCCTGGAACGAGACCGATGATTTTCTGGCAGGATATGATCATGGGAAATTAGCCGGCACGGTGTGTGTATCCAACCACCATATTGCGCCGGGCAAAAAGTTCTGGACCTGGAGTACCGGTCCGAGGGGAAAACTATGGGATGAAGCCCTGACTGAAACCGACGGGCCGGAACTGGAGCTCATGATCGGGGGATATTCGGACAATCAACCGGATTACAGCTGGCTTCAACCCTATGAAGTCAAATATTTAAAGCAGTACTGGTACCCTGTCAGAGATATAGGTGGAATCAAGAATGCCAATATCGATGGAGCCGTGAACCTGGATTTCTTGAAAAACCGGGAAGTGAAAATAGGGTTCCATACAACCTCTGAACACAAGGGGGCAAAGGCCTGTGTGTATGTGGAGGGTGAAAAATATTTTGAAAAATCGATCGAGATCAATCCCGGAAAACCTTTTATCCATACCATGAAAATACCGGCTCATGTGGAAAAAGAGGATATAAAAGTGGCGCTTTTCAATCCTGATGGCAATGAACTGGTTTCCTATCAGCCCCGGCGCATTGAACCGGAATCGTTTCCTGAGACCGCGAAACCTCCTGGGGAACCGGTAGAGATAGAGACCATTGAAAAGTTATACTATACCGGACAGCGTCTGGAGCAATTTTACAATCCCTCACTGAGACCGGAACCCTATTACCAGGAAGCTCTAAAAAGAGATCCCCGGGATTACAGAGTCAATACGGCCATGGGGATATTGCATCTCCGGAAAGCCATGTTTCAAGATGCGGAAAACTATCTAAAAACCGCAGTCAGCAGGATTACGGAAAATTACACCAAACCCAGGGATGGAGAAGCCTATTATTACCTTGGCATTTGCCAGAAATATATGGGAAATCTGGAAGAAGCGTACAACAATCTGTACAAGGCCACCTGGAGCCAGGCGTTTCACACTGCTGCTTATTATCATTTGGCAGAGATTTCAAGTATTCGACAAGACTACAACATTGCCCTGGAACACCTCGACCGATCGCTGGCGACTCATGCGAAGAATTCCAAAGCGATGAATCTGAAGGCTGCAATCTTGAGAAAAACCGGCAAATTTCAAGATGGACTTGACCTGTCAAATTACGTGCATGAATTTGATCCTCTGGATTTCTGGTCGGTGTGTGAAATATTTTTCATCCGGAGAGAGAACGGCGAGAATGAAAAGGCCGAACAGAATGCATCCTGGCTTCGGAAAACCATGCATGGATATGAACAGTCCTATCTCGAACTTTCTCTCGATTATGCCAACGCCGGATTATGGGACGATGCCATCCGGGTGCTTTCCGAGTTGTACCTTGAAGGAAACGACCAGGCGCGGGCATTTCCCATGATCTATTACACCCTGGGTTATTATTGGCTCCAAAAAGGCGATGAAGCGAAGGCTCTGGAATATATTGAAAGGGCATCCCGCCAATCACCGGATTATTGCTTTCCGTTCCGGCTGGAATCCATACATGTTTTAGAGGAAGCCAGCAGAATCAACGAATCCGATGCCAGGGCGCCCTATTATCTGGGCAATTTGTTGTTTGAATGGCAACCTGAAAGAGCGATTGAAAATTGGGAAAAGTCCAGAGCGCTGGATGAGAATTTCGTCCTGGTGCACAGGAATCTGGGGATGGGTTATTATAAAACTGCAAAAGATCCCTCAAAGGCTATCGAGAGTTATCTAAAAGCCATTTCTCTCAACCCTAAAGATCAGCGTTTACTATATGAAGTGGATCTAATTTATGCAGATGCCCGAGAGAATCCTGAGAAACGATTGAATCTGCTGCAAAAACATCATGATATTACTGCCAATAATAATGTATCTGATGCCCTTGCCAGGGAAATCATGTTATATGTACAATTGGGTAATTACGATAAAGCTCTCGAAGTACTTGGTGCGAACTATTTCAAACAGTGGGAAGGTGTTAGTAAAGCCTATAATTCGTTTGTCGATGCGCATCTCCTGCGAGGATTAAATCATTATCAGTCAAAAAACTATGACAACGCATTGAAGGATTTTATTGCTGCGGGAGATTTCCCTTCCAACATGATGGTTGCAAAACCCTATCGCGGTGGACGATTGGCTCAAGTTAATTATTATACAGGATCGGCTTATGAAGCCTTGGGAAAAACAGGAAAAGCAAAAGATCAATATCTGCAATGCGTTCATTCACGGCAATATCATGACTTTTCAGATAATCATTACTATCAGGGCCTGGCTCTTCAAAAACTTGGAAGAGATAAAGAGGCGATAGAAATATTTGATGGACTGGTTTCTCAGAGTAAAAAGCGAATCAACAGTGCCGAAGTCGACTTTTTTGCTAAATTTGGAGAAAGGCAGACCAGTGAAGACAGGCTGGCCGATGCTTTTTATTTACTGGGGCTCGGATATCTGGGGAAGGATTTGAAGGCAAAGGCCGCAGAAGCCTTTTCCGAATCGGTTCGATTGAATTTAAATCATGTATGGGCAACCTATTTTTCGTCCAAACAGTTTGAATAATAATTGAAAGACAGACAAAATCAGGCCGTTCTTATTTATCAGCAAACCACTTGCTTTCGGAAATGGAAGTTCGTAAGCAGGTACTTTGGATTCACACCGTTGGGATTAAATTGTGATTATTAAAATTCCGTTCAGGAGCAAAACCATGAAAAAGAGTGCACTGTTATTCGTTTTGATCATGTTCGCCACTTCCTGTGAGAATTTTCTCGTTGAAGATCTTTCACCGGTCATTACATTGGAAAACAGCGCGTTAAGCAACGAAGAGGGGCTTTTGGCAGCCCTGGCCGGCGCCTATAAACCATTGTCACACACCTGGCATTCGGGATTCGCACATCCATCGATTCTGTATGTTTTAATGGGAAGCGATGATCTGACGACATTTATGCATTCCGGAAGAACTGATGTGAATCTTTTTGATCAGTTTTACTTTGTCGAGTGGAATCCTCAATTACTTTATATATGGAAAGGATGCTACAAATCTATTCAGCAGTGTAACAACATCATCGCAAATTTTCAAAATGCTTCGGGTGATGCAACATTTATCAATCAAATAGGTGGTGAAGCCTATTTTCTAAGGGCCTATAATTACTTCTGGATTGTCCGTCTCTGGGGAGAAGCACCCCTTGTTCTTGATTCACATGTCTTTACTGAAGAGATCCTGACTATAGAAAAAAGCACTATTGCCAAAATTTATGAACAGATCGTTTTTGATCTTAAACAGGCTGAAAAACTGATGGACGATACCAAACCGAATACAGGGCGGGCGAACAAAGGAACTGCCAAAGCCATCCTTGCGGAAGTCTATCTCCACATGTCCGGGTGGCCGCTCAATGAAACATCATATTACCACCTTGCTGCTGAAAAGGCCAAAGAGGTGATTGATAACGAGGGCACCTACGGATTTGGTTTGATGGATAATTTTGTCGATTTATGGCCATCAGCAACTATAAATAATGATGGCAATAAAGAAGAGGTTTTTGCCATAACCTTCTGGGGAGGAGATTATTATAGTTGCAATTCCATATACGGCTCAGCAGCGAGACCATCTGATGAAGGCGGCTGGGATAACTATTTTTCTGAACTTACCTTTTTCTATGAGTTTCCCGAAGGCGCAAGAAAAGATGCCACCTTCCAGACAGAATGGGCTGATGGAATTCCATGGCAGGACTTTTTTTACAGTCATCCATACTATAAGAAAATGCAGGGACCAAGTAACGACTGGATGAACAGTAACAATATACCACTTGAAAGAATGGCTGAAGCATACCTTATTTTTGCTGAAGCGCAAGTCATGGTAAACGGCGCTTCAAATCCCGAGGCTCTGGAAGCGGTTAATAAAATTCGACGTCGTGCCGCAGGTCTGCCCATCCATATACCCGATCCGGCTGTGGATTGGACATCTGCCACACAGGATCAGATTGTAGAAGAAAAAGGTTGGGAATTCGCTGGAGAATTTTGCCGCTGGTTCGACCTGGTTCGGCTGCAAAAGGTCGAAGAAGTGGTGGCCAAGAAGCATCCAGATGATTTACAACCTATAGGACCCATACAATATTTTATGCCGATCCCGGTAAGTGAAACCCTGGCCAATCCGAATTTAGGTGGATAGCAGAACAGGGAGTCAGCAAAGCGTATGACTCGTTCATTGGTGCTCATAAGAGGATTATATGGTTTTACCTATGAAACGACAAAAAGGCATTGGACGATTTGATTCTTCCTTGCTATATTCAAAAAATATGAAAGCTACAATACAAATTTTGTTTATGTTCGCGTTTTCCATTCTAGTGACAGAATCAGGTTATGCCCAATCCGGTATATTAGAATGGGCTAAAAAAGTTGACGGAACATTGAACAATTTTGCGTCCGGCATTGCCACTGATTGCTCTGGAAATATTCTGTTGACTGGAGAGTACCGCGGAACCATAACCTTCGGTACTGGTGAGGCCAATGAAACAATTCTGGACGGCGGTTATGGACTTGGAGACTATAATATGTATGTAGCTAAATATACTCCGAACGGTCTCCTAGTTTGGGCCAGAAAAGCAAGCAGATCATCAAGTCGTAATATTGCCACGGATGACTCAGGTAACATTCTGGTGACGGGAACTTTTAGTGACACGGCGACCTTCGGTGCCGGTGAGGTCAATGAAACCATCCTCACCAGTGCCGGATACGATGATATCTTTGTGGCTAAGTATGCAGCCAGCGGTGCCCTGCTTTGGGTAAAGAAGGCAAGCGGATCCAGTTGGGAGTACAGTCGCGGTATTGCCGACGATAGCTTCGGCAACATCCTGGTGACGGGTTATTTCAAGGAAACAGTGACCTTTGGTGCCGGTGAGGTCAATGAAACCATCCTCATCAGTCGTCCAAACCACAGTGATATTTTTGTGGCCAAGTATGCTCCGAGTGGTGTCTTGCTGTGGGTAAAAAGCCCTAGTGGACCATCAAAAGATTTGGGTTGTGATATCGCCACCGATAACTCCGACAACATCCTGGTAACCGGAATTTTTTATATGACAGTGACCTTTGGTGCAGGCGAGATCAATGAAACCATCCTCACCAGCGCCGGACGCTATGATATCTTTGTGGCCAAGTATGCCTCTGGCGGTGAACTGCTGTGGGTAAAAAAAGAAGGTGGACCAAAGGAAGATGAACAATGGGATATTGCAACCGATGGCTCCGGCAACATCCTGGGGACAGGTGTCTTTCGGGGAACAGCTGTTTTTGGTGCAGGCGAGATCAATGAAACGGTTCTGATCAGCGATGGAGAACTGGATTTTTTTATCACAAAATATGCCCCGAACGGTGTCCTGACGTGGGTAAAGAAGATAGGAGGCGGTGGATTATCCTGGGATGACGGTGGTCCCTCTGCTATCGCAACCGATGACTCCGGCAACATCCTGGTGACAGGAGAATTTCGGGAGAGAGCCATCTTTGGTGAAGGCGAAGTCAATGAAACGGTCCTGGTCAGCGATGATCAACTGGATATATTTATTGCCAGGTATTCTTCCACCGGAGACTTGCTGTGGGCAAAAAAAGCGAGCGGACCTAATTTTGATTATAGTAGTGGCATTGCAATCGATGGCTTCGGCAATATCCTGGTGACTGGAGATTTTTTTGAAACATTGACTTTTGGTGTCGGGGAGGCCAATGAAACGACCCTGACCAGCAGTGGATTCAATGATATCTTTTTTGCCAAATTCTCCGGGAATATTACAGGTGTAGCAGAACCGACAACAGTGACACCGATACCTAAAGGATTCTCACTTGAACAGAATTATCCGAATCCCTTTAACCCAACGACCACCATATCATTTGTTTTATCCAAGGCCGATTATGTCGACCTGATTATTTACAACCTGCAGGGACAGTTCGTACGAACACTATTCGCCGGTGATCTGGAAGCCGGAAGATATCAATTCGTGTGGGATGGTGAAGACGATAATGGCAATCAGATTAGCAGTGGTAATTATATTTACAGATTGAAAGGGAGAGATTTTGATGAAACGCGGAAACTCACATTTGTTCATTAGTATTGTTATTTTAATCACTTTGTTCCTATTCATTCAACCGGCATGCAAACAGGTCCAACGGGATTTGGTTTCCAGCAGTAAAGGACTCATTACCGGTACACTCGAGGCGGTGGGAATGTCTTCCGAACGGCTTGGCCGGATCAGTAGTGTTGTAAAAGACTATGTCGACAGGAAATGGATTTCCGGTGCCACGGGATTCATTGCCAGGCATGGAAAAATTGTCTATCATCGAAGTTTTGGAATGAGGGATATCGAACAGAACGATCCCATGCAAAACGATGATATCTACCGTATCGCTTCCATGACCAAGGCCATCACATCCGTGGCGGTAATGATGCTACATGAAGAGGTTCACTTTCTGCTCGACGATCTCCTCTATTATTATATCCCGGAATTCAAAGATCCGGTGATCCTGGATCGGGTGAACAGGAAAGATTCCACTTTTACCTCTCATCCGGCAAAAACCCAGATTACCATCAGGCATCTGCTCAATCACACATCAGGCATAGGTTACGGTTTTTCTCATGATCGGTTAAGACCGCTCTATCAGAAAGCCGGGATACCGGATGGACTGAATATCACAGATGCCATTCTGGGAGATAAAATAAAGGCCCTGGCCGGGATGCCCCTCCTTCACGAGCCGGGAGAGGCATATACATACGGGCTGAATACCGATGTTTTGGGATATCTGGTTGAGGTTATATCCGGCAAATCCCTGTCCGCATTCTTTAGCGAACGAATTTTCGAGCCCCTGGGGATGAAATCGACATACTTTTATTTATCTGATGAAAATGCGTCCCGACTGGTGACACTTTATGAACCCGATGATCAGGGGGGCTGAGACCGAGCACAGACAGGAATTACAATTACCCTCTGGAGGGAGGAAAATCTTATTATTCGGGCGGAGCTGGATTGTTATCCACTGCCCTTGACTATGGAAAATTCCTGCAAATGCTTGTGAACAACGGTCATTATAAAGATCACCGGTTTTTGAGCCGGAAAACCGTCGAGATGATGACGAAGAACCAGGTCGGCGATCTTTGGAAGGGGGATGCAATTGGATTGGGATTTGGAATTACCATCGAGGAAGGCAGTGCGTCCATTCTCAGCTCTGTGGGCAACTACGGGTGGTGCGGTTATTTCAGTACCTCATATTGGATCGATCCGACCGAAGAACTCGTTGCTGTTTTTATGACGCAGATGTTTCCAAACAACCATGGGGAGATACATGAAAAGTTTCAAGTGTTGGCATATCAGGCAATCATCGATTGAGAACCCATTAATATGCCTTATCATGAGTACGAACTCATTTCTGATCATCATTTTCGTTCTATTGACAAGCCAGATCCTGGCCCAGCAAAAAGAAGATATGTTACTGAAGGGGATCGCCTACCGCCAGCTTGAAGGCGAGGGGAAAGAGTGTACGGATATCGGTAAACTGAAGGTGTCCTGGTACTACAACTGGACTCCCGTACCGAACTGTCCCCCGGATTCGAGTATTGAATTCATCCCCATGATCTGGAGTGAAAAGTATCTGTTTGATGAAAATTATAAAAAGTACCTCTTGCCTCTGATCGGGAGTGATTATGCGGCATTGCTGGGCTATAATGAACCCAATTGGGAAGGTCAGGCAGAAATGTCGGTTGAAACAGCCCTGAAGTACTGGCCCATGCTGGAAGAAACAGGATTGCGCCTGGGAAGTCCGGCGACAACGGGGCGCTCCGGACTGGACTGGACCATCGAATTCATGAAAGGAGCCAAAGAAAGGGAATATCCTGTGGATTTTCTGGCATTGCACTGGTATGAAGACTGTAGTGATACGGATGAACTGAAATCCTTTCTTGATTATTATGATGCCTGGGGAATGCCGATGTGGCTAACGGAATGGTCCTGTTACAAGCAGGATATGCAAACCAATACCGAATTTCTGAAAAAGGCCATACCCCTGCTGAATTCCTATGAAAGATTGGAGCGGTATGCATGGTATTCCAACCGTACCACTTCCGAGTCCTATAAGGGAGCCGCATTGTTCGACAGTACCGGCGTGCCGACTCCTGCGGGTAAAGTCTATCAGGAGTATCCATATAGACATGAAAAAAAGCCGGTACCTGTCGTGATTCCGGATATTGAACTCAAAGTAACAGACTTCCATGATGAATCCGTTCTGGGGAAAAATGATCCCGGTACCGAGGACATCAGGCATGGTTTTGAAGGGGGACGGGTTATTAAACACAAGCATGTATACCATCTGTTTACATCCGAACAATTGGGAGATCCAAAATGGGTCAAAATGCGTCTTTCGCACTGGAAAAGCAGAGATGGTCTCCACTGGGAAAGAATCTCGACCCTCATGGAATCAAGCGGAGACTTTACAGGTGAAGATCCCCGGGCCTCGTTCTGGTCTCCCATGCCTGTATTCAATCATGAAGATTCAACCTGGTATATGACCTATGTTGCCTATCGGTGTAAACCAAATACCACACAGCAGTTTTTGAATAATTTTGAAGGACGAATCTGGTTGGCCAGATCGAAAATCAGTGGAGTTGACGGTATCGGCGGGCCCTATGAAGACATCGGAATCTTATTGGAACCGGGAGCACTGTCGGATGCATGGGAAGGGCTTCAAGGTGTCGATTCATTCTTCCCTTTCAGAGCAGGGAATAAATGGCTTGCCTTTATGGGATCTGCGAGAACTGAAAAACTGCCTATTACATTCTGGGGAAACGGATTGGCTCTTGCACCTTCCCTGACCGGACCCTGGATCAGGCTGAGTGCAAGAAATCCTGTCGATTTTGGAGTCAATTTTACTGAGAATCCCATTGTGACTCAAATGGATGATGGATTATACATTGCTGTCATGGATTCTCATGGAGAAGGATTCGGATATGCCGCTTCTTCTGATGGCGTGTATTGGTCGAAGATGAAAACATTAAAAGTTGTGGACAAGATGGACAAATGGTGGTTTCAATTCAGAACGCCGCTTTGTCTTATTCCGGAAGATGATGGATCTTATACGGTATTTTTTACGGCCATGAAAGAGGAAACCGATTACTGGCTGCACATTGGCGAGCCCGGATATACACTGAATACCGGTTTTGACAGTGTGGGAAAACTTTCAGTCAGCATAGTTAAGAATAAATAACCAGAATGATGAATCCCAGAGAAAATCTGCTTTCCCTTTACCGCCGCCAGGGATATGAGCGGGCGCCCGTACATTTTACCCTCTGTCCGGCTCTGGAAGAACAGTTCAGAGAAAATTACCCCGGTCAGGCAGACTATGAAGAGATCTTTGAATTTCCCATGAGGGTGATCACGGATCCTGCGTTTCCCTGGATCGATGAGATCGAGGCCTTTGTTCCTGAAAGGGAATGGGACTATGATCGCTACTACGATCCGCCGATTGCCGAAGGGGCACGGATGGACATCTGGGGCATTGCCCATGAGCCCGGTGGCAAAAACGCACACCATATGACACATATGCGTCATCCTTTGGAGCATATTGAGAGTCTGGAAGCGTTCCAGTCATATCCCTGGCCTGATTTTGAGAAGGCAGATTGGTCTTTTCTTGGACCGCAGATTGCAGCCATTCATGAAAAAGGCCTTGCAGTGCAGATACTGATGGAATGTACGGTCTGGGAAACAGCCTGGTATTTGCGCGGCATGGAGCGGCTCATGATAGACATGGCACTGGAGGATGAGAAGGCGGTGTTCCTTTTGGACAAAATAACCGATCTGGCCTATTACAGGATTCAGAAGTATGCATCTGCCAGTGCCGATATCATCGCTTTGGGGGACGATATCGGGATGCAAAGTTCCCTGATGATGTCAAAAGAAATGTACCGGACAACTCTTAAACCCCGCCTCGAAAGAGTCATTCATGCAGCCAAAACCCTGAAGCCCGATGTCATTATTCAGTACCACTCGTGCGGGTATGTCACCCCATTGATTGGCGACTTCATCGATGCGGGGGTTGATGTGCTGAATCCCGTTCAACCGGAATGTATGGACTTCGCCGGGATTCATACCGAATACGGTCATGCGATTTCGTTCAACGGAACGGTCGGTTCTCAAACGACAATGCCTTTCGGCACACCGGCCGAGGTGCATGAAGTGGTTATAAGAAATCTGGAAATTGCCGGTAACCGGGGAGGACTCCTGTGTTGTCCAACGCACATGCTCGAACCCGATGTGCCCTGGGAGAACATCGAGGCTTATATCAGGGCCTGCAAAGAATTCAAGAGAGCAGGAGCATAATGCGGTCCCGACTATTCAGACCGGGGCTGCCCATGACATTGCACCGATCGTTGTTGGAGCTGCAAGAGAAGGAGAAAAGAAATATGCGATTTATAACCACCATCCTGAAAAAAGGCATTGTTTTAGCTCTCATTCTATGGTTGAATGATTGTATGGGTAATAGCAATACGGATTGGGAAAATCCGGCCGTTTTTAGTCAAAATACAGAACCTTCCCCTTGTACTTTGATTCCATATCCGAATATCGATTCGGCTTTACAGGGAAAAGTAGCTGCCTCGCCCTTTTACCTGTCATTGAACGGCCAATGGAAGTTCCATTGGGTCCATAAGCCGGCGGATCGTCCTGTCAACTTTTACCGGGATGACTATGATATCAGCGATTGGGAGGAAATTCCGGTTCCCGGAAACTGGCAAATGCATGGCTATGGCATCCCCATATACGTGAATTCCGCGTATCCGTTTAAGAAAAATCCGCCGTTTATCCCCCACGAATATAATCCCGTTGGATCATATAAAAAAACGTTTACTCTGCCCGACGAATGGAAAAAACGTGAAGTGTTTTTGCATTTTGGTGCGGTAAAATCCGCTTTTTATCTCTGGATCAACGGAATTAAAGTAGGCTACAGCCAGGGGAGTAAAACGCCGGCAGAGTTCCGTATTACAGACTATTTGCGCAAAGGTGAGAACACGGTTTCCGCGGAAGTGTACCGCTGGTGCGACGGCAGTTATCTTGAGGACCAGGATTTCTGGCGGCTCAGCGGAATCGAAAGGGATGTATATCTTTTCGCAACGCCTGCAGGTCATGGCCGGGACTTTTTTATCAGTGCCGGATTGACAAATAATTACAAGGATGGAAAGCTAAAGACAAACCTCCAGATTAAAAATTACAGCCGGCAAAAAAACAGCAAAAACACGATCCGAATGCGACTCTTGAATCAGGATGGCGAAGTGGTGCAGGGAATGGATTTTTCAAGGAAAATTTCTGTTCAAAAGGGCCGGGCCGGGAAGTTTCTATTGAATTTGAACGTACTGTACGGAATCCTTTGAAATGGTCTGCTGAAACGCCCAATCTTTACTCGGTCTTAATCCAACTTAAAAATGAGGAAGGCGAGGTCATCGAAGTCGTCACCTGTAAAACCGGATTCAAAACGTCCGAGATTAAAAACGGTCAATTGCTCATCAATGGAAGACCGATTTATATCAAGGGAGTGAACCGGCATGAGCATGATCCGGTAACAGGGCATGTGGTTTCAGAGGCGTCGATGATGAAGGACATTCAAGTTATGAAACGGTTCAATATCAACGCCGTTAGAACGTCTCATTATCCGAATGATCCGAGATGGTATGAACTCTGTGACGAATACGGACTTTATGTTATCGATGAGGCCAACATTGAATCTCACGGAATGAGGTATGATCCGGAAACGACACTGGCTACAAAACCGGAATGGAAGGCAGCTCATCTCGACCGCACCGAACGAATGGTCGAACGCGATAAGAATCATCCGTCTATCATCATTTGGTAACTGGGTAATGAGGCGGGGGATGGACCTAATTTCGTCTCCACTTATGACTGGATCAAAATGCGTGATCCGTTTCGTCCCGTTCTTTATGAACGAGCCGGAAAGCAATCTTCGGAGAAACGGCATAGTGAAATTGTCTGTGATATGTATTCACGGATTGAAAAGCTTGAAAAATATGCCTCAAAAAAACAGGACCGGCCGTTTATTATGGTTGAATATACCCATGCCATGGGCAACAGTACAGGGAACCTGAAGGATTACTGGGATGTCATTGAGGCCTACGCACCCTTGCAGGGTGGTTTTATCTGGGACTGGGTCGACCAGGGATTGCTAAAGAAAAATTTCTACGGTGAGGAATACTGGGCCTACGGGGGTGATTTCGGTCCGGTCAATACACCCAGTGACAACAATTTTTGCATCAACGGCCTGGTGAATCCGGACAGAACACCGCATCCGGGATTGTGGGAGGTGAAGAAGGTATATCAGTATATCAAATTTGAGCCCTCGGATCTTGCATCAGGAAAAATCCGGATTCAAAACCATTACCATTTCACCAATCTCAACAGGTTTGATGTGAACTGGACAATCATGGGAAACGGTATTGAAATCATGGCCGGAACATTGCCGGTTTTGAATCTTGCACCCGGAGAAAGCAAAACCGTAGAAATACTGGTTTATGACATTCAGGCCGAAGCGGGTGTTGAATATTTTCTCGGCTTCAGTGTCGTTACGACTGAAACGAATGAGCTCTTTCCTCAAAGTCATGAGGTTGCAAAGGAGCAGTTTAAACTACCCGTATATCAAGAACTTCCCGGTGATGCTTACCCGTCTTCGATGAAGCCGTTAAAACTCGATGAGAATGAAAAAATGATTGAGATTGAAGGTGCCGATTTTACGCTGAAGTTTGACAAGGTTAAAGGTGCCTTAAATTCTTTTCCATACAAGGGACTTGAGTTTTTGAAAAGGGATCTAGAAATCAATTTCTGGCGAGCGTCCTATGACAACGACTACGGCAACAATATGCACAACCGTTGCCAGATTTGGAATCGTGTTGAAGAAAACAGAACCCTGGAGAAAATGACTATTTTGGAAAACAACACATTTGTACCCGGTCAAGAGGGATTGCCGGAATTACCGCGTTTGGGTATGAAACTGCAGTTGCCTGTTGAATTTGAACATCTCAAATGGTTTGGCCGCGGACCCTTTGAGAATTACTGGGACAGAAAAACCGCAGCCCACGTCGGCCTCTATAAAAGCAAAGTGGCGGATCAGTACGTTCCCTATATCAGGCACCATGAAAACGGTCATAAAACCGATGTACGCTGGTTTTCCCTGACAAACAGGGACGGCACAGGGCTTTTGATTTCCGGCATGCCTCTTGTTGAGTTCAGTGCTCTTCATAATCATATGGGTGATTTTGACCCGCCCAGAAGTGATGAGTCCTGGGATTATTCACATCGAGGAAATCAAAGACATACCACGGATATCAAAAAAAGGAATGCGGTTTATCTGGATATAGATTTCAAGCAAATGCGTGTGGGTGGTGATAATAGCTGGGGTGCCCGAACGCATGCGCTATACTCGTTACCTGCTGCGGAGTACAATTACAGCTTCAAAATGAAAGCTATTCCTGTAGATAACTAGAGTAAGAATATATTGTTATTTTTCCATTTAAAACCGGCAAGTGCAAAATGGCAGGTAACCAAAAAGAACGAATCAGAAGCAAAAAAAGGGACACGATAAGAACCCATTTATCCATGGATGAAGCCGGAGGGCCGACTCTGTAATAGCAATAACATAAGGACTCATTCATATGAAGAAGACAAGTATCATGTTATGGGCATTTATATTCTTTGCCGATGCATATTCCCAGAATCCCATTATTACGCACATGTATACCGCCGATCCGTCGGCAAGAGTATTTAATGACACGTTATATATTTACCCCAGTCATGACCGGGATAAAGCCGTATGGTGGGATATGGTGGATTGGCATGTATTCAGTACTACGGATTTAAAAAATTTTACGGATCACGGTATTGCACTTTCTCTTGACGATATTGCATGGGCCGAAAAATATGCCTGGGCGCCTGACTGCATAGAAAAAAATGGGAAGTATTATTTTTATTATCCGACGGATCAGGATCACATAGGTGTAGCTGTGAGTGATAAACCGTACGGTCCGTTTAAAGATCCGTTAGGCAAACCGTTGTTAACCAGGCATTCACCCGGTATAAAAGCGGATAGAGACTTCATCGATCCCTGTGTTTTCATTGATGATGATGGTACGGCGTATCTATTCGTAGGGCAAAATGTTGTCAATGCAGTGGTACTCAATGAAAATATGATTTCCTACCGGAGGGATGTAACAATCATCGAAGGGATTGACCATTTTTTTGAAGCTGTATGGATTCATAAGTATAAGGGAAAATATTATATGTCCTATTCAGGTCAAGGGAAAATACTCTATGCAATGTCTGACACTGTTTTGGGTCCTTATGAATTCAAGGGAGAGATACTCGATCAAGTGAATAGCGGTACCAACCATCATTCGATCGTTGAATACAAGGGACAATGGTATCTCTTTTATCATAATGCGGATCTGGCATTAAGAAATATTCCACCGGATTCTGAAGAGCGTAAATACGTTCAATGGCGCCGATCCGTTTGTATAGACTACCTCTATTATAACGAGAACGGAACCATTCGAAAAGTAGAACAAACAAAACAAGGAGTCAAACCTATAATAAACAAGTGACAAAATGTGTATAACAATCAATACGGGTGGTTGGTTAGCAAAGGTTAAGTTTAACAAATGATCAATTCAATAAAACATTTTGTATCCGGATATCGATTTACGCTGAAATGCCCGATACCTCCTATTTCGAAAACATTTAGTACTATAAAAAATCTATTATTTACACAATAATACTATTATTAATTGACAGAGGTTTTTATTTAAGTGCAAATCAGTCAATACCTTAAGAGGTTATCATGACCTATACCCGACGAAAATTTTTAAAACATGCAGGCATGACTTCTCTTGCACCCCTTTTGGCAGGCAGTTTGATGTCGAATTGTTCGAAGAATGAAAAATTGAACATACTCTGGCTGATTGCGGAGGATCTGGGACCTGATCTGGGATGCTATGGTACAAAACATGTCCAAACACCCCATTTAGATCGATTCGCCAGTGAAGGGGTCAAATTCTCAAATGCATTCACAACGGCTCCGGTCTGTTCAGCGTCACGGTCGGCGTTCATGACCGGGATGTATCAGACATCCATCGATGCCCATCATCACCGAAGTCATCGTGATGAAGATGATCATTATGTCCTGCCCGAACCCTATCGTGTTATTACTGACTATTTTCACCGGGCCGGATATTATACCTGTAATTGCAGCGGATTAGATTTCGACAAACCAGGGAAAACCGATTGGAATTTTACGCCCATAGATGAGCCTTTTGACGGAACCGACTGGAGAGAGCGAAAAGAGGGACAACCCTTTTTTGCCCAGGTGAATTTTGGTGAAGTGCATCGAATGGGCCTGAGACCGGATACGTTAACGGTGGACCCGGGTTCGGTTGATTTGCCTCCATATTATCCCGATCACCCGGTAACACGAAATGATTGGGCAGAATATCTGTCGGCCATTGAAGTGCTCGATCAGAAAGTCGGCAAGGTATTGGCCCGACTGAAAGAGAACGGATTCGAAGAGAACACCCTCGTATTTTTCTTTGGGGATAATGGACGTAATCATGTGCGGGGCAAACAGTGGTTGTACGATGGCGGAATCCACATTCCCCTGATCATTCGCTGGCCGAAAAAACTGAAATCCGGAATAAGAAATGATGACCTGGTCAGTGCCATCGATTTTGCCCCGACATGTTTGGACCTGGCAGGCGTAACTCCACCCGGTCATCTGGAAGGAAGCATATTCCTCGGTTCCCATAGAATCGGGCGTGAATATGTGATTGCAGCCCGCGACCGATGTGATGAAACCGAAGATAGAATTCGGTGTGTCCGTACGCATCAATACAAATATATCCGAAATTTCCATCCTGAAAAGCCCTACACCCAGTACAATCGATACAAAGATGCTTATTACCCTGTATTAAGACTTATGCATCGCCTTCATGCAGAAAATCAACTCACACCTGAACAAGCATTTTTTATGGCAAATCGACGACCCGAGGAAGAACTTTATGATGTATTACAAGATCCTCATGAATTGAATAATCTTGCAGGGAAACAATCACATCAAAACATATTACAGAAGTTCCGTAAAATTCTGGATGACTGGATAAAGAATACCGGTGATAGAGGTGAATTTCCGGAAGATTCGGATGTGGTAAAAAAATATAAGGAACAAATGAAAGCATGGGCTCAGGACAGAATCGATGAAATATACAGGAATGAGAATTGAATATATCCGTGTTTTCAGAAGAACTAAATTTGTTTGTTATAATCCCATTTTCCAAAAGGAGAAACCAATGCATCGTTATTTATTTCAAGAAAAATCGGCACACCCTTTTAACTGCTTCATCTTGCTCATCTGTGCCATGCTGCTGATACTCTCTTTTTTCGAGAGTAGTTCAGCACAGGTAAATGTCAGAGAGGATACTCTGATCATACCGACGTACCTCGTGGATCCGCCCAATCCCATGCCTCGGTTTTATGAGGGCAGAACCCATCAGGGCGTTCAGAGACGTGTGTATCCCTATCCCATGAATGATAATCTGACACGAGTCAAGGAAGACAGACCCTATCATATTGTGAATTTCGAAAATGAGTATATTAAACTCGGTATTATGCCAATGATGGGTGGTCGTATCTTCTTTGCCGAGGATAAAACAAACGATTATGTCTGGTTCTACCGCCAACATGTGATCAAACCCTCACTCATCGGCATGGTTGGGTACTGGATTTCCGGCTCCAACGCCTGGGCTTTTCCGCATCATCACGGTCCCAATACAGTAAAACCAATGGACTATCGAATCGAGGAGAATTCAGACGGTAGTAAAACCATCTGGATTGCCAACACTGATCAAAGGCATCGCATGCGTATTTTAGTCGGGTATACTATTTTTCCGCAATCATCGCTTGTTGAAATGACCATCCGTCCCATGAACCGCACGCCTGTGGCAAACAGCTTCTTATTCTGGTCAAATCCATCGGTTCATGTGGATACGAACTATCAGGTGATTTTCCCACCGTCAGTTCAGTACGTCACTCAGCATGCCAAGCGGGAGATGACCACATGGCCTGTTTCGGATCGTCGTTACAACCGTTTTGACTATACTGGCGTGGATATCAGTTGGTGGAAAAATATTGGTGTGCCATCTTCTTTCTTCTCCTGGGATCCAAAGGAGGATTACTTTGGCGGATACGATCATGGCAAACAAGCCGGCACTGTCTGGGTCGGAAATCACCATATCACACCCGGGATGAAATTCTGGGCCTGGGGTAACAATCCCGGGGGAGACATGGCGAATGCCGGTCTCACCGATGACGACGGGCACTATATCGAACTCATGGCCGGCGCATACACGGACAATCAACCCGACTATAGCTGGCTTCAGCCTTATGAGGGGAAGTCGGTTAAGATGATCTGGTTTCCGGTGCGTGAACTGGAAGGTCTCAAGTATGCCAACCGGTACGGCGCCTTGAACCTGGAAGTATCGGAAGATCAATTCATCCGGATCCGGATGAATACCACGTCCCCTCACCAGGAGGCGAAAGTCGTTCTCAAGGCCAAGGGGAAGGTCTTGTTTCAGGAAACCGTCGAAATCAGTCCCGCCAAACCGTACGGTAAAGACGTTGCTCTTCCGGCTGGAGTTTCCGAAGACGATCTGGAAGTGATGTTGCTTTGCAAAAAAGGCAAAACCCTGCTTTCCTATAAACCCGCCGAACATCATCCCCCTGACTATCCCATCCCTGAAGCGCTAAAACCACCGGCACCGCTTCAGGAAATCAAGACGACTGAGGAGCTGTATCTGACTGGTCTTCGACTGAACCAATTTTACAACGCCTCTCTGGATCCCATGCCCTACTATGAAGAGGCTTTGAAACGCGATCCCGGAGATTACAGGGTTAATACCCAGCTTGGTATCCTGTATATTAAACGGAAGATGTGGAATGAAGCGGAAAAAAATTTACGCATTGCCGTAGCGCGAATCACGTCCAATTATACAAGACCAAGAGACGGAGAGGCACTATATTACCTGGGTGTTGTGCTTAAAGCGCAGGGAAAATTGGAAGAAGCCTATGATAATCTTTATAAGGCTTCCTGGAGCGCCGCATGGCACACGCCGGCCTATTACCAACTTGCAGAAATCGATTGCCAGCGGAATAACTTTGAAACCGCCCTGGCGCATCTAAATCGGGCAATTTCAACCAATACGAACAATTTTGAGGCGCTCAATCTGAAGATTGTCGTTCTTAGAAAACTGGATGACGTTAAAGCGTCAATACATCAGGCTGAGCTTGTTTTGAGCAAAGATGTTCTAAACCACCAGGCAAAAAATGAACTTATCATATTGACGTCAATGTCAGGTGAAAACAAGAGAGCCGCCGAATTGCTGCATGATCTGAACGTGATCATGCGGGATGAAGTCCAATCTTACCTGGAGTTGGCCACTGACTACGCCAACTGCGGATTCTATGAAGAAGCCATCGATGTGCTTACGCGGCTGGAGCAACAGGGCAATACATTTCCTATGACGTATTACTATCTTGGATACTACTGGTCGAAATTGGCAGATACTACAAAAACATTGGATTATTATAAATCCGCGAGTCAAATGCCGCATACCTACTGTTTTCCTTTCCGGGCAGAATCCATTGATGTGTTGCGTCATGCGATGAAACTGAATCCAAAAGATGCCCGTGCGCCCTACTATCTTGGCAATCTGTTATATGAAAATCAACCTGAAAACGCAATTACTGAATGGGAAAAATCCAGGGAACTGGACGACACCTTTTATATTGTCCACCGAAATCTGGGTGTAGCGTATGAGGCAGTACAAAACGATATCGCGAAAGCATTGGCAAGCATGGAAAGAGCCGTCGTCTGTAACAGTGATGATCCGAGACTCCTGTTTGAGATGGATATTCTGTACGAAAAAAACAAGGCATCATCACAGAAGAAATACGAGTTGCTCAGGAGTAATGTGGAAACCGTGAAACGGCGCACAGAATCGCTGCTACGCCTGGCCACCCGTGCTGTTGAATATGGTAAGTATGATGAAGCGATTGGAATCCTGCTCAATAATTCCTTTCCACAGTTTGAAGGTGGGCGAGAAATGCAGGATACTTATTTGAATGCCTTCATTTTGAGAGGTTCGGAGCGCTTCAATGCAGGAAAGTTTGCCAAGGCCCTGGAGGACTTTGAAACAGCGATGGCATTTCCCATCGGTCGCTGGGGACGATCTCGTTGGGCTCAATTTCATTATCTTATTGGCACTGTTTACGAAGCACAGAATGAACCGACCAGGGCGCAAACTGCTTTTCAGAACACCCTGGATATCGATGTTCAGCGTGGAGGTCAAGATCAGGAATTCAGGTTTTATCATGGTCTCGCACTTCATAAAATGGGGAAATTGAAGGAAGCCAAAAAAATCTTTGAGGACATGCTGAACAGGGCTCAAAGTGAGAGCGGAAGTGCATTCTTTCGGCAGTTTGAAGCGGGTCAGTCAAGGGACATGCAGATGGCTGAAAATCATTATCTGACAGGGCTGGCTTATGAAGGATTGGGACAGAATAAAAAAGCCAGAAAGGAGTTTGCTAGCGCACTCAAATTGAATCCCGGCCATGTATGGAGCAGGGTTCATCTGGAATCGCTTTAGATGCGAACATACAAAAATAATAAAAAACTGAGCTATCATTAAAAGTAATGATCGGATCATAACTAAAGCAATTGCACCAACTCGCAGATCATTTTTGAAAAGGTTCGGATGCAAGGTAAAAAAATGATAAATCCGAACAAATTAGAAACATGGTTTGTGACAGGAAGTCAGTACCTTATCGAACTGCATAGATGGATAGGTGCGGTTTGTGCCTAGCATGATGCGCAGGGTGCGAAAATTGCTAGGTTTGGTGATAATATGCTCGAAGTAACCGTTACTTAAGCTGATAAGGTAGAAGACACAATTTCGATTGGGCTACCCGGTGAATGGTTATGGCTTAGGTGATCTTGTTCAATGTGTTAATTCCGTATTCGAATCAGACATCGAGAAACTTGTGTCTGAATATAAAGAAACTTATACCATTCCCAATGAGGCTACAAAAAATGAAGATCAGTTCAACATGATAAAAGAAGCTGCTAAAGTTGGAATGAAGTGCGTTATCATCCGGCAAACGTTTCTTAAAAAAAGGATCAGGGAAATTGGAACTTTCTTATGTGACTTATCTGCGTTAGGAGGATAAATTCTATCCGAATATTTTTTTCGTTAGCATATTGCAACGATTTAGAATTATTGTATTTCTTGTAAATACTATTCATTACAAGTGAAAATTTTATATGCTCTAAAATGAAATAAGATTGCTACCTCTGAACCTTCAGGAACTGATAGGGAAAACGAATTTAACACTCTCTCCACGGAGTTAATCGACCCTGTGCCCGTTTCCTTTCAAAATATAACATAAAATAATAAAGATGAAATCAAGGCTAATCTCAACAACAATGCAAATTAGGACGATTCACTAATTACATCTACTTCCGTAGCGATGCTTTGGAAAAAATGTAATCCGGTATCTTTTTATTAAATTTAATTGAGTCAATAATAATTTCGGTTCCTTTGCCTTCTTTTAAGACATCTTTGTATAATGCTGTTTTGGGAAACCATCTCCCCTCCACTCTCATGACCTCATTTATCTTTATTGTCTTTAAAAGCTTGCCGCTTTTGGCATAAAGATTTTCTTTTAACGTGATAAACCGTTCTTGATCAACCCAAATTTTTCGTTTATCATAAGATGCATCTCCTTTCTTGGCTTTTAATTCTAAAATCCATATTTGACGGTTTGAAATTGTATCTTCACTAATTATCTCAGCATTATAAATATTTTGCAGCATAGGATCTTCCATCATATCTTCGTAAGATAAATCCGAACCCATTACGGATTGACGAAGCATATGTCCGCTAATCAAAATGGTTCTATCGGTCTGGGGTGAGTAAGTCCAAAGCTGATCGTCCAGTTTCAGCATTTTTGTTCCCTTTTCACGCGGTGGGGCAAGATATTCCGTAAATGAATCATCTATATTTCGCTGCCATGATTTTGCCTCGACGGTTCTTTCACCGCGTCTGCCGTGTATTATCATTTTGGATACAATTATTTTACTGTCGGATATTCTGTTTTCATCGACTCTTTTTAATATATCTTCTGCCGAAGGCGTTTGAGAAAAGAGCAGCGCCGGCAAAATCATCATTACAAAAATCAGTAGTCGTTTCATACTTCAAGCTCCTTGAAAAGTTGTGACGTTTGTCTTTTATAAATCCCAATGCCGGCGATTGACGTCCCCAGCACGGTTGAAATAATTCCCGGCGCAAATCCAATGATGAAGCTGCCGAAAGTCACCTGCGCGCGATAAACACTCGATATCATCAAAGATGAACTTTTAAAAAGAAAACCAAAATCGAGTCCATAAACCTGCATCAAATACGCGATACCGGCGCCAGCAAGTGTTCCTAAAACAGAACCAAAGATACCTATCATCACAGATTCCATTATGAGTGATCGATAAACATGCCCTTTGTCTTCGCCAACCGCTAGTCTTACGCCGATTTCACCGTAGCGGCGCAGGCTTCCCATCAAACCCGCATTCCATAAAACGATTGACATTGCCACTACAAATATCATGATTATAATGATAGCCATTGAATCGACCATCGCCAGATAATCGGTCAGTCCGCTTTCCCCCGGCAGTGTTCCCATCTGCGGCGAAAATTGGTCATCCACATTTTTAAATTCTTCATTGAAGGACGTCGCCATGAGCGTCGCCTGTTCATCGTTGTAAACATCATCCGGGAAGAATCCCAATATTTCACTGGCTGCATCCTGCATATCTAAGGCAAATTGAATATCGGAAATATCTGTGAATATCGCGCCGCGATCCATTGCCGCAATACCAAACTGAACAGTGCCGGCAATTTTAAAATTTGCCATAGTTATACTTCCATACATTGTTGAACTAATCAATGTTGCAATATCGCCAGGTGCAATTTTCAATTTTTTGGCGAATTCATCACCAATTAAAATTTCGCCGGACTGCTTCGGCATGTGCCCGCGAATAATGGCATCTTTGATATTAAGCAGTTTGTATTCCGGGCTGGAATCAGAAAACAAATCGACCGCCATACCGCTAACCGGACCCTGGGTTTTCGTTTCCCCGTTTTCATCGGGAATATCCAGTAATCCGCCGAATTTGATTCGCGGCGTCCAGATCATTTCTGGATATTTTTCATTCAAATTTTGTAGCAAATTATCGACCCCAATGAACGCTAGGTCAATGGGATTTTGATTGGCTTCTTTGGCATACGCCTGGGTCATTATTCTTAAGTGTCCGGTTTGGTAATGTGCGGTGGACTTGACCATGTCCGACATCACACCGTTTAAGAATGAGTAGAGAAAGACAGCCAGAAAAACGCCGATAAAAACGGTTAATACCGGGAAGAGTGACCGTGAGTGGTCACGCATCAGACCTTTTAATAAAAATTTAATCATGTCAATTTTCCTCTTAATGCATCCGTTGGTTTAAGTTTGGCAATTTTTCTTGTCGGCAGATAGCTGACAATAGTGGTAACAATTAAAACAAGTAAGGTTGTGCCGATGATAAGGCCGACGGTAAATGTCGGGAAAATTCTATTCCCCAGTGCAAAGCCGAAGCTATCCGTTGCTTCCGGTAGACCATATCCGGTTGAGGCGACATACAGTAAAAGGGGAATTCCATAAACAGCAGCCACAATTGCCGCTAAAACAGCATGCATCGCGCCTTCTAAAGTAAACAATTGAATTAGCTTTGAGCGCGTCATTCCCAGTGCCATTAAAGTGCCCATCTCTTTTCTTCTTCGGAAGATGGACAGTATTTGGGTGTCAAAAATGGCCAGCATTGCTAATAACAACAGTACGATATAAAAAATGCTTCCGCCGATTGATTTTGATAAAAAAAGCGCCCTTATATCTTGCATTAAAAATTCAAGATCTTTGTGATTCCAATTAGCAACTTTATCACTGAACTGTGATCCTTTTTCCAGGACAATGATCGTTGCTTCATCGGGCATTGCAGTCATTTTGCGCATTTTTTCAATGGGAATCCAAAGCTGTCCGTTATCAATATCTGAAACATTGGTTTTCATTACTTCTACTATTTTTATTTCATTTGCGTCGAAGGTGCCGTTGGCATCACGCCATCTAACTGTAACATAATCGCCAATTTTTAGTCCGGTACTTTTCGCCATTCTGCTGCCAATTAATGCCGGAATGGTTTCCTCGTCTGTTATTAATACAGAAGTCGGAATTGATAAAATAGTCTGCTCCGGCGCAATTCCTTTCAGCAAAGCGTTTTGAAATCTGCCATTGGGATAGATAGATGCCTGCCGGATCAATATTGGCACTGCTTTATTCTCTTCAACCAATTCTTGAAGTTTACCCGGTACCTTTTCGTGGGCATTTTCCAGCGTTAACGGATCGTACGGATCATAGTCGCTCTGCCAGTATTGCCCGCCAGCGTATTGGGCATCCAGCGTTTCTTTTTCCATTTGGTCAGCCATCCCGTTGTAAAGCCCCTGCAAGAATATGATAGCAACGAATGAAAACGAAAGTGCGATAACATTTAACCAGGTGCGCAGACCGGCCCCATAAATATTTTTAAAGGCAAGCTTGGGAATAATCATTTTCTCACCTCCGTTTCTAAAATTTCATCCTTTTCAACTCTTCCATCATTCAATGAAATTTTTCTTTTTAAATACTGCATTACTTTTTCATCATGAGTGGCGAAGATAAATGTTGTTTCAAGGCCCTCATTTAACTGAACCATCGTCTTCATAATGTGGTGTGAATTTTCTGCGTCAAGATTTGCAGTCGGTTCATCGGCAAGAACCAGTTCCGGTTTTTTAACAATCGCCCGTGCAATCGCTACCCGTTGGCTCTGTCCGCCAGAGAGTTGGGCCGGTTTTGAATTTGCCCGGTCAGCCAACCCAACCCATTCCAATGCATCCATAACTAATTTTTTTCGTTCCGAAGGTGGCATATTCTGAAGCAGAAGCGGAAATTCAACATTTTCAAAAACAGTATAAACAGGCAATAAATTGAATGTTTGGAAAATGAATCCGATATGCCGGTTGCGGAGTTGTGCTGCGCTTTTGTGCGAGAGGGTTTCAACTTTTTTTCCCATGACCTCAGCGCTGCCCTTGCTCGGCGAATCCAGTGAACCGATGATATTCAGCAGCGTGGTTTTGCCAGAGCCGCTGGGCCCGACAAGCCCTGCAAATTCTCCCTTCTTAAAAGTTAAATTCACATTATCCAGGGCAACCAGGGTTGTCAGTCCCATTGGATATATTTTCTTCAGGTGTTCAGTTTTAATTAAAAAAGAATTGTTCATTTTTACCTCCTGATTTATAATTTTAGCGGTTTTTGTCAGCTCCAACCAATCATTCGCACCAGATTTCTCATAAGGACAATTTAAACGATAATTTCAGCAACGACCATCCAAAGACCTTTTTTCTTTTTATATCCCATGAAATAAGTATCACCTGCTATGAGATTTTCACTCTCTAAAAACATTCTTAAAGTATTTTTATAATCGGAAGAAAAGTCGATTCCAATTTAATTACCTTCAATTAAATGAAATGAAAAACTCAATCCATTTTCAATCCTGCGTTCTGCGTCCTCCGGTTAGTGATTAAAAACAACCATTATCTGAAATCCTTTTCCGGAAAAGGCATTACTGCCGGTTTGTGTTTGATTAAGGTGGACTGTTTCCGGATTAATAAAACCAATGATATAAAACAGCCAATTGTCGTAGGTCCGCTGCCAGTTTAACAACACATAATTGTCATGATTGGTCCAGTCATAATAATAAATTCCAGATACCTGGTCGAGTAAACCAATCGGATAATTTATTGCTGATCCGGTAAATTGAATCCCGTCACCAGCCTCAAAAATTTTAGCTGAATTTTCCGAATTAAAAAATTCGGTCAGAACATTTAAGCCATTCCCAATGCCAAATGTATAATCGGCGCCAATCGTCCACATTCTCTGGTATTTAAATAATGGCATATCCGTATCTCTCTGAATAATACTTCCTTCAAACCATAGTCCGATTTCAACATCCCATTTACCGTCTAATGCAAAGCGGTTTTCATCAACTATCTTTTTATCTACAACAGAAGCGAGAGAGGGAAGCTGAGAAAAATCGGCTTTACGGTGATGGAAGCTCATACCGGCTTCACCGGTAAGCATCGGCAGTTGCAGCCGGCCGCCGAATTCAAATCCATTATCTTCGGTAGGAGCTGTTTCCCAGCCTTTTATATCATTATTATCATAAAGTCCCCACAACCAGATATTGGCATTGTTGTGAAAATAGTAGCGCAGCAGCATTCCATAAACGCCATCAGTAAGCTTAAGCGGGTCTCGCGGGTCGATGCGGTCAAACCACATTAACGGGCGAAACAGCGTTGCCGAACCAAAATTTATTTTTTGCAATCCTATCCGAGCTTCAAACTGGTTGCCTGCAAAACGTGCCCAAAGCCGATAAGGTTTAAACTTGCCTTTTGTACCAAGACGTTCCCAACCGTTAAAATTTCCTGTAGCAAAGGTGTTGAGCGAGATTTCTGCATCACCAAGTAGATAGCTATTTAGCGTCTTTTCGATAAAAACATCTGGAATATACCGAAATCCTGCCTGTGAAATTAGCGACTTCCCCTGATTTCCAGTCAGCCAGCCGGACAATTGTCCATGCCAAGTAATAGTTTGTGAAAAAACCACATTTTGTCCCAGCATCAGAAGTAAAGAGAAAAAGTATGATACAACTATGGCGCGCACTTCAAACCTCAGAATTTTGTTTTACAGGCAATATACCATAAAAAAAGAAATTGGTGAGTTCCATGGTCAACTCGTTGGGTGAATTATAAAGACTTAACAAGTTCTGGTCTTTAGCCATTTCTATCATATGATTCAAAAAGTAAAGTATAAATTCCGGTTTGAGATTCTGGCGGATATCACTATTTTCCCTTGCGGCTTTAAAATCATTTATAATTTCGTTAAAAGAATCCTCGTTCAATTTTTCAAGTAATTCGGCAATTTCCGGGTTCGGATTTTTCAAAAGATCATGAAA
>JABAOC010000323.1_pt5 | contig 99782 bp, 68 predicted proteins | sample 7062161 | NCBI WGS metagenome assembly JABAOC01 (sample SAMN14538625, study PRJNA623070) | marine sediment metagenome | biome: marine biome [ENVO:00000428]; feature: marine pelagic biome [ENVO:01000023]; material: deep marine sediment [ENVO:00002113] | place: India: Gulf of Khambhat ... | reverse complement strand
GAATCGCGGATCGGCAGGCGGTCGGCGATCGCCACGCCCTCCACCCCGGGGATCGCTTCCAACCGCCCCCGCAATTCTGTGTAGAACTGGATCCGCCTCTCGAGATCCGAGTACTCGGTGCCGGACAAGCGCAGCTCGGCGGTGAGCAGGTTGGCCGACTCGAAACCGGGGTCGACGCCCGTCACGCGTGCAAAACTGCGAATCAACAAGCCGGCGCCGATGAGCAGCGTGATCGTGACCGCGACCTGAACCACGACGAGCCCGCTGCGGAACCTCGCGCCGCCGGCGTCGGTGGTCCGGGCGCCGGACTTGAGATCTTCCATGACGTCACGTCGCGCGAGGCGAAGGGCCGGTAGAGCGCCGAATAGCAGTCCCGTGGCCAGCGAGATCAGGAGCGCGAAGCCTAGGGCCGTTCCCGATATGTCGGCGCTGAGAGCGTTGGGTAGCCCCAGTGATACGGGTCGGACGAGCAAGTCCTGGAGCCAGCCTGCCGACAACGTGCCCGCGATTCCGCCCACCACGGCCAACACCAAGCTCTCGGTCAGCAGCTGGCGCATCAGCCGCGGGCTCGAGGCGCCCAGTGCCGCGCGTAGTGAGAGCTCGGCTCGCCGCGCCGAGCCGCGGGCGAGCAGCAGCCCGGCGACGTTGCCGCAGACGATGAGAAGAACGAGCGCGATGGCGCCCATCAACAGCAGTAGGCTACTTCGGTAGCTCTCGACCACGGCCTCCCGTAGGTCGGTGAGTAGCAGCGCCTTGCCCGTGTTCGAGTCGGGATACTGGGTCTCGAGCTGAGCCGAGATGACGTCGACTTCGGCCTGCGCACCCTCGATGGTCACGCCCCTCTCGAGCCGGCCGACGAGCAGCCAGTTGTGCCACCTCCGATACTCGGTGTATGGGCCGTCAGGACGCATCGGGCGCCAGAACTCCACGTCGAACCCGATGCGGAAACCGGCCGGCATGACACCTATGATCGTGTACGGGTCGCCGTCGACCATCAAGGTACCGCCGACCGCATCGGGTGAGCCGCCGAACTGCCGCTGCCAATAGCCGTAGCTGATGATGGCGACATCGGGCGCGCCCTCCAGCCCCTCTTCGGTCGCGAAGTGGCGGCCAAGCTGCGGGTTGACGCCGAGGGTCGGGAACAGGCCCACCGTCACGAGCAGGCCGGCGATCCGTTCCGGCTCGGCGATGCCGGTAATCGTGTAGCTGCTCGTGAACCCGACATACGCCTCGAGGGACTCGAACGAAGTGCTCAGGTCGCGGTAGTCCCAGTAGTCCTGAGCCGAGACGGGGGGATTGAGCTCGCCATTGACGGTCTTCCGCCCCAGCACCAGCCGCTCGGGCTCGGCGAACGTCACAGGGCGCAGCATCGCCGAATCGATGATGCTGAACATCGCCACGTTCGCGCCGATCCCCACGGCGAGTATGAGAACGACCACGACGCTGAAGCCGCGTGCTCTGAACAGCGAACGTGCGCCGAAACGGATGTCCTGCCAGAATCCCATCATCCGGCCTCCAGCAGCGGTTGTAGATCGTTGCCGCAACTCCACCCTCTAAGGCAAAGGGCGTGCCCGGGGGCCGCGCCGACTCCGATGCTGTAAGTCCAGTCCTGTAGCGAGATATGGGATCCGCTACCGTCCGCTCCCGGACAGCCCCCCTCGCGGCGGCGCGCAGCCTGTCCAATTGCGGACGGGGCAGTGCCGGAATCGAACACCTTTTCACGGAGATCTAGCGGCCTCAGTCGGCGAGCGCCCACGCAAGATCATTGCTCCGTAGTTATCGTTGTCGCATTTTACGGGCTCCGTCGAGCGGACCGTTCTTGCCCTGGAGGTGGTACCGTGAAGAAGCTAATGCTTATGTCGGGGATTCTGGTCGGCGGCGCCGTCGCCTCCCGGCTCTTGTCAGAGGAGCAGCGCGAGCATCTGAGCGGCCTTGCCGCGAGAATCAGGGAGCGCCTGGCGTCGCATATGGGGCGTATGTTGGAGAAGATGCCGGAAGACTCACCGCCGCGACTAGTGATGTCCACGCTACCGCGACTGGCTGAGCAGAACGAAGAGATCCTGTCGCTTCTGCGAGAGCAGAACGCTCTGATGCGCGAGTTGGGCGCGAAGCGTGAGGCGGTGTAGGAGGATTCCCAAAGGCTCAGCGGAGGCTTGCGAATACTCCCAACCTCTCCCGCAACTGAGTCTCGTCGGGCGCACCCGATACACCGTACATCCCCGTGTCGGTGCGTGTGACACCCACGAGGCCGCTGTAGGGCACGTCGCGGAAGAGGACCGTGAGTCCGTCGTGCTCGAAGGACTGCCAGCGATCGGCTAGCGCTTCCCAAACGTTGGAGGCGGCCGAGGGAAGCACGACGAACCCACCCCAGGTCTCTCCGTCACTTCCCTCATAGTCCGCGTGAAGGCAATCCGTGAGCTCCTCTAGGCCGAGGAACGACCCGGGCTGGTACCCTTGCGAGCCGGCCACCTTCCCCTCTTCGGGTAAGAGCGAGAACTCCGCGGGCATCACGGCCTCCCCGGGAAGGGAGGCCGCCAGTCCTTGCAGGAGCCGGCGGCCCTCCGGCTCGCTGAGCTCGCCTTCGTAGGCGTTCACCTTTACGTATGTGCTTCCCTTTACCATGAGGGCCTGGTAAGGGGGCGAGACGGTCGCCAGCGTGGCGCCGGCGAGTTGTTCGCCGCCCCCGGCGCTCTCTCTCAGGAACACCCCTACCGCTCGCAGCGGGGAACCCATCTCATAGAGATCCACGGTCACCGAGGCACCCGCCGCCGACATGTCCGCCGTCATGCAGGTTTGGACCCCGTACTCGACGAAGAGCACAGCGGCGCCGTTGATGTATTCCCACAGATTATCAGCGGTGTAGATTCGCACCTCGCCGGACTGTGTCCAGCCCTCCACTTCGGGAAAGCCGGATGGCCCTTCGCTGCACGATGCGGTGAGGCCGGTGGCGGCCAGAACCGTCACTAGTGCGAGCCGGTGTGTTCTTTTGGGTCCCACGTCGTCACCCCTCCGGGTTAGGCCAGGGTCAAAAGTCGGTGGGCTTGGAGCATCTTGGGCTGGATGGCCAGGCCGTACCGACACGCGCCGGCACAAATTCCCGCGCAGTGCTTGCAGGGTGCGGCACCGGAGCCGTCGAGGGCCGCGTACTTGGACATGGCATGCCGCTCCCGGCCCTGAGCTTCGAAGTAGTATGCGTACCGCATGATCTTGCTGACCGGGACATTGAACGGACAGCTGTCCATGCAGTCCACACACCCGTGGCGGCAGTACTGGTTGTCTAGCGCGGAGCCGGACTGCTGAAGCATGCTTGCGGCGGGTGCGGTCAGCTGAGTGCCGGAGAGAGCAACGATCTTGTCGATGAAATCGAAGTTCCAGGCCGAGATGCACGCTGTGTGCATGTCCGGGTTCTGAAGCACCCATTGGATGCTCACCAAATGAAGGGCTTCATCGTTCTCGATCCCATACCGCTCCGCGAATACCTGGGTCTTCTCCACGAACTCGTTCTGCGCATCCGAGTACTCCTGGAGTTCCCGCAGCGCAGACTCGCGGCTCTGTCCGGCCCGCAACATGAGGTCGAGGTATTGCTGGAAGAGCTCGCTGAGGTTCTCAGGATCGAACGGCTCGGCCCTGAGCTTTCCTGGGGCGGTCTTCATCGCGGTCGTCCCCACATTGTTGGCCTTGGACGCTGCGACGATCCGCTCGCCTTCCGAGTGGTTCAAGAAGTTGTATACGAGGAGCAACACGTCGAATCGGCCGTCCTCCGCCGCGGCGCAGAGGACGTCGGCCATCCCCGTCTGATCCGTCGCCTCCGGACCGTGGTAGGTCGCCCCGGTGAACCTCACTCGTCCCTCCGCCTTGAGCTGCTCTATGGCAGCGTGGTAACCCGGGTGGTTCAACCCTTCCGCTGTGTCGACGCTGCTCATCATGTAAGCGTCGATGTACTCGGTGCCCAGCCGCTCCAGGCTCCCGCGGGCTTTCGCGAGCACCGCTTCTTTGTCGTCCCTGGGCCTCATGTAGGCCTTGGTCGAGATGAAGATCTCTTCACGGTCGACATGCCGAAGCGCGTCTCGTATTCCACGTTCCGAGGCTCCGTTCTCATAGCCCTCTGCCGTATCGATGTAGTTGATCCCTTTGTCGAAGGCATAGCGGGCCACATTGGCCTCTCTGATGAGGGCCGCGCCGAGGCTGATGTCGGATACCCTGAACCCGGTGCGCCCGAGGGTCCGGTAGCTTTGTATTCGGCCGTCTTGGCTGGGTCGAACTGGGAAGAGTGGCGATGCTTCCGACGGCTCCGCGAGAGCGTCCCTCGCCGGGATTGGGGCAAGGCCCAACACCACCCCTCCCGCCAGCGCCGCGCCGCTCGACTTGACGAAATCCCTCCGCTTGATCCGACTCCGATCACGGCGCGTCCGGGTCTTCTTCTTCTTCATGGGACGGCTCCTGGGTATGGTCGAGTTTCTGCTCCGAAATCGCAGGCGCGGCCTGGAGTCGAACAGCGCGGCGATCGCGCGGCCGGAGCGTCACAGACGTTGGTTCCAAACCATTGATCCTATCCTGCTGTGTCGAATTCCCAAACGGCCGCGCCTGCTGTTCAATCGTCTCGGGCGACAGGTTCAGCCGGCCGGGAGTGGCGGAGAGTTCCGTTCTGAGAGTGGGATCTGTCAGCGATTCGCCCTTGATCTTCTGATGGATCATCAGGATGGCGTAGATCAGACCTTCGGGGCGCGGCGGGCAGCCGGGCACGTAGGCGTCAACCGGCACGATCGCGTCGACTCCTTGCATGATCGTGTAGGTGTCGAAGATCCCTCCCGTGGACGCGCAGGCGCCCATGGCGATGCACCACTTGGGCTGCGGCATTTGGTCCCAGATCCGGCGTAGCACCGGCGCGATCTTGTAGGGGACGCGACCGCCCACGATCAGCAAGTCGGCCTGCCGCGGAGTGTAACCCAGTCGTTCCATGCCGAATCGGGCGATGTCGTACTTCGATGCGGCGGCAGCCATGAACTCGATACCGCAGCACGCCGTGTTGAACGGCATCATCCAGAGGGAGCCGCGGCGCGCCCAGTTGACGACCCAATCGACCTTGGTGATCCACCACGGCGGAGGCTTCGTTGTCATCGACCGCTGAACTCTATCAGACTGCGGGTTACTTCGCACCGCACTTCGTGAGTACCTACGCGGGCTGCGGACCCTGACTGCTGTACCATAGATCATGGTAATCCGGCGGCCCGAGGGCAATGATAGGCGCGGGTGCAAACTCGAGCCCAACCGCGGCCATTCTTCGAATTTCAATCAGGCTTGCTCTTGCGGAGGCCTCCTTCCAAGGGCGGCGCGTTCCGTTACCAGATGCCCAGCAGTTTCCACCAGGCGCCGCCAACGCCCAGCCAGACCGCGAGGTTCACAACGCTGACCAGAAGACCGATTCGCCACCAGTCGGCCATCTCTACGTAGCCCGAGCCGAACAGCACGGGAGCCGGTCCGGTGCCGTAGTGCGTCATGCTGCTGAAGAGGTTGCTGAAGAAGGCCAACACCAGTGCGGCGAGGAGCGGCGGCGTGCCGACGGCGATCGCCACGCCGAGGAATGGAGCGTACATGGCGCTCACGTGCGCGGTGTTGCTGGCAAAGAAATAGTGGCTGTAGAAGTAGATGAGGCTGAGCCCGAGAAAGGCCCCCAGCCAACCCGACTCCGAGAACCACCCACTGACGTTGATGCTGAACCAGGGAATGAAGCCGAGTTGCGTCAGGAATGAAGCCATCATGACCAGAGCCGCGAACCAGACCAAGGTGTCCCACGCGCTCTTCTCCCTCAGGATGTCCTCCCACTCGAGGACACCGGAGGCCAAGAGTACTACGAGCCCGAGCATGGCCGTGACCGTCGTGTGGATGGAGAGCGCGTCTGCCAGCATCCAGAACGTGAGTAAAAAAACGAGGCAGCCGAGCATCACCCACTCTCCCCGGGCCACGCTTCCCATCTCCCGCAGTCTCTGCCGCGCCAACTCCGTCGCCTGCGGCGTCTCCTTGATCTCGGGTGGATAAACCCGGTACAGCAGGTACGGCACCAAGCAGAGGCTTAGAAGCCCGGGGAGGAGTGCGGCGAGCGCCCAACCCGTCCAGTTCAGGCGGACGCCCTGATCTCGGGCCAATTGGGCGGCGAGCGGATTCGCGGCCATCGCCGTGAGGAACATGGCGCTGGTGACCACAGTCCCTTGGAACGACGCCTTGGTCAGGAACGCCCCGATGCGGCGGGCTGTGCCGTCTTCCGGCCGGCTCTGATAGGCTTCGGCGACGGAGCGCAAGATCGGAAAGATCACACCGCCGGCACGTGCCGTGTTGCTGGGAATGGCGGGTGCGAGCACGAGGTCGGTAGCGATGAGCCCGTAGCTGAGTCCGAGGGTCCGTCTACCCAGGCGCGCCATGAACAGATACGCGATCCGCGCGCCTAGCCCCGTCTTGATGAAGCCGCGGGAGATGAAGAACGCGAGGACGATCAGCCAGATTACTCGATTGCTGAAACCGGTCAGCGCCTCGCCGATGGTGAGCGTCTGCGTGGCGGCCGTCGCGCAGATCCCAATCATGGCGACGGCACCCATCGGAAGAGGTTTCAGCATGAGCCCGACGATCGTGGCGATGAAGATGCCAAGTAGGTGCATGGCCCGAACGTCGACCCCTTCAGGGGGCGGTATGAAGTAGACTACCGCTCCCACCGCAACGGGTATCGCAGCCCGGATCAGGGCCCGCGTGCGGCTTCCCGGTATTGGGGTTCGGTCGCTGTCACTCATCATCGAATATCGGCGCCTGCGGCGCCGTCATGGCGCTCGAGACAGTGGTACGCACGGTAATCGGGCACGAACGAAGAGAATAGTAGTCCAGGGCCAATTCGCAAAGCGTACGCAAGCCTGCCAGGGTGGAGCCTTACACCGCCCGTTCCTCGTGTGCACTGCGTCTCGTTGTCTGAGGCCCGTCAGCATCCCATCTTTGCAGGACTGCGGACTAGCAGCCGTGTGCGGTGTGCAGGCAGGGGATGATACTCCTCACATCGGAAATGCTTGCGAGCAGCCGGACAGGGAATTTCTTCCGAACACCAGCAGTCGAGGGGGCAAGTGATGCGAAAACAGAGTGAATCGGTGCGACGGGCGTCCGTTATCGGACTTATCCTCGGTGTCGTTCTAGCGACACCCTTAGCGAGCCTCGGACAGGCTCTAGGAGAGCGTTTTCCCGGCGACGGCTGGATGCACTACACAGATGTCGAGCAGGCCGGTTTTGACGCTGCGAAGCTCGCGGCGGCTCGGGAGATCTGGGAAAGACTTCCGTCCTCGGCCTTCATGGTGATCGCCGATGGCGCGGTCGTCGCTGCCTGGGGCGAAGTTGAACGACGATTCATGTGTCATTCGGTACGGAAGAGTTTCCTCTCCGCGCTCTACGGGATTTACTGGGACCGCGGCGAGATCGAGCTCAACAAGACCTTGGCCGATCTCGGTATCGACGATGAGCCGGACCCGCTTCTGGAGTCCGAGAAACGGGCGCGGATCCTAGATCTCCTCAAGGCGCGCTCCGGGGTTTTCCACCCCGCTGCCTATGCGGGCCGGACCGACTCGCGGCCGCGAGGGAGCGAAGGTCCGGGTCGCTACTTTGCCTATAACAACTGGGACTTCAACACGGCAGCCACGATCTTGATGCAGGAGACCGGAGAGGACGTGTTCGCGGCCTTCGATCAGTACTTCGGTCAGCCGCTGCAAATGGAGGATTGGAGGGTCTCTGACGGCTACTATCACTATGAGCGCGACAAGTCGAAATACCCGGCCTACCCGTTCCGCATGTCGGCTCGCGACGCCGCTCGTTTCGGATTGCTCTTCGCCCGCGGCGGGATGTGGGACGGCGAGCGGATTCTCTCCGAACACTGGGTTAACCGCAGCTCCGCCCTCTACTCGATCGACACCGAGATCATCGGATACGGTTTCTACTGGTGGGTTTTCCGCGAACCTCGCTTCACCCGACACGGGATGTACTCGGCGCTCGGCGTCGGCAACCAGATGATTGCGGTGCTCCCCAAGTCGGATCTGGTGATCGTGAATCGTGCCAACACCTACCAGGGCGAGGGGACACCGATGCCGGCGCTGCTCGACCTTATCGAGCAGGTTCTCGAGGCCCGTACGGGCAGCCCGGTTGCAGAGCCGCTACTCGTGCCGCTAGAGGTCGGCGCCGATACGAAGATCACCGAGGTGTCGGATGACTGGCTCGGAGAGTTCGTCGGCGAATGGGAGTTCCCTCCGCCGCCGCTTGGTCTGCCCACGCGAACTACAGTGAGCATCACCGCAGGCGAGGGTCATCTCGTGGGCTTTTCCCCCGTCGCGGGTACCTTCAAGCTCTATCTCCAGCAGGACGGCTCGCTACACGAGGAAGACAGTCACCGGCGCTACGTTTCGGTCCGGGACGCCGCTGGGTCCTTCGCTGGGATCGCCGATGCGCGGTCCATAGTGACGTCTGCCATCATCGCGGCAGCCGATGGTCAGAACGATCGTGCCGAAGACCTCATTGCGACGATCGGGGGCGATGAAAGCGTCACCGCCGAGATCGGAGGAGCCATCGTCCAACTTTTGGATGGTAGGCCGGAGCCCGCAGAGCGCGGGGTTCGGGAGCTGGCTGCCCGTACCGACGCGGCTCGGGTCGAGGCCGAGGTCAACGCCGTGGGCTACGTATTGCTGCAGAGTGAGAGAGCGGAACAGGCTCTCGAAGTTTTCGAGCTCAATACCCGCCTCTTCCCCGAGGCGTTCAACACGTGGGACAGCCTCGGCGAGGCGCACATGGTGCTCGGCCACGACGAGGAGGCGATCCGTTGCTACGAGCGGTCCCTGGAGCTCAACCCGGACAACGCGAACGCGGAAGCGATGATCTCCCGGATTCGAGAACGTGCTAGGCAGCCGGATTAGGCGGCGACATCGAACGGAATTTGTGCCTACAAACATCGAAGGCAGGCGAGACGCAACGCGCGACGTAACAGTCGTGAAGGGTTACAGGCTGGGGATCCTGGGTGCGGTGGCGGTCGGCCTCCTCATCACGCTCTTCATCCCCGATTCCGGGCCGGAGCCGGCCCCGATACCGGATTCGCATCCGTTCCGGTGGGATCGCGCGGAGCTGTTCGCGAAGCTTGAAGAGGATTTCCAAGCGAGCCGATCCTCAACTCTCGAAGCTACGCGAGAGATCTTCGATGGGTTGGAGCAGGACGGGCTGAGGGCCATCGAGGAAATCGAGCGAGGCGGCAGCTCCGTGCCCGTGGAGGCGCTCGCCAGACTCGAGTCGATTCAATTCGAGCTCGCCGCACACGCTGCCGCCCACGCACCGCTTCTTCCCAGGGCTCACGGTTTCATCCAGGAAGCACGATTCACTGTGATGCGCACGGCCCGAGCCTGGCCGCTGGATCGGGCCGAAGTGCACGCGGCGGTCTACCGGGTGATCTACGGGGGGCGCTCGGCCATCGAGGAGGCTCTGGCGCAAACCGGAAGCGCTGTTCTCCCCGCGCTGGTTCACCTGGAGGATATCCCCTCTTCGACACCGTGGACCGAGGTGGCCGGGGTGCGTGTTCACAGCGGCGATATACTGCTGTCGCGAGGCGGAGCGCCTACCTCGGCACTCATCGCGAGGGGTAACGATTTTCCAGGGGTCTTCTCTCACGCCGCACTCGTTCACGTGGCGAGGGAGACGGGCGAGGCCACGGTTATCGAGGCTCTAATCGAGCGGGGGGCTGTGCTCTCGACCGCCGAGGAATACCTCGAAGCCAAGAGGCTTCGGATCCTGCTTCTCCGCCCGCGCCCCGGGCTTGACGCTCTCGAGCTGGACCCGCTCGCGCCCCACGAGGCGGCCTCAGTCATGTTGGCCCGTGTTCGCGAGGGAGAGGTTCGCTACGACTTCCCAATGGATTGGGAGGACCCCGAGAAACTGTTCTGCTCGGAGGTACCCTACCACGCGTATCGGGCCGTAGGCATCGACTTATGGGCGGTTCAATCGGAAATGTCCGAGCCGGGGTTGATGCGGTGGCTGGCATCCTTGGGGGTTCGGCACTTCACCACCCTGGTCCCCTCGGATCTCGAGTACGATCCCCGCCTGGGTGCGGTCGCTGAGTGGAGGGACGTTTCGACCCTTCGCCAGCACCGTTTCGATAATGTGATCTTGGATGTGCTCCTCGAAGGAGCAGATCGAGGGGACCGTCTGGGCTACGCTTGGTATTACTTGCCGGTGGCGAGGATGGTGAAGGGTTGGTCGGTCGCCCAGGCGATTCTGGGCGGTGTGCCGAAGATTCCTACGGGCATGAGCGCTCCGACGGCATTGCGCGTTGACGCACTGTCCCATCGAATTCACCCTGCGCTACGCGCTTCGATCGAGGGTAAAGCCGCGGCTTTTCTGGATGAAAAAGGTTATGAAGCCCCCTATTGGGTACTCTTTGAAATGGCACGGGAAGCGCTCGAGGAGAACCGCGCGCGGCTGGCACCGGCTTTGCGCGGTCCGTGACGAATATGAGAGTATTCGACTTGGCAGAGTGAGTAGTAGCGAGCCGAGGATAGACAATGGAAGAACGTGTTTGGCACGAGTTCTATGACACGGGTGTCCCGGCGAGCATCGACTTTGAGGATGTACCCATACCTCACTTCCTCGAGCGCTCGGCCGCCCGATACCCCGATGCGACTGCGCTGATCTTCATGAACCGCCGCCTGAGCTACCGGCGGTTCAAAGAGGAAGTCGATCGCTTTGCGACGGCGCTGGCGATGCTGGGAGTGGCGAAGGACAGCAAGGTCGCAATCCAGCTTCCCAATCTGCCCCAGACCGTGGTCGCCTACTACGCCACCCTATCCCTGGGGGCCCAGGCGGTAATGAGCAACCCTTTGTACGTGGAGCGTGAGATCGAGCATCAGTGGAACGATGCCGGCTGCTCTGTTGCCGTGTTGACGGACTATCTATTCGAGCGTCGTGTCAAGCCCATCCGCGACAGGCTGCTGGTCGAGCACTACGTTGTCACGTCGATCCCAGATTATCTGCGGTTCCCGCTGAGCCTGATGGCGCCGCTCAAGCTGAAGAAGGCCAATCCGCCGTTGCTGGCAAAAGTCCAAACCGACAGACGGACTCACTCGATGCGGGCGCTCATCAAGACGAGTCCGCCCAACCCACCCGACGTGCAGCTCGGGATGGATGACGTCGCCGTGCTCCAGTACACGGGTGGCACGACGGGCGTCTCGAAAGGCGCCATGCTCACGCACCGCAATCTGTCATACAACGTCCAGCAGGCCGGCGCATGGTTCACGAACCTGGAGCATGGTAAAGAAGTGTGGCTCTCCTGTTTGCCGTTATTCCACGCGTTTGGGATGACCGTGAGCATGAACGTTCCGGTTTACGCGGGTTGCGGGATGGTGCTGGTGCCCAACCCGGGAGATTTCCCGCAGCTGATCGAGAGTATCGCCAGGCGCCGGGTGACGGTGTTTCCAGGAGTGCCGACGCAGTTCAACGCGATAAACAACCGTCGTGGTAGCAAGAAGCTCGATCTGACGAGCGTCAAGTTTTGCGTGTGTGGTTCCGCGCCTCTGCCGGGCGATGTGTGCGATAAGTTCGAACACCTGACGGGCAGCAAGATCGCCGAGGGGTTCGGACTAACCGAGACGTCGCCTATGACTCACGCTAATCCGCTTCTGGGCAAGCGGAAAACAGGTAGCATCGGCGTTCCGCTGCCAGGAACCGATGCCAAGGTGGTGGCCCTCGAGGATGGCAAGACCGAGATGCCGCCTGGAAAAGAAGGCGAGCTGCTCATCAAAGGCCCGCAAGTCATGAAGGGCTACTGGAACAGGCCGGACGTGACCGAAGACACGATCTGTGATGGCTGGCTCCGCACCGGTGATATCGCCACGACCGACGAGGACGGGTACTTCTACATCGTCGGGCGGAAGAAGGACGTGATCATATCGGGCGGCTACAATATCTATCCCGACGAAGTGGACGATGTTCTCATGGCGCACCCGGCCGTGCTGGAAGCTGCGACGATCGGCGTTCCCCACGCACGGCGCGGTGAGACAGTCAAGTCGTTCGTCGTGCTAAAGCCGGGGCACACCGTGGCGGCCGATGAGTTGGTAGAATATAGTCGGACGCAACTTGCCGCCTACAAGGTTCCGCGGTGGATCGAGCTCCGAAACGAGCTCCCCAAGAGCGCCGCGCTCAAGATCCTTCGTCGAGAGCTGCGGCAGCAGGAGCTGGCTAGGCTCGGAGGGAGAGGGGACGTCTAGGGGCAGCTAGAACGGCAGACGTTCTCTCAGCGCCATCTGCAAGGGCTGGAACCCCGTCGCTAGCACTAGTGTAGGAATTCCTGCCTCCCGCCGATCATACCCCTGGACCACCACCATTTCTGTCATCTTGCGGCCCTCAGCAATCCAACGGGGCCGGGCGTCTACTACGTGACCCGGGTCAGGATGCCGACCCTGATGTTGAACGGCAGGTACGACAACATCTTCGACGTTGACAGGCAGGTTAGACCCGTGTTGGAGCTGCTCGGGACCGCAGCGGAGGACAAGCAGCTCATCCTCTACGAGACCGACCACATCCCGCCGCGCAACGAGTTCATCAAGGAGACCCTGGCCTGGCTGGACCGCTATCTCGGGCCGGTGAATCCGTAGCTCCTCACGCTCGCCACTTGCATTCGCCCACTCACGAGGTCCGTGCGATCAAACGCGCGGCTTCGGGGTATGAATTAGATGGGTCGTAGAGTCTGAGCGGCGCCCGCCGAGGCCGAAACCCAGGCGCTCAGATTCTAGGCACCGCAGTTCCTGCTTGTCTTGGATCAGATGGCGGGGAGAGAATGGTGACCGAACAGCCCGCCAAAACGGTCCAAATCGAGCCAAATCGCAGGCCCCTCCCGCTCAGTCGTCCCAGGACACGGAACCGTCGATAGCGTCGCTTGGTTTAGTCTGCGCCCGTGCTGCTTCTCCGGGGTTGGCGGGCATTGTGAGAGCTGAGCTAGGCGGAAAGCGAGATAGACGATGGATAGAATGATGAAGTTGATCAATGCTGGGGCTCTCGTGGCGTGCACGGTCCTGGCCTTTCTGACATCACATCGCGTGGGCGAAGCGTTTCGACACGAAGATTGGCTTGCGATACCGCTGTACGGCGGACTTTTGGCTTTGCTGGTGTGGTTGTGGTTCGTGCTGGAGAAGCAGGTCAAGCAAGCCTAGCGTGACATTGCGTAACGGCGGCTAGAGCCGCAGAAACCTCCTCGGGCTGTCTCACGTAGTGAATCTGGCAGGGCGGGCTAGCGGATATCTGTCGGCACAGATGCCCTGCCCGCGCACTTCGAATGGAAAGCAAACGGTATCACAGGGCCGGCGCGAGACGGCAGCGTCCGAGGTGTGTCACCATGTCGCGACCCATTCTCCTCCCGTTCATCGCCGTTGTGGTAGTGCATGCCACGTCTTCGCAGTGTCAAACGACCGGCAATCTGCCCGACTCGCCGCCCGGCCGGCGGCTGGCCGAGCTCATCGCGGTTCTCAACTCGGGTAGCTACGACTCCGTCCGGACTTACACCGAGGGTGCTCTCGAACAGCGATCGATCCGCGTTCGCGCTGCGGGAGAAGTTCGCGACGCTTGTACTTGTACCTTCAGGTTGTGTAAGGAGCGCTCTTGATGTTGTCGATGCTTAAGTACCGGTCTACACATGGCCTGCCCAACACGGTCTTTGGCGCGACCAACAGACTGGTCGCCTCAGTCATCATCGTCGTCCTCGTTGCTGGTCTCTCTGGCTGCGGCGACGACGGTGTAGGACCCGTAGACACGACCGACATCGGATCCTTGACGGAGCTCTACGGGGTGCCGGGCGTGAGTGTCGCGGTGATCAGGGACTTCCAGATCGACTACGTGGAGGTCCACGGTGTAGCCAGCAGAAGCACACAGGAGCCGGTGACGGCCAGCACTCTGTTCCAGGCGGCCTCCATCAGCAAGCCCGTATCCGCGGTGGCGGCGTTGAGGTTCGTGCAGGAGGGAAAGCTCGCCCTGGACACGGACATCAACGACTACCTCACATCTTGGCAGGTCCCCGAGAATGAGTTCACGGCCAGCGAGAAGGTGACACTGCGGCGCCTGCTCAGTCACACAGCCGGCACGACGGTGCATGGCTTTCGTGGCTACCGGTACACCGAATCCGTACCGACCTTGATTCAGGTTTTGAACGGTGCACCGCCCGCCAATTCGGCGCCGATCGTCGTCGATTACACACCCGGCAGCGACTCGCGGTACTCGGGCGGTGGTTACATCGTCATGCAGCAGGCGTTGATAGATATCGAAGCGACCACATTCCCGGAAATCATGTCGGGTACCGTCCTCCAGCCCATCGGAATGACGAACAGCACGTTCGAGCAGCCTCTCCCGGAGTTGCAGTTGGAGTCGGCAAGTGCTGGCCATTACTCGAACGGCCAGGTCGTACCGGGCGACCATCACGTCTATCCCGAAATGGCCGCAGCGGGCTTGTGGACGACGCCGCGTGATCTAGCGCGCTTCCTGATCGAGCTGCAGCTGTCATTGCAGGGTCAGTCCAACCAGGTCCTGGACCAGGAACTCGTCGAGCTGATGCTCACCGAAGTAAGCGGTGGCTTTGGACTGGGTTTCGCCGTCTGGTCCAACCGGGGCGAGCCATACTTCGGCCATGGCGGCGCGAACGAGGGGTATCGGTGTTTCATGCTCGCGCACAGAAGCCTGGGGTTTGGCGTGGTCGTCATGACCAACAGCGACAATGGTTCGGACCTCGCCGATGCGGTCATCGAGTTGATCGGTGAGAGGGAAGGGTGGCCCGGGTATTGATGCGACTACGCCCTAGCGGGGCTGCTCGCATCACCGGGTTAATCGAGAAACAGGAGCCGCGCTTCGGCCGCTGACGATGATGATGTCGCACGACCAGGTTGCGCGGAGAAACTCGAGATGAGGGCATAGCACCATGACAGAGCGCATCCATCTCATCGTGCTCGTGGTCCTGGGCATCGGCTTGTCCCCTCCGGCAGTCCTCCTCCTCGGCGCACAGGAGCAGTCCCCCGAGATAGAGATCACGGTGACGCCGGTCAGGGGCGGCGTGCACCTGGTCTCAGGGGAGGGGGGGAACATTGCCGCGTTCGTCGGCGCGGACGGGGTCCTTCTGGTCGACGCCGGTCTGTCCGAGCCGAGCGAGTGGCTGCTGACCTCGATCCGGGAACTGTGCCGGCGCGAGTCGGCGAACCCGGCGCTCCGATACGTCGTCAACACGCACTGGCATTCCGACCATACGGGTGGGAACGAGACCTTCGCTGCGGCCGGAGCCGTCATCGTGGCTCACGAGAACGTCCTGAGACTACTCTCCCAGGATCAAGTGATGGCGCATCTGGGGGACCGTTTTGTCCCAGCCGCCCCGGCGCCAGGCCGCCCGCGCCTCACCTTCAACGATCGCATCAACTTGAGTTGGAACCAGGATCTGATCCACGTCGTGTACATGCCCAACGCCCACAGCAACGGAGACGTCATCGTTCACCTTCGGGACGCGGACGTGGTTCACATGGGCGATATCCTGAACGGCAACTACCCCTTCATCGACTTGGATTTCGATGGCGACATCGGCGGGATGATCCGCGCTGTCGACGAGGTCCTGGCGCACTCCAGGCGGAGTACGCTCTTCATTCCGGGGCATGGCCCACTGATTGACCGGCCTGGTCTGCTGCGCTACCGGGAGATGCTTACGACCGTCAGGGACCGGGTGCAGGCGATGATCGACCGCGGGATGACGCGGCAGGAAGTCGTTGAGGCGAAGCCGACGGCTGATTTGGACGCCGAGTGGAGCGGCGGAGAGAGCGCCGACCCGTTCGTCGGCTTGGTGTACGAGGCGATGGTCGAATCCAGCCCCAGCGAGGCCCTTCAAGGTTACTGACGCGACCTACGGTCATTGTCCGGCTTACGCGCCTCGGGCCCCGTCAGGAGGAACCATGATGAGTATGGCGAGATCAATTGTCATGATGCTTGCGCTCCTGGCGTGCGCAAGCTCTTGCACTCGAACAGCTGGGAACCGCCAGTATTCGGGGGCCTATACGGAGGGGGCCGTGACCGTTAGGCAACTCTCTGTTCCGGGCTTCTTCATCGCCGCCGACGACAAGGCCGTCCTAGTGGATGCGCTGACCCGCCACAGATGGGGTCCCGCGACAGAGACGCGAGAGCTGCTCGCGACCGCCGCACCACCGTTCGACGAAATCGACTTGGTCTTGGTTACCCATTCGCACGGTGACCATTTCCATAGAGAGTCCGTAGCCCGACACCTCGTTCACAACCCCAATGCGGTATTGGTGACGGGGATGTTTGTTCGTGATGAATTGGCTGGATTACCTGAGTTCCAAGAGTTCGAGGACCGCGTGATCGCGCTGGATCCGGAGCCGGGAGAGGTGGTCGAGGTCGAGGCGAACGGAATACGGATGAAAGTGTTTCGCCTCAGCCACGGCGAGCGGGGCAACGACTACAGCATGGACAATCTCGCAATGATGGCCGACCTGCTGGCGGCCAAGATCTTCACAACCGGCGACGTCGCTCCAAGCGGCCAGACGGAGATCTTCCAGCGGGCCCGCTTGGACCGAGATTCTATCGACTTCGCCTTTCTCGCCTTCACGATGTTCGAGAACGAGAATCAACCCGAGGGCATGTCCATAATCGACGAGTACATCAAGCCACGTCACATCGTGGTGGCACACCTTGGTGACCGCCACTTCGGTGAGTTCAGCGAAGCGATCAGGAACCGCTACGCTAACGCGATCATCTTCTAGGTGAGGTGCGGGGGTGCGAGCGAAAGGGGCGGGTGGGGAAGGGAGCCCCAAGGGCCGCCCGGGCGCTCGGGGCTCCCTCGGGGCGGCTGTCGCGCCCGTGGTTCATGTGCCGCTCCGGCTTCTTGCGCGGTCGTCGTGGTGCGCCTTCATGGGCGTGCTCTCAGTCGCTCGAGGAAAAGGGTCGCTCTATTCGCTTCGCTCAACAGGCCCTTCATTCGTGCCACCTCGGCCCGGAGAACGGCCTGTCCCAGCTCCGTGATTCGGAAGTAGCGTCGGCGGGCGTCTATGTCCGGCCGGTCGGGGGGCTCGGCATCTTCCAGCAGGCCCTTTCGAAGGAGATCGCGGATCCGGCGATAGAGATTCGCCGGGTAGATCCGCGGAAGGTGTCTCTCCCGAGCCTCGATTTCCTTCACCACGCTGTACCCGTGGGCGGTCCCCTCGGCGAGTACGAGGAGGACTCGGAGCTCCAGGGGATGCAGAGGAAGGAAGCTGTGCGAATCTGGCGAAGACGCGGGCATGTCCGCCTCCCGTCGCTGCGGTCCGGCACCTCGGGCGAAACAGACTGACGACCGCCGACGTGCTCGATTCCGCGCACTCTCAACTGACGTCATTTTGACGGTACTGCCACGCTGTTTGATCCAGCGAGCTGCAAAAAGGTTGGAAGAGGGTTGAACCACCTGGTTCTTGGGTGCTGCGCCCACCGAGACTTGCGTTGCACGTGCACCCCGATCCTCCGATGCTCGTCCAACCCTTCCGACCTCCACGCCGTCTAATCGTAGTGGTAACCCTGACGATGCCGGACAAATAGCCTCGGAGGTCGGATGCGGCGCGCGGGCGAATTCGAGTTGCTGGTGATGCTGGCCGTTCTGCGGCTCGGCTCCGGTGCGTATGGAGTCACGATCCGGGAAGAGCTCGAGAGGGAGACGTCACGAGTGCTCACCCTGGGGACGGTCTACAAGACCCTGGGGCGGCTCGAGGCAAAGGGGTATCTCTGCTCGCGCACGAGCGAGCCGACGGCGGAGAGGGGTGGCCGCCGCAAGAAGCTCTACCGGGTCACACCTTCCGGACTCACGACCATCCAGCACTCGCTGGCGGACCTACGACGTCTGGCTGAGGGGCTGAAGCTCGAGTTGGGGATGCCGTGATGGGTGCCTCTCTTCCACCTCGTCTGGTCCGCCTCCTCGTGGGCCTGTTGGTGCCGCGCGAAGAGCGAGAGTACTTCCTGGGCGATCTGGAGGAGTCCGCTGCTCGGGGTCGGCGGGGCCTGGACGGTCGGCGTAGGAGCCGCTCGTGGCTGTGGGAGGTTGCGGGTGCGCTTCAGCTCCGGGTCGGCCCGCGCCGAAAGGTTTCCCGGTCATCGACACGACGAGGAGATACCATGTTGCAGGGACTGACGCGCGACTTCCGCTTCGGCCTGCGGATGATGGCGAGGAGTCCGGGCTTCACGATCGTTGCGCTGATCACGATGACCGTGGGGATCGGGGCTAATACGGCGCTGTTCAGTGTGGTGAACGGCGTTCTGTTGAAGTCGCTGCCGTATCCCGAGGCCGAGCGCATCGTCTATTTGATGGAGAACAACCTGTCCCGGGGCTGGGAATCGTTCACCATCGCTCCCTTCAACTTCCGGGACTGGCAGGAACAGAATCGCTCGATGGAGTTGATGGGCGCGTATCGGTCGAGGAGCGTCACGTACACCGGTGGCGAGCGGCCCCGGAGACTGGCGGCCTACGAGGTCTCCGAGGGTTACCTGCCGATCCTGGGCGGTGAGCCGGTGGTGGGGCGGGGGTTTGCTGAAGAGGACATGAGCCCTAATCGAGAAGGTGTGGTGCTGTTGGACTACGGTCTTTGGCAGGAGTCGTTCGGTGGTGACCCGGAGATCCTCGGGAGGAGCATGGTCCTGGACGGGGAGCCGCACACCATTATCGGGGTCTTGCCGCAGGGGTGGCGGCACCCCTTCAGCCGCAGCGGCACCGATGTCCTGCTGCCGCTCCGACCGGCGTCGTGGTGGGGACGAGGCAACCATTTCCTGCGCGGCCTTGGCCGCATGAGCCCGGGTGTGACGGTAGAGGAGGCACAGGCGGACCTCTCGGCCGTGGCGGCGGCGCTCGAGGCCGAGTACCCCGGGACCAACACCGGCTGGGGCGCGGCGGTGCGGCCACTCGACGACGTGCTGCTGGGAGAGGCGCGGCCTCAGCTCCTCATATTGCTGGCGAGCGTCGGTCTGGTGCTGCTCATCGCCTGCGTCAATGTAGCTCAGATGAGCCTGGCACGTGGCAGCGGCCGAAGCCAGGAGATGGCGATCCGCACCGCCCTCGGTGCAGGCCGGGCTCGCATCGTCCGGCAGCTTCTTGCGGAGAGCCTGTTGCTCGCCTCTCTGGGCGGTGTCCTGGGAGTTCTGCTCGCCGCAGCGTGTCTGAAGGGCCTGTTCGTCGGTTGGCCCCAGATCCTGCCGCGGATGCAGGAGATCGACGTCAACGCCACGGTGCTGTTCTTCACCGCGGGTCTGTCTCTGGCTTCTGGCCTTCTCTTCGGGCTGTTCCCGGCGCTGAGCGTGGCCGGCTCCGAGCTCGGCGCGGCGTTGCGGAGGAGCGGTCGTAGCGTCAGCGCCGATCCGTCGCTTCGCCGACTGCGAGGTGGTCTGGTCGTGGTCGAGGTGGGCCTCGCCGTGGTCTTGTTGGTGGGGTCGGGTTTGTTGATCCGGAGTTTCCTCGCTCTGCAGAGCGAGAATCCGGGGTTCGAGGCGGACGGCCGGCTGGCGCTGGCTACGCCGCTTCCCGACTCGAAGTACCCGACCGACGAGGAGGCTCGCGCGTACGGGGAGGCGACCCTCGAGCGCCTTGCCGCGATTCCCGGGGTGGAGTCGGTGGCGATCACCAGCCTCATCCCGGTGAGCGGGCAGGACGAGATCTGGAGTCTTGAGATCGAAGGCCGGCCGCCGAGCAGTCCGGATGAGTACATCGCCGCGCTCCACTACCGGGTGAGCGCGGGCTACCTCCGGACCATGGGAATCCCGCTGAGGATGGGGCGGGAGTTCACGCCGGGCGATCGCAACGGCACCGTACGGGTGTCCGTCGTCAGCGAGTCCTTCGCCCATGACCAGTTCCCGGGGGAAAGCCCGCTGGGGAAGCGCATCCGTTTCGGCGGCGATGAGCCGTGGTGGGAGATCGTGGGTGTCGCAGCGGATGTGCAGCATTACCAGGTGGGGCAGACCTCGATGCCGCAGGTCTACCTGCCATTCGACCAGCGGCCCGACAGAGACGTCAACTTCGTGATCAAGACGTCGCTGCCGCCGCTTTCTCTGGTCCCGGCGGTCCGGACCGAGATCGAGACGGTGGATCCGGATATGCCGCTGGAGGAGGTCCGGACTGTGGAGCAGATCATCGCCGAGGACATCTCGGCCCCGCGCTTTCGGACCACACTGCTCACCTCCTTCGGATTGACGGCGTTGCTGCTCGCGGTGGTCGGTCTCTACGGCGTCATCTCGTACACGGTGGCTCAACGTTCCCGGGAGATGGCGATGAGGATGGCGCTGGGCGCTCAGCAGAGCAGCATTCTGAGGCTCGTTTTTCGGGATGGTGTCCCCCTGGTGGCGGCCGGTGTCATCGTCGGGCTCGGCGGCGCACTGGCGCTCACCCGGGTGTTGGAATCGATGCTGTTCGGGGTGAGCGTCAACGATCCCGTGGTCTTCGCCGCCGTGCCGTCGCTGCTCGTCGCGGTGGCCGCCCTGGCCATGCTGATCCCGGCCCTGCGAGCGACGCGCGTGGATCCGGTACGAGTGCTCTCTGCCGAGTGAGAAGTTGGCTCGAGGTGCTGTTGCTGGGGGAGACGTTGCCCGCAGATCTAGTAGGGATTAGAGAGCGGAGGGCAGGGCCGTGAAGTCAACTAGACTGCTCGCGTTAATCGTTGTCTGCGGTTTCAGCCTGCCACGCGCCGCGATCTGCCAATCAGATGCGCTGCCCGCTCATTTCGACTGGAGAGAGCAGGGTATCGTAACTCCGGCGCGAGACCAGGGTGAGTTCGGGACTTGTTGGGCGTTTGCCGCAGTCGGCCTGATCGAGTCGCTGATAAAGAAAGAGACCGGCGACGACCTGGACCTATCGGAGCAGTATCTAGTAAGCAACGTTGCCGGGGTCAGCCCCGTACTGGCCGTCGAGTACTTGAAGGCGAACGGCGTGATCCTCGAAGAGGATTTGCCGTATCAGGGAGATACGGCGACAGTGAGGATTGACCAACCCGGTGAGTTCTTTCTCACGGACTACGTGGTTACGAACGTTCACAGGCTATCCCTGCCTGACCGAATACGCACAATCAAACGAATCATTCATGAGTACGGGCCTGTGGTGACGACCATGAACCTATACGATGACTTCAGGCATCAGAAGGCTGGAGTGTACGTGTACGACGGTCGTTCACCCGAGCGGCCCGGCGGGCATATCATCCTCATAACAGGGTGGACCGACGATCCCACCGTGGTGAACGGAGGGTATTGGAAGCTCAAGAACTCCGCTGGGCAGGGTTGGGGGGAGGAAGGCTTCGGCATGGCAGCATACGGCCAAGCGGGTATAGACGATTACTTCGTAATCCACGGCATCTACCGTCCGTAGGCACTGTCAGCTCATCCCCGTCATTCCCAACAGCCGACGGTACGGACTAATCACCACACGCGGACCGTCGCGACGCGGCCTTACCCCAACAGCGTCGTCGTCCCTGGGGTCTGCCCCGGAATGGTCATTCAGGGTCGCCAGCGCCGGCCGGCTCGGCGAGGTACCGTTGGAGAAGCTGGACGGCGACCGCACCCTCGCCGACAGCCGATGCGACACGCTTGACTGACCCGTACCGGACATCGCCCGCGGTGAAGACGCCGGGAAGGCTGGTTTCGAGGTGGAACGGCGGGCGGCTGAGCGGCCAGCTGTTCGGGAGTTTTCCGTCACGCATGAGGTCGGTGCCGGTCAGGATGTACCCCTGCTGATCTCGCTCGACGCAGCCGTGTAGCCAGTCGGTGTGTGGGTCGGCACCGATGAGCACGAAGAGGGCGGAGGTGGATAGCCGCTCGGTCGAGCCGCTGGCCCGGTCCCGAATCGTAATTTCCTCCAGGCGTCCGTTACCCACCCCGTCGGTCACCTCGACGCAGGGACGTACCGTGACGTTTGGGATCTGTCCGAGCTCTTTGATCAGATATTCGGACATGCTCGGGGCGAGACTATCGCCGCGGACGAGCATGGTCACCGATTCGGCGTACTTGGCGAGGTGCGTCGCCGCCTGGCCGGCGGAGTTGCCCGCCCCGACTATGCAGACATGTTGGCCCTCCATCGCCTGCGCCTCGCTCCCGGCGGCACCGTAGAACACCCCGGCGCCGATCAGCGCCTCGAGACGGGGGATGCCAAGGCGTCGCCAGGACACACCGGTCGCGAGGATAACCGCGCGGGCAATGACCTCCTGGCCATCGGCCACCCGAATCAGATGGTGGGCCCCGTTGGCCTGCAGATGCGTCGCCTGCTGCGCGAAGACCAGGTTGGCTCCGAACAGCCACGCCTGCTCGCACGCCCGGTAGGCGAGGTCGTGGCCACCGATCCCCCAGGTGAAGCCGGGGAAGTTGCGGATGCGCGAGCTCGTTCCGGCCTGACCCCCTGAGACGTTCTTTTCCAGGACGATTGTGCTGAGCCCCTCGGAGGCGGCGTAGACCGCCGCCGTGAGCCCGGCCGGCCCGGCGCCGATGATCGCCAGGTCGTAGACCTCGGTGCCGAGCTTCGTACCGCCGCCGAAGGCCTCGATGACCTCGGCATCGGAGGGCTCGACCAGTGTCCGCCCATCGTGACGAACTACAACTGGCAGACGGCTGCCGTCTTCGCCGGCCTCACTGAGCAGCTGGCGCCCGGTCTCGGAATCTGCGTCGTAGAACCCGTACGGCATGCCCAAGCGCGCCAGCAGATCGCGGATCTGGTGGGCACGGGCGCTCTGACTCGTGCCGACGATGCGGAACATCTTGAAGCTGGGCTCCCGCGAGGCGGCCCAAGCAGCGAGGAACTCGCTGACCGCCGGATACAGACCCTGCTCCGGAACCCACGGTTTCACCAGGTGATAGTCGATCTGACCCAACGTCATTGCCGGTACGCTCGGGTTGGCCTGCGTATAGTCTCGCTCGACCAGGAGGATGCGCTTCGCCGAGGGCACCAACGCGTGAGCCTGTACCAGGAAATCGACCCCGGTCATCGAGGGCATCCGCTGGTCCGCTATGAGAAGGGCTACAGGCCGCGACTCCTCGGCCAGCGCCTTCAGGGCGGCCAGCCCCGCGGCAGGCGTCTGTTCGCACACGATCCGGCAGTCGTTGCCGAAGCGCCGGCTAAGGTCGTCGTTGAGTGCATCTAGGAGAGAGCGCTCGTGGGCGACTAGAAACAAGATCGGCTTATCCATGGTTTGCTTTTGGGTTCGACTACTTCACAATGACTCTAATCCTCGACCGGCAGCCCGCTCGGCACCCGCCGGGGAACGACCCCTGAGAGATCTCTGGACGCGGGATCGGTCAAGCTTTTCAGAAACGCTATCAGGTCTTCTACCTCGGTATCCGACAGCGCGATCGGTGCTAGCTCGTTTGCGGCAGCGATGCGCGCCCGCCGCCGTCAGTTCGAGGACCCGGCCCAGGGGAGGTAGGGCGTCCGCGTCGGCGACATAACGCTCGAGCGAGCCCACAGGATCCAGATGATGACGCACGACATCTTCCAACCGAGCGTAAGCGCCGTCGTGGCCGTAAGGGCCGGTCAATTCCACGTTGCGCAGCGATGGTGTGCGGAACTTGAACTCGTCTTCGGGTCGCACGGTCACGCGTCCGCGACCGAAGTCCTCGAGGAAGGCTCGTTCGCCGCTCTCCCGCCAGTAATCGGCATGGCGGCCATCGGACTTGCCCGGCCCGATCTGGGGCATCGCGATGGCGTGAAACTCCTGGTCGGTCTGAAACTTCCCCTGGTGACATTCGCTGCGGCGCGCCTTGCCGTAGAACAGCTCCATGCCGCGCTGGGCCTCGGGGCTCATGGCCTCGCGTGACCCACGCAGGTAGCGATCGAACGGGCTGTCGTCGGCTCGGAACGCCTGGGCCTCGAAAGCGGCGATCGCGTTGGCCGCGAGGACGAAGGTGATGTCCTCGGATTCCTCGACCTGATCGGGGAATGCGGCCTTGAACCGTTCGACGTATTCCGGAATCGCTCGCAGGCGCTGGGCCAACAGCTCCCAGGCCCCACCGGGGCCCGCCGCATTGTTGAGCGATACCGCGTCGGCGATCGGGTTCTCTCCTTTTTGGCCGGCCATCTCCAAACGTGAGACGACTGGGAACATCGCCTGCGCGGCGAGCACATTGTCGAGTCCCTCCGGCAGCTTCCACTTGGCCGGCGTGATGAAGCCGCCCTCGTAGTAGCCGTTGGGATCGGCCTCGACGCGCCCGTCGAGAAAGAGCCGGCTGAACTCCTCGGCCCCCAAGTTGAACAGCGCCGGCGCGTTCCGCGCGATGCGCCCGTGGACCGCGGTGGCCTTGGTCATCCCGGGCTTGCGCTCGGGTCCCAACCCCTCGGGTCCTTCGCCGAGCCCCAGCGGTAGGCCGTCGGTCGTGCTGAGCTCGGGATGGTGGCAGGTGGCGCACGAGATGTTACGGTTGCCGCTGAGTATCTTGTCGAAGAACAGAGTGCGTCCCAACTCTATCTTCTCTCGCGCGGCGTATCCGTCCTCGTAGTAATCGGAGTCCACCACCGGGGCCGGCAGCTGAGGGATCAGATTTGCTACCTCTGTCGTCTTGTGCCCCGCGGCCACGATCACTCCGAGGGCCGACAATCCGATTACAGTCTTCATCTCTCTATAACCTCACTTCGATGGGCTGCCCGGCGACGATTCCTCTCCGGGCAATCCATGGATCCGTCACAGCCCTTCCCGATTCGGAAGCATCAGGAAGAGCGGGATATGTGCGTTGTAGCCGAACTCGCCTGGATCACCGCCATAGGTATTGCCGTCGCTATGGTAGTTGATGGCGAGCATCGACGTGGTCCAAACGTCCGACATCTCCAGGCACGGCTTGAAGCGATGCACGAAGGCTGCCTCGCCGTAAGCCCAGCGCCTCGCCCTTCGGGTACGGGCCGATCGCGTCGGGGTTGAAGGGGTCGTGCTTGACCATGTGCGCTGCCCGGTACAGTCGGGCGCTCATGTCGTTGTCGCCCTTGGTGACGCGCCAGACCTCGCCAGAGCCGGGCTCGCGCTCGATGAATACGTCCTGCTCGGGGAGGTCCATGTCGAGGTGCGTCATGAACGCTAGGTCGATCGACACCGTCGTGTCGGCACTGGCATACTGTGGCTGAGCGGGCGAGGTCCCGTCAGCCCCTGTCATTAGAGTAGCAGCCACCAGCAGGCCGCCGACAGCCACAGCCAGCCCGCAGGGGGCGGATCCGCTGAGTCTCTTTAGTGGCCATCTCGCCTTCTCCTTCCTTGGTGGGGCCAAATCCTTGTTTTTCCTTCTGTTAGGATAGGCGCCAAACCGGCTCAAGAGCGGACAGCCGTCCGAAGCAGGCCTTGGTGTGTGCGGTTCTGAAGATCCTCGTCCCACAACCGGACGGGCCCTTTGACGAGCCACCCGTGCTGCGGTGTGCAAGTGCGGTATTGGCAACGTATTCCGTGGCATGAGGATTGCCACGACGGTGGCGAGAGGAGACCGATCAAGGAGAGCGTGTGCTGAGCAGTTCGCTTCGAGCGCCGAGACTGTGGGGCCGAGTCCGCGTCCCCCTGGATGGCCTCAGGTCCGCCCTCCGAACCCTGCGCCGAAATAGCGGTTTCACAATTACCGTTGTTCTCACCCTGGCCCTCGGCATCGGCGCCAACACGGGGGTCTTCAGCGTTGTAAATGGCATCATCCTCAAGCCTCTCCCTTACCACGATCCCGACGGCCTAGTGATGATCTATGTCGCACGCGCGGACCGCGGTTGGACTCGAGGCTCGATGTCTCAGCCGGACCTGCGGAGCGTGCAAAGTGAAGCACGTTCGATTCAAAGTGCAGCGGGATACTATGCCACCGAACTGGCTCTCACGGGTCTGGGAGCGGCGGAATCGGTTCCGGGAGCAGTGGTCACCGACGGGTTGTTGGCGGTGTTTCAGGAACCTGCGTTCCTGGGCAGGGACGTTCGCGGCGAGGAAAACCTACCGGGCGGGCCGCGCGTCGTTGTAATCGGGCACTCATTCTGGCAAGAACGACTAGGCGGGGATCGAGACGTACTGGGGAGAACACTCCAGATATCTGGTGAGCCGTATGAGATCGTGGGAGTGGCTCCCCCGCGATTCGATTTTCCGCAGGGTGCTCAGCTCTGGGTGCCGGCGTATCTCAACGTCGAGGGATGTGGGCGAGACTGCCACTTCCTGCAGGTTATCGCGCGACTGGCCGAAGAAACGAGCGTTGATGTCGCCGCTAGCGAAGCCGTGGAGCTATCGCGCCGCCTCGAAGAGCGATATCCCGTTCTGAACTACGGCAAGCGCTTCAACGTGATCACCCTGGAGCAGGACGTCGTCGGGGACGTGCGCCGAGCGCTGTGGGTGCTCCTTGGTGCGGTAGGTATCGTGTTGTTGATCGCTTGCGCGAACGTTGCCAACCTTTTGCTCGCCAGAGCCTCGTCGCGGGGTCACGAGGTTGCCACGCGGTCGGCGTTGGGTGCCACTCGGGGACGGATCGTTCTCCAGCTACTGTTGGAAGCGCTAGTGCTGGCGTCGCTCGCCGGCTTGGTCGGCCTCGTCCTCGCATCGTGGACGGTGAGCCTGCTGCTGAGCATGGCTCCGGTAACTATCCCGCTGCTGGACCAAGTCACGATCGACGGAATGGTGTTGCTTTACACTCTCGTCACCGTGGTGGTTATAACGGTTCTGTTCGGGCTGACACCGTCGCTCTGGCTGGCGCGAGTTCCGGTTAGAGAGGTGCTGAGCCAGGGTGGCCGCACCGGTGATGGACCGGCGCGACGCCGGTCGCGTTCTGCGTTGCTCGTCGCGCAGGTTGCACTTTCCCTGATGCTTTTGCTCGGCGCGGGGCTGCTGCTGCGCAGTTTCGCGAGACTCAACGCAGTCCAGCTCGGCTTCGAGAAAGAAGATGTTCTTACCTTCCGCCTGGAACTCCCCAGCGATCCTTACGACTACGATATGGGCCGAACGGAACGCTTCTTTGCGTCTCTCGAGGATCGGGTCCGTGGTCTGCCGGGCGTCGAGACTGTCGCGTCAGTTTATGGGAGCCCGCTTGGTGGATACGGCGTCGCCACGTCGATCCACTTCCTGGATCGGGCACCGCCACCCGAAGGTCAGGAAGACGACGTTACGGTCCGGGTCGTCACGCCGGGATACTACGATGCGCTCAGGATCCCGGTCGTGCACGGTCGCAGATTCGCAATGGGCGATAGAGACGGCGCGACACGAGTCGCGCTCGTGAGCCAGAGCTTGCGCGACCACTACTATCCGGACCAGGATCCCGTCGGCAGAAGAATCCGCATCGACATGAATTTGGGATATGGGTCCGAAGACCCTTGGACCATCGTCGGCGTCGTCGGGGATATCCGGTCCCAAAACCTAAGAGGCAAGCCCGAGCCCGAGATCTATGTGCCTCATGCCCAGATGGGCAGCCGCGTCATGACTGTCATGGTGCGCCTGCATCCTGGAGTCGACAACTTGCTCCCCGCGATTCGCAGAGAGGTCGAGGCGCTCGAATCCAATGTCCCGCTGCGCAATGTCGAGATGTTGGAGGAAAGCGTCGACCGCCATCTGGGGCCAGCTCGGTTTTACCTGCTGTTGCTCGCCTTCTTTGCTGCTGTGGCGGTGGCGCTCGCGGGCATCGGCCTCTACGGGGTCATCGCGTACCTGGTCTCCCGACGCACGCGTGAGATTGGAATCCGCATGGCTCTCGGTGCAGAGAGTGGCGACATACGCCTGATGGTGATGTCTGAAGGCGTTGCACTGGCTCTCCTCGGGGTTGCATTGGGAGTCATCGGTGCGTACGCGGGCGCGCGAGTACTCCGGTCTTTGTTATATGAGGTGAAGCCGGGTGATCCCCTGGCGTTTGTGGGCGCGACGGCGTTGCTGCTAGTGGTGGTTGCCCTTGCGGTATTCATCCCCGCCAGACGGGCAAGCAGCGTGGACCCGGTTAAAGCGTTGAAGTCGGAATAACACCCCGCGACACCCGCTCTTCGAGACTCACCCCGCCGCTCGAAACGCCCGCGGGAAGCAACGCGTAGTGTCGGCTATCCAAGGGCGAAAGAAAGGAGAGGAGAACGATGAAGACTGTGTCGTGTCTGAGCCGGCTGTCTCTCCTGGTCATGGCTGCGATAGCCGGCACGGTCACTAGCTGTGCCCCCGGCGGGACGACCGACAGAGATGCTGAGCTAGCGGCGGTGGAGAGGGCCATCGATGGGACCATCGGATGGGCCAAGACGAAGGACTTCGACCTGCTCTACAGCATCATCGCCAACGACTCCGCCTATCTCGAAGTCCACCCGGAAGACGTCGTGGTCAAGGGGTTCACCGAGTTCAAGAGGATGGAGGAGTTCTGGGCGAGCCCGGATTTCCGCGCCGTCCGCTACGAGATTCGGGATCTCCAGGTCACCCTTTCCCGAGCAGGGAACGTCGCGTGGTTCTTCTGCGTGCTCGACGATATCAATGAGTGGCAGGGACAGCCCGCCTCATGGATCAACACGCGCTGGACAGGCGTGCTGGAAAAGCGAGATGGTAGGTGGGTCATGGTCCAGATGCATTTCTCCAACCCCATCACGGGGTAGGCAAACAGCCATTACCCAAACGCTGTCGCCTGATCTCGAGGCAGGTAGTCGCGAGCTGGCGACAACGGGTGTCACTGCGATAGCGACAGGGCCCGGATGAGCATTCGGCCAATGAGTCCGTCGAACAGGCCCGGATGCTCCGAGGCGAACCGGGCCACGAGCTCACCGATCTCCTCGCCGCTCTCTAAGGCGCGGATCATCGCGCCGGCGAACTGCCCAACGTCTGTGTCCCTGTCGGTCCAGACGGTGCGGAGCTCGTCGGTCCGCCCAAGGGCGGCCAGCGACGGGATCGTCAGAAGGTCCAAGCGGTTCGCCTCTGCGCCCGTCCGACCAGTGGCGTCGACCACCGCCTCGAAGGCGGCGCGCGCATGCTCGGGTTCGCCGAGCATCGCCTCGGTATTACCCAACACGTATTGCACGAGCCGCTCCTCCGGGTCGTAGGGGCGGCCCTGCCCGAGGTGCTCCGGCCACTCGAGGGCGGCGCGCAGGTGACGTCGCGCCTCCTCGTAGCTGGCGCTCTCCAACGCATCGAGTGCGGCCAGAGTGTTCGCCTGCTCGTACAGTTGGTGGCTCGCGCGGGCATTCTCCGAAGGCAACACGTGGATGGCGTTAAGTATGTCGATCGCTTCGCGCGGTCGGCCGAGCTGAAGGAGCGACCGGACGTGCAGGAGATCGAGATTGAAATCGCCCGGGAACAGCGCGCGGGCTGCGCCCGACTCGGCCAGCGCTTCCTCCCAGCGCTCCGCGCCTTGAAGGTAGCGCACCAGGTGAATTCGAATCGTCCGCTCGGCACCCTCGAGCTGCACGGCGCGGCGGAGGTCCGCCTCCGGGTCCTGTTGACGCAACCGCTCCAGTAAGTGAGCGCGGGCGACGTACAGGGGAGCGAAATCGGGTGCACCACCTACCGCTTCCAGCAGGGAGGCCGCTTCGTCGGCGCGGTCTCGCGCCCAGAGATTGAGGGCGAGCAGGTAGGACCATGACCAGTGGTCCTCGTTGGCCGCCGCCCACTCCAAGACCCCAATAGTCTCTCGCCGATAAGGAAACACGAAATGCAGGTCCGCACCTTGAGGCAGGTGTGACGGATCGTCTTCGAGCCACGCCAGCCAGGTACGCAGGAGTGGGTTCGCCGTGACGCGGGTCCCGAGTTGCAGCAGCGCACGCGCATCGTCGATCGCTCCTCGGCGGGCGTAATCGACGGCGAGCTCGAGGATCATCTGATCGGGGTACTCGCTCCGGAGTGAGGATGTCAGGGCGTCCGCCGTGGCGGCGTCGAGTGCTGTGAGGTAAGCCTCGGCCGCGGCGAAGTGGTGCAGCGGGTCGAGTGCGAGCAGTTCCTCGCGCATCGACGTTGCCAGCGGCGTGTTTCCCCCTTTGCGGCCGACCATGGCGAGCACCTGCCGCGCCGGAAGGTTCCAGCGGTCGTAGTCCAGCGCCAGCCGGGCGTACCTGGCCGCCTCTGTAAGATCCCCGCCGGCAAGCATGAGCTCGGCAAGCTGGACATAGGAGGCTGAGCGGAACGCCACGGAGCGGGCCGCCCACCCGTACGCCTCGTGTGCATCGGTCTCGCGACCCAATGCGCGATAGAGGTTGCTGGCGACGAAGTTCGCCTCGGCGTCGTAAGTGTCGAGCTGCAGCGCCCGGGTCGCGTGAGCGAGGCCCGCCTCGTAGAGACCACGTCGGTACTCGAGATCGGCGAGCCCGAGGGACGCGTCGCGATTCCAGGGCTCAAAGGCCAGCGCCGACTCGAACATCTCCCGGGCTTCATGGTAGCGCCGGCCTTTGGCCAGCTCGCGCCCCGCGAAAACTTGCCGGTCCACCTCCGGGATCTGCGCCCATGCGGACGGTTCGGCTGTGAACGGCCGGGCCAGCTGCCGCGCGCTGGGATCCGACGTGAAGTACAAGCCGAGGGCCGGCAATTCCACCTCAACATTTGTAGCACCTTCAAGATCGACGACGTGGTCCACCGGCTCGAGTGCCGAGAAGGCTATCGGCAACGTTGCCAGCATTCGGCCATCGGACGATACCCGCAGAGTGTCGGCCAAGTTTCCGAACGCGTTGATCCTGACAGTCAACTTCCGGTCGTCGCGGCTCACGAACATAGCCCCCTCGCGTGAGGCGTCGGATAGCCCGCCGATTCCCTCCAGGGGGAACCAGGTCTCGGACCAGCGGTCGGTCGCGCCGGGATCGAATCCGACCTGAGTGATCGGGTTCACGTCCGCACCCGGCGCGTACTGCACGAACAGTCGTCCCGCCTGAAACTCGATGTACTGCCCGTCAGTGTCAGTGAGGAGCTCCTCCCACACACCCCCAGCGCGGGACAATGCCCAGAGCCAGAGCTTCTGGCCTGGCATCTCTTCGTAGCGCGCCCAGTGACCGAAGCCGTAGTCGCCACTGTGATAATAGCCTCCAAAGAAGTCGTTCAACTCGCCGACGACGTGGTACGACTTGTGTCCGCCGAACCTGTTGTTGGCATATGCGGGCAGGTAGCGGCCGGCGGCATCGACCGGCCAGGCGCGTTGGGCCCCCGAATGTGCCAGGAACGCGTTACCGGGGATCGACATCTCGAGGTCGTCGCGGGCGAACGCCGCCGCCGTCATCCAGTTGTAGTAGGGCTGCTCCAGCGGCGTGGGGTTGTACCAGAGGACCTCGGTCTCGAAGTAGGCGCGGTCGGCGGGCAGGCGAATCTCGACCCGCCAGTGGGTGCGGGACGGCAGGTCCATCGCCCCGACGACGCAACTCACGCTGCCATCGGGGTTCTCGCGCAGCACGTAATCGACGGGCGTGGCCGTCGACGGCGTGTGACCGATCACGCCGAAGTTGAACTCGATCCCGCCCGAGGTCCACGGACCGCGCAACGCGATGTTCCTGAACTTCATCACCTCGTTGCGATAGATGAACTCGTGGCCCGTGCTCTTCACCACGGCGCCCCACACCTTCCCGCCCACCTCGGGAAGCACGAAGACTTCAATGAGATCGTTCTCGAGGCGGACGACCTTCCACTGGCGCGGGACGCCATCCTTCGCGTACCCCTCGAACGAATGGTAGGGATACAAGCGGGCATCCCGTGTCAGGATCGGAATGGGGTTGGGCTCGGAGAACGGATAGGTCGTGATGACCCGAGTCTCTTCGGAGATGCGCGCGGTCTGGGCGGCAGCCGCCGCCCACGGCGCGACAAGCGCAACGGTCAGCAGAATCGTAGTGCTAGGTAACGGGCGCATGGCAGGTCTTGGCAAGTGTCGGGATTCCTCATTCCGGAGGCACGCTTCTCACGCCTTCGAAGTCGAAGTGTACCGGCAAGAGTGTTCCGCCGGCGGCTTGCACCGCTGTCTCCACTCCCTCGGCCGCGTCGGGACCCACGAGGAAGAGCATGCAGCCGCCGGCGCCCGCCCCGCACGCCTTGCCGCCGATGGCACCGGCGGCCTTGGCCGCAGCCTCGATCCGCTCCACCGTCGCCGTGATCTGCCCGGCGTCCAGCGCCTGCTGGTTCCGCCAGTTCGCTTCCACAACCTCCGCCAACGCGTCGATGTCGGCTGCCGCCAGCGCGTCACGGGCGGCGAGGGCGGCGTCATACATGCCGTCGAAGGCCTCTACGATCTTCCGATCGCCCGACTCGAACCCGCGCATGACGCGCGCGATCATGTCTCCCGAGATGCGCGAAGTGCCCGTGTGGTAGAGGATGAGCCGCGACTCGAGTTCGCGCAGGAACCGGGGCTCCAACTTCAGGCGCGTGGCCCTCACCTCCGGGTCCCGGAACTCGATGGACAGAAAGCCGCCCAGCGCGGCGGCGTATTGATCCTGTTTACCGCCGGCCACCTTCAGTTCCTCGGTCTCCAGCAGGTGGGCCAGCTCCGCCGCCGACTCGGGCTCGAGCCCCGCGCCGACGGCTGCATGGGCCGCTGTGATCAGGGCCACGCCAAGGGCGCCCGAAGCACCGAGGCCGCTGCCGGCCGGCACCGTGCTGCGAGTGCTGACCTCCCAGCCCGCGCTCAATCCGCTGTGCCTCACCGCGGCCTTGATCAGATCGAGCTTCCCGTCGTAAATCAGCTCGCGGGTCGACTCGACCTCGAGCGACTGACCCAGGTCGGCGGAGGCGAGACGGATGCCGGCGGCGCGCTTGTGAACGTCGACGAGAACGTACAATGCGACTGCTGCATTGACCACGGCGCCGCCGTGGCGTGCTGAATACGGCGGTACGTCGGTCCAGCCGCCGGCGAAATCGATCCGCACGGGCGCTCGAGTGATCATGGCTGCACTCTAGGCCGGGCCGTCTGGAGCGGCAACCCGCTTGCTGACACGCAGAATCCGAGGCCACCTATAGGCCATGCGATGAACAATAGTCGTGCTGAGACCGGCTCAAGGGATGTGCACCCGGCCATCACGGAGCCGGACCAATCGCGTCCCGCTGACCGGCGAGTTGAGTGTGACGCGTCGGTCCGCGTTTCTGATGCGGAAGAGCGGTTTCCCCTTCTCGACGCGACGGTCCGAAATGACCTCAACCTCGTGGGTGATCCGATAAGGTTGAGCAACAGCGGACACACCCGGATCGGGTGATAACCGCTCAGGGTGATCCGGCTCCATGTGTGGCGCTTCAGCTATGCGGCTCGCCGCGTTCTACGGCCAAGTGTTCTCCACCCGACGGAAAGGCGTCTCGAGACGTTCGGCGGCGTGTGGTAGATAGACGATTCTCAGGCCGTACTGGTCGTGCCGCATCCAACCGTCGTAGCCCAAATCCAGGACCCGTTGGTATCGGGCCAGCGCTTCTTCCCGTCGCCCCAGCAGATCGAGCATGTGACCCTGCCAGATGAGCCCGAGGGCGATTGAGCCCCGATCGCCCCGCGTAGCGGCCGCGCGCTCGAGGACGCTGAACACGTGGAGGGCTTCCTCGTGGTTCGCCACGTCATAGAGGGCGAAGCCGATGCGCGTCAGTTCGAACCAGGGGGCCGAATGATCCAACTTGTCGCGGCTGTAGACCTCTGCCAACCGGCGGCTTCCGCTGATCCCGTCACCGGCATTCCGCGCTACGTACGAAAGTGACTCCGTCCGGCACGCCCGCCACTCGGTCAGGTAACGGGCGAAGCGCTGGCGGCTGGCTTGAGTGACAGGAGAGAGGCTCCCGAGGAAGGCCTCGAGGACGGTGAAGAAGGCGTCGGGATTTTCATCGTAGATGGAGTGGGCCGCATTCTCGATGACGACCATGCGCGCCTTCGGGTGGTTTCGGGAGAGGATCGTCGGCTTGGCGTCGCCCCACGTCATGTCCCACTTGCCTTCGAGGATCAACGTGGGGATCGGGTTCTGATCGAAGGCCCCGGACAAGTCTACGTTGTCCTTGGTGTTGCCGATGGCCGAGCGGAAGCGCTCGTCTTGCACCCACTCATGGAGGGCGATCTGGGCAACCTTCTGCGGCGACGGTCGGTAGTAATGCTGGCGTTTCCAGTCGCCGTTCAGGAAGTTGTTGTAGACGATCAACTGAACGTGCTTACGGTACGACCAACCCTCGGCCGCCTGGAGTTGGCGCAGCCGTGCGCCGATTGCCTCCATCCGGTCGTGCTCTTCCCGAGATATGTAGTCATACTGCCGCGAAGGACCGAGGTCGGTCCACATGCCGGGCTCTGCCCCTACTAGGATCAGGCCCGCCACGTGCTGCGGGTACACCGTGGTGTAGTACTGGGCGAGGAATCCGCCATAGGAGAACCCTACCAAGACCCACTCGTCGATGCCGAGCGCCGCACGCAGAGCGTCCAAGTCTTCGACGGCTTGGTCGACCGAGTAGCCGGATTCACCCGGTTCGTAGTCGGAGAGGCCGCAGCCCCGCTGATCGTAGTAGATAACGCGGGCATAGTCCCGAGCGCGGCCGAACCACGGGTGGAACCCGTGGTGCGTGCCGCCGGGTCCTGCGTGGAGCAGAACGATCGGAACGCCGGACCCCTCCTCCTCGACGTAAAGCTCGGCATCACCCACCGAGACTCGGCGCACGGTGAGGTCGAGCTGCTCCTCCCAGCCTGGTGTTTCGGGGATCTCCGTGACAAGCTTCGGCTCGAGGTGAACGATCCGATCTAGAAACGACTCGCGTTCTTGCGGCTGGGTGGTGGCCTGGCTGAGGGGCGCGGACTGGCCGCACAGCTGCGGCGTGACAAAGAGCTGCCAAAACAACGCGAGGACAATGCCGGTAATGGACCGGACTCGCTTCCTCGCGAGCGATGCAATACTCTCGTTCATCGTAGCGTCCCGTCGGTTCGTGATCGATCGGAGTCAGTGAGTGGACGTCGTTTCGGCGGCCCGGCTATCATGAATGCAGATCAGCACTACTCTCCCTTCAGCACGACCATCGGATCGACTCTGGTGGCCCGTCTGGCCGGCAAGTAGCACGCGGCCATCGCAACGACCAGCATACTGGCCGAGATCGCGGCGAACGTAGTTGGATCCGTCGGACTGATCCCGTAGACAAGCCCGGCCATGACCCTGGACAGTGCAACCGCGCCGGCCAGGCCAAGTGCAATACCTATCACCGTGAGCTTGATACCAAGCTGCGCGACCATTCGAACCGTGCCTGCTCGCTGTGCTCCCAAGGCGATGCGGATCCCGATCTCATATCGGCGATCCGCGACATAGTGGGAGAGAATGCCGTAGATCCCGAGGGACGCCAACAGCATGGCAGCTACCGAAAATCCGGTCATCACCAGCATCGCGAGTCGGCGGTCTGCTATGGAATCTTGCGCCATGTCCACCATCGTTCTCACGTTAGCCACTGGTTGGCTGGGATCGATCAGTGCGAGCTCTCGTCTGGCGGCGTCAGCTAACTGTATGGGATCACCGGTGGTCCGAAGGACGATGGAAAAACTGCGAGAGGCGATCCGTGCGTAAGGCAGATAGACTTGTGGCCGGTCATCGGCGTAGAGGTTGTACAGACGGGCGTGGCGGACCACTCCTACGACGGTCCACGCCGATCCACCGAGGGCGAGCTGTCGGCCTATCGCTTCTCCGTCGGGCCACCTGCGTGTCAGCGTTTCATCGATGATTGCGACCCGTGGAGCTTCTGGCCCGTCGTCGGGGGTGAACGACCTTCCCTCGATGAGGTCGACGCCCATTGCCTTGAAATAGTCCGGCGTCGCCATCATGTAATCCACCATGAACGACTCGGACTCTCCCACGTCGAGTGGTTTGGCGTCGATCTGGGATGCGCCGGCACTTAACGGTGTCCCGCTTGTCGCACCCACATCGGTTACCCCGGGCAGCTGGCCAATACGCTTCAGCAGCTCTGTAACGAGCGCGCGTCGCTCGATGCCGGTGGGATAGCGGATATCGGGAAGCAATACGTCGAAGGCGAGTACGCCCTGTCGATCGAAGCCGGGATCGATGTGTTGCATCGATACGAAGCTGCGGACGAGTAACCCCGCCCCGAAGAGCAGGAGGATCGACAATCCGATCTCAGCAATCACGATGCCATTGCGAGAAATCGAGCGCGCCCGAGGTCCGATCCGCCGGTCCTTGCACCGCAAGATGCCAGCTGGATTCGACCGAAGGCTGAGGATCCCGGGTGCACTGCCACATATGGCGGTGGTCAGCGCCACGGCCAGCCCGATAAACGCGAATGTCATTGGGTGAATGGCGATGTCCTGTCTTCGCGGCAACGCATCCGGGGCAAGTGCGACGAGCGTGTCCAACGTGAGGTAGGCGACCGTCAATCCAACGGCTGCGGCGAAAGTAGACAGCAGTGCCGCCTCAGCCAGGGCCTGCCTGACGACTCGGCCGCGACTCGCTCCCAGGGCACGGCGGATAGCTACGTCTCGCTGTCTTTGCTGCGCCCGCGCGATCATCAGGGTCGCGACATTAGCGGACGCGATCAATAGCACGAGCCCAGCGGCCCCGAAGAGGATCAACAGGATCGGTCGGGCTTGCTTTACGAGATCACTGTGGACCGGCGCGGCGACGAAGGTGAAGCCGTTGTTCCCAAACCACCGTTCATCCTGCCTCCGTCCGACCGCCTCCAGTTCTGCCTTTGCCTGTTCGAAGGATATGCCGTCTCGTATCCGGGCGAGGACGGCCAGTGAGTGATCGCCACGCGACCCGTTGGCCAGATCGACTTGGTAGGGTTGCCAGATATCGACGCCTTGTGGGGACCCCAGGCTCGAATGCACGAGGAAATCGAAGCCCGGCGGCAGGACACCGACGATGGTCGTCGGCCGGCCACCCAGCGTGACACTCCGGCCAATGACAGTGGAGTCATTCCCGAACCGCCGCCGCCAGAACCCGTCACTCAGGACCGCCACGTTGGGTGCGCCAGCCTCATCGTCTCCCGGCAAGAACGCCCTTCCCAACGCAGTGTTGATGCCGAGAAGGCTGAACAGATTCGCTGAGGCGAGCCCGGTCTCGAGTTGCTCTGGCTCGGCCGTACCTGTGAGCTCCGTGGTGCCGGTTCGAAGCGCGGCAAAGCCCTCAAACAGCGTCGTTTCGTCTCGAAGATCGGCCACCTGAGGAGGCGTCACCCATGCGCGAGGTATGTCCACCCACTCGAGGCGGTCCCACACGAACAGCAGTTGTCGAGGCGAGCGATACGGCAGGGGGCGAAGCAACACCCCGTTGACGAAGCTGAAGATCACAGTGCTTGCGGCAATCCCGAGTCCAAGAGTGAGCACAGCAACCAGCGTGAAGCCGCGCGCCTTCCCCAGCGTGCGGCCCGCATAACGGATCTCCTGAAGGAATGAGTTCACTCTGAATCCCTCATCGTGAGACGCGGCGGGGCCATTCAGCAGATTCGGCTTTGACGAGCCTATCGGCGTCGATTGGCACACGAGTCTGCAGATGTTACGCTGCCGGCGTACGATCTGTTTATGCCGTCACACCCCTCGCTATGATTTTAGCTTCTTCCAGCCGGTGCCGGACTCGGTGGGCGCGGCCCCGTACTAGTGCGGAGTCTGAGCTGTGCCCAGCTCTCGGGACGAAACTCCAGCGAAATTGGCGCCTCGCCCATCATGAGTTCCTCGTTCAGCACGGCGTCATTGAGTGAAGTCGGCCAGTGTGAGTACTCGGGACTCACCTCGTCCGTTGCGTAGAGCACGGCGATATGGGGCACGGTATTGCCGAACAGATCCATCGCGATGGTGAACTCTCTCTCCTCAGGGGTCCCCATCCACGCTGTGCTGGCGATCCATCCGTGTTCCTGCAAGTGTGCGGCTCGTGCCTGACGAGCGCTCTCGGTCTGACTCGTATCCCGCATCGACCAGCCGCTCGCCCCGCTCAGCCGCCACTCCGGACCCGTCATTCGATACTCGAAGGTGCCGAGGGCGGCTGAGGCATGCCAAACCAGTGCTCCACTTTCCGTTCGTGCCGCGACATGGACCCAGCCCAACTCGCGAGCCCGAACTCCCAGGTGAAGGTGGGTTCCACTATGCTGCAGCAGTAGCTGCCTCCCACCGGTCATCATGAAGGCCGCAGCGTCCGCCCACTCGTGCTCGCCGAGGATACCATCGATGGTGATCGCAGGGCCTACGGGCACGGCAGCCGCCGTGACCGGCTGGACGGCGCCGTCCTCTGGGCGCGTTGCGTCCATCGCGCAGCGGAACCCGACGTCTTCGTAGCGATCCCACGGCGGGTTCTGGTGACGCACGGTCGTCGTGGTCCACGCTTCCGCCTCACCGTCGTACCAAGCGCCGCCACGCATGGCGCGAAGCGTGCCGGAGTCCGGTCCGGTGGGGTTGGCTTCGGGCGATCGCTCGTAGTATTCCGAGTCATACCAGTCGGCGACCCACTCCCAGACATTCCCGACCATGTCGAGCGCCCCGTGAGGACTCGCTCCCTCGGGATAGCTCCCCACCGGCGACGTGAGCGCGAACCCATCGCCGTGCTCGGGGTCTCGCCACCGCTCGACCGGGCAGGCGCTGTCACAGTAGTTCAGCCGAGAAGGGTCGAATTCGTTACCCCATGGGAACCGACGGCCATCCGTCCCGCGCGCCGCTTTCTCCCATTCCGCTTCGGTAGGGAGTCGTGCGTCGGCCCAGCGGCAGTAGGCCGTGGCGTCGTCCCAGCTGACTTGAACGACGGGGTGCTCGTCTCGGGCACCGGTCTCGCGATCGTGGGGCCGCCGCCAGCTGATCCCGCTGACCCGAGGCCACTCCCGGTCTTGGGGCCCGGCTCGCCATGGTTTTCCCCAGTCATCGCGTTCCGCCGATGTTCTGTACCCCGTCGCCGTCGTGAAACGCCGGAACTGAGCGACCGTGACCTCGGTCCGGTCAATCCAGAAACCGCCGAGATACACAGAATGTCGCGGACTCTCATTCTTCAGTGGGTGCAGCTTGAGGGTCCCCTCGAGGAAGTTGCCCGTGAATCGCAACCATGACAGGCCGCCACTACCCATGGCGAAGGACCCGGCGGGGACGTAGACCATCTCCATTCCGTCGGTGGGCCGAATCCGGCTGTCATACGAAGCTTCCCCCGGCCTGCTCGATCCACCGCTCCCGCCACACGCCGCGGCAGCGGCAAAACATAGGGACGAGGCGAAGGCCCGGCGGAGGCATGTTCGACTGGCCGGCCTCGGCTTCCGAGACTGGCAGGCGAACCCGACCGTGAGAATCGATCCGTCTATTGACATGGTGAGGTGAGGGGTTATTGTTGCACGATAGAACTGTTGTGTGTTACACTAGTTGTGTAAGCGAACAATGTCAAGGGCGGTGCGAAACTGCCAGACCGGAGGCCCTTAGTGGTTGAAAAACAAGGGGTTACGGCAGACGGTCCATCCCTGGACCGCCACACGGGCGATTTGTACGAGGCGCTGTCAGACCTGATCAAGGTCTACCAGTTCAGGGACCGGGACCGTGTGCACTGTCATGGGGTTTCGGTGACCGAGTGCTACGCGCTGGAGGCGGTCGATCGGCACGGGGCGCTCACCCTCAACGAGCTTGCTGGCTACCTCTACCTGGGGAAGAGCACCGTGAGCCGGGTCGTCGATAGTCTGGAGCGGAAGGGATTCGTATGGCGGACTACTCACCCCGAGGATCGGCGAGCCGTACAGATCGGAGCGACGCAAGAGGGAAAGAGTCTGCACGATCGTATCGCGAGTGAGGCAAAGGCGAGGTACCGCGATCTTGTGGCTGGGGTCGACCCGGAGGCCCGTCCGGTGGTGATCGAGTTCCTTCAGAAACTCTCTCGCGTGGCCCGTACGAGGGGGACCGACGATGTGGATTGCAGCGCACGCGCGGAAGGGAGAGGCGAATGACCGAGTCGACGAGGTCGCTGTTGGCGTTTTGCATCATGATGTTCGTCCTCGTGGGTCAGATCATCGGACTGTATCGGTACGTGCAACGATTACCGGATGATCGACTCGGACTGGCCCTCTACGGCATCGCGATCGTGGCCATCACTATTATGGTGTTCAGCTTGTTCGCGAGGTGGCGGGAGGCCGTCCGCAATTGCTGAGGGTGCTCGCTCCGCTTGCGCTTCTGGCGTTGACGGGAGTCGTTCTTGCGGCGTGTACCCGTGCCCGCGACCCAGCACCTGTCCCCTTTGTCGACAGCGGCCAGGACGTCGGTGCCGGCAACAGTCTGTGCGTTGCGACTGAGGACATCGATGGCGATGGTGACCGCGATGTGCTCGTCGCCAACGATGATACTGCGAGCATTCTGTGGATCAATGACGGAAGGGCGACGTTCGCGAGGGGGAGGCAAGAGTTCCCGAGCGCGACGTGCGCCGCACTGGCCGATCTGGATGGTGACGGCGACGTGGATGCGTTGCTGACCAACGATCAGAGCTTGGTGCTGCTGAACGACGGGACAGGCAACCTCTCGCTGGCGGGAGCGGTGCTCATCACCCCAGGTGCAGTAGACGCGGCGCTCGGCGATCTCGACGGCGATCGAGATGTCGATGTTGTCATCGCAGCGTGGGGCCATCCTGAGGGCCTTCCCAACCAGGTATGGCTCAATGTGGGTGATGGGAGCTTCGTGCTTGGGCCCCACGCTGTCGGCACAGCGGTGAGCGTTGATGTTGCGCTTGGAGATGTGGACGCTGACGGCGACTTGGATGTGCTGATCGCCAACCAGGCGGACGCCAACCACGATCCCGTGCCGGACGAACTCTGGCTGAACGACGGGGATGGTGGCTTTGCTGACAGTGGGCTCCGCCTTGGAAGATCATCGACCCACGCCGTCCGTCTCGCCGACCTGGACGGTGACGGTGACCTCGACGCCGTTGCGGCGAACACGAGCCACGCCGGCAAGTCCGATCCGGCCAACACGGTGTGGCTCAACGACGGCGCCGGTTGCTTCATAGACAGCGGTCAGAGACTCGGCGCTGTCTACAGCCTCGGCCTTGCCCTGGGGGACCTGGACAACGACGGGGACCTGGACGCGTACGTGGGCAACTACCAGACCGCAGATCATGTGTGGCTGAACGATGGCTCGGGTGGCTTCACTGACAGTGGGCTGCTGCTCGGCGCCCAGAACGGGCACGCAGTGGCCCTAGCTGATCTCGACGGCGACGGCGACCTCGACGTGTTCGTGGCCAACAACACCTGGCAGGGCGGCGACGGGAGGAACAGTATCTGGCTAAACCAGTGAGGTAGGGGCGTCGGCATGCAAGACACGTGGCAGGACCTCAGGTACGGTATTAGACAGCTCAACAGGCGAAGGGTGTTCACCTGCGCCGCCCTCGCAATTCTTGCCATCGGTATCGGCGGCACCACCGCTATCTACACTGTGGTGCGGGGCGTCTACCTCGACTCACTGCCGTACGAGTCACCTGACAGGCTCGTTTTCGTTTGGGAAGCGGATGTCAATACGGATGAAGTTCCAGTGTCGGACCCTAACTTCGCTGACTGGCGTGATCAGAACCACACTCTAGAACGATTAGCCGCGCTTACCCATCGCTTCGCGAACCTCTCAGGGAGCGGAGACCCGGGGCGGGTGGTAAGAGGTCTGACCACGCCGGGCTTCTTCGACATCCTCCGCACACGGCCCATCCTCGGTCGTGGATTCAGCCCGAGCGAGGAGATCGAGGGAAATGAGCGGGTGGCCATCATCAGTCACGACCTATGGATACGACGGTTCGAGGGCGAGCCGAGCGTACTGGGCAATGTCGTCCAACTCGACGGCGAGCCCTATGCTGTGATCGGGGTCCTCCCACCAGGCTTTCAACATCCTTCTCCGTGGTGGTACGGTAGCGAGACAGACGTTTGGACACCGCTGGTGCTCGAGAACGATCGGGGCTGGCATCGTCTGATCGTCATAGGGCGACTCCGTGAGGAATCGAACCTAGAGGCTGCGCGAGCGGACTTTCGCACTTTGGCCGCTCGCCTCAGCGACCAGTACCCGGAAACCAATGGAGGAAACTCGGCTAGCGTTGTCACTCTGCACGAGCAGCTACTGGGGGATGTCGGCAGGCAGCTGTTTATACTTCTGGGCGTCTCCTTGCTGGTGCTGCTGGTCGCATGCGGCAACGTAGCAAGTCTCCTTCTGGCCAGAGGAATCACGAGGCAGAACGAGCTCGCAATCCGCTCTGCTCTGGGGGCCAGCCGCACTCGCCTCATCCGCCAACTACTGGTCGAGAACCTGCCGCTCTCACTGCTTGGAGGCGCCCTCGGCCTGATTGTCGGCATGTGGGGGCTTGAAGGCCTTCAGACACTCATCTCGTATAGCGTCCCGCGCACCGAGAACATCTCGATTGACATGTGGGTCCTGGTATTTGCGGTGGTCGTGTCGGTAGTGACCGGGGTCGTGTTCGCCGTGGTGCCGGCGGCCACTATCTCCAGGGCCAGAGTTGGGGGGACCTTGAGAGAGAGCGGACGGGGCGAGGTGGTTGGCCGCACCACTCTTCTTGTGCGAAACCTTCTGGTAGTCGGGCAGCTCGCGGTGGCCCTTGTCCTGGTGAATGGAGCCGCTCTAATGGTGACGAGTTACAGGCTGCTCAGCCACGAGGATCGTGGGTTCGACCCGAAAGGGGTCCTGACCGTCGGAATCTCACTGAGCAGTCCCAGGTTTGCGGAGTTGCCGCGGGTCCGTGAGTTCTTTGATGAGGTCAGGGAGCGAATCTCTGCTCTGCCCGGCGTACGCCGGGTCGGCGTGACGAGTAAACTCCCGTTCAGGGGTGGCACGAACACAAGTGTGATCGTCGAGGGCCGAGAAGCCGAGACCGACGAGGGTCGCGGCCCTCTTGTAGAAGTCTCGATCGTTGACGAGGGGTATTTCGGCGGCATGGGGATACCGCTGGTCGCTGGTCGCAATTTCACTCCTCAGGACACCGCGCCGGCCAGCGCTGGTGTCATCATCAATAGACGGATGGCGCAGATCGTCTGGCCTGAAGAGGAGCCTATCGGTAAACGTGTCAGCTTCGGCCTTCCGAATTGGTATACCGTGGTCGGTGTGGTCGGCGATGTACGTCAGTGGGGGCTGGAGCGCCCGCCTGCAGCCGAGATCTACATGCCTTACTCATCGTCTCCGCCTTCGACAGTGCTATCGTTCCATCGGGTGAGATATCTGATCGTACGTTCCGAGGTGGGACCCCACAGTCTCGTAGCCCCTATTAGACACGCAGTCTCGAGCGTGTCGGGCGACCAGCCGATCTCGCAAGCCAGGACGATGGAGGAGATCATAACTGAATCGATGGCCCGACGTCGGTTCTCCACTCTGCTCGTTGGAATCCTCACGTCGATAACTCTGATCTTGGTGGCGGCTGGAGTGTATGGTGTGATGTCCTACTTCGTTGCGCAGCGCTCCCGTGAGATAGGCATTCGAATGGCATTGGGTGCGGCCCGAAGCACAATGTTGAGGGAGATCGTTGTTCGTGGCGTGAAGCTTACACTTATAGGTGCGACAGTCGGCTTGATCGGAGTGCTCTGGTCCACTCGAGTTTTGTCCAATCTAGTATATGGGATAAGCCCGACAGATCCCGCGACGATCGTAACCACGGTGGCCTTTCTGCTTACCGTGGGGCTGTTGAGCTCCGCTGTGCCGGCGGTCAAGGCAACTCAAGTCGATCCGATGGTAGCTCTGCGAGCTGAATAGATCCTACGATGAATCGTGCCAAGCGGAATGCGACGACCTCATGGCGATGGTCTCACCGGACGTTGCCACGCTCATGGTCGTCGCAGGACCGTTTGACAGGCAGCCGAGGGAGAACGCCTATGCTTATACGCAGCATCTTGGTTGTCGGCTTGGGGGCGATCATACTTGCAGATCCTGTCGCTGCCCAGCACCCGTCGCAGAGAAGCCCCTGGGGCAGCACGGCTCTGGAGACCCCTTTTCGTAAGGATATTTCCGCTGCCGAGAAGGTTGCTGGCCTAGCCAAGGTATGGTCAGAGGTGAGGTTCAACTTCAGCAACTTCGACCTGGTGCCCGACCTTGATTGGGATAGCCTGTTCCTGGCGTTCATCCCGCGAGTCGAGGCCACAAACTCTACACTGGATTACTACCGGACCCTCCGGGAATTCACTGCCCGGATCGAGGACGGCCACACGAGGATCATCCTTCCCCCGGAGCTCGCCGACATGGAAGCCGGACGGGCGCCGCTCCAGACCAGGCTCACAGAAGGAAGAGTCATCGTCCACCACGTGTACACGGATTCCCTTCCCGAGCTGGATTCCCTCGCGATCCAACCCGGCATGGAGGTCATCGCGGTGGACGGCATTCCGGTGATGGAGTACGTGGCTGAGAGGGTCGCGCCATTCCATGGCTCGAACACCCCGCAGGGGCGAGACCGGTATCTGTATGAATATGCTCTTCTTCGGGGACCCGTTGGAGTACCCGTGGCCCTCACACTCCGCGATGGGAACGGGGTCGAGAGGTCCGTCTCGGTCCCTCGATTGAGGCGGATCCCGGGTAGCCCCTCCCTGGTCGAGTTCAAGGATCTTGGCGACGGCCTCGGGTATATCTCTATCAGAAGTTTCGGATGGGACGAAGTGCTGGCAGCGGTTGACTCCCTCTTTGGCGCGATTCAGGAAACAGATGCCCTGATCATCGATCTCCGGGAAAACGGCGGCGGAGACGGCCGGATCGGCTGGACGATCCTCGGCTACTTCACGGATTCGCCGCTGACCTACCAGCAGTGGTTCAGCCGGGAGTACCGCCCAATCTGGAGGGCTTGGGGAAGGCCGGAACGAGTCTATCGGGAATCCCCCGGTACATGGCCCGCTGACGGTACCCGTTTCTACTCGAAGCCGGTGGCCATCCTGACCCGCTCCCGAACGGCCTCCATGGCAGAGAACTTCTGTGTAGGGTTCAGGATCATGAATCGCGGTCTGATCATCGGCGAGGCCACGGCCGGATCAAGTGGGACCCCCCTATTCTTTACCCTTCCGGGGGGCGGCAGAGGCCAGGTCGTGACCACGAGGGGGCAGTATCCGGACGGTCGCGAGTACATTGGGGTCGGTGTCGCGCCGGACATAGAGCTGACTCCGACCATAGAGGATGTCCGGGGTGGTCGCGATCCGGTTTTGGATCGTGCGACGAAAGAGCTCAGTCAGCTCATAGAGCGCGCAACTCCTGGGACGCGCGGGAGAAGTGGCGCGGGGTGAGAGGAAACGCGCTGGCTTTTAGCTAACGGAAGTGTCCTCCTCCGCTTCTGCTGGCTTCAGGAGCTTCGAATCGACCAGCTCGCGAACCTCCCTGAGGTAGCGGTCGTATTCCGCCGTGTCCTCCGGGCTGTAGTTGAAGTTCTTGTAGAGGCTGATCAGGCGGGTGAAGAAGTCGCGCGCTTCGTCGCGGTCATCGATGTCGTAGTCCGCCTCGACGATCTCCTTGACCAGTCTGAAGCTCAACTCTTGACGCTCAAGCGGCATCGATACGTCCACCGGGTCGTAGGCGTCCTGCTGCAGGAAGGCCATGTCGAGGAAGACCGACTTCTGCCAGGTGATGAAGTCCTCGATGATGATCCCCTCTTCGCCGGTGACCTGCATCATCTGGTAGATTCCGTCGCCGCGGTGCAGTAGCTCGTGGGCCGCTTTCACATCGCCGACCCAGGTGGGCGAGAGGTTCTCGGCATACCACTCGCCCATCTGGTCCAGATAACGGGACCACGAGATGAGTGGATCGATGGCCGGGTAGAACCGCTTGTACGCGCGTTCATCGGACAGGCCGAGGAATGTCTTCACGGTGGCGAGCGTGGCCTGGGTGACAGGCTCCTCGAAATTGCCGCCGGCCGGTGAGACGGTGCCGATCAGCGTGACGCTCCCCAGCCCTCCATCGGGCCCGCGGATCACGCCGGCCCGCTCGTAGAGGCTCTTGATCGAGGAGTCGAGGTAGGCGGGGAACGCCTCTTCGCCGGGGATCTCCTCCATGCGTCCGGAGGTCTCGCGCATCGCCTGGGCCCAGCGGGAGGTAGAGTCGGCGATGCAGAGAACGTTGTAGCCCATCTGCCGGTAGTATTCCCCGAGCGTGATGCCTGTGTAGATGGAGGACTCGCGGGCGGCTACCGGCATCGACGATGTGTTGCAGATGATTATAGTGCGGTCCATCAGCGAGCCGCCGGTGCGTGGGTCGGTCGTCTCCGGATACTCGGTGATGGTCTCGACGACCTCGCCGGCCCGCTCGCCGCAGGCGATGATGATGACGATGTCCACGGAGGTGTAGCGGGCGACCAGGCTCTGGAGCACCGTCTTCCCGGACCCGAACGGTCCGGGGATGCAGGCCGTGCCGCCACGGGCTACCGGGAACATGGTATCGATGATGCGCTGGGTGGTGGTCAGCGGTTCGGTCGGGTAAACGCGCTCGACGATGCGCCGCCTGAGCATCGCATCGGGCAGCGGACGGCGCACCGGCCAACGCTGGGACATCGTTAGTGTCTGCTCTTCTCCGTCAGCCCGGCGTATCCGCGCCACTGGGTCGTTGATGGTTAGGGTGCCTCGTGCTACCCAGGTGACCTCGACGGGCCCCGGCTCGTTGAAGGGCACCATGATCTTGTGGTCGAAGATGCCCTCGGGCGTCGTCCCCAAGGCCTGTCCCGCCACCACAGTGTCACCCGGATTGACTGCGGGCCTGAAGTCCCACCCCTTCTCCGTGTCCACGGGATCCACGTGTTTGCCCCGGGGCAGGAGGAAGCCGTACTGCTCCGCCAGCACGCCGAGAGGATTCTGCAGCCCGTCGAAGACTACCCCCAGGAGTCCGGGGGCCAGGGTCACCGAGAGCATCTCACCGCTCAGCTCGACCTCGTCTCCGACCCGGACGCCGGAGGTGTCCTCGAAGACCTGAAGGTCCGCTACCCGGTTCTGGACCCGGAGCACCTCGGCCTTGAGACGCTCGTCGCCCAAGAGAACGTGACCCACCTCGTTTTTCATCACCTGGGTGTCGCTGACGTCGATGGTGACCAGGCTCTCCTTGACGCCCACGATGGGGGCGCGTCGAGGAGCTTCGAAACTCGCGACGTCCGGGTCAGGCGAAGAGGTCTTGGTGGTCAATCGTCACCTCCATTATCAATTCCTCGAAGCGCTGGCGCGCTTTCTCGGCGTCATATAGTAGCCAGCGGTGCAGGATGTCCCACTTTAATGCGAAGGCGAAGACCTGCTCGAACCCGAACGGGTGTCGGTCGCCGATCTGGCTGAGCCTCTTCCAGATCAGGTCCATCCCCAGGCCTTCGAGCGCCACGGCGTCGCCCTGGTTGAGGAACTCTAGGGCTTTGGGAATCCAGGGGAAGACAGCGACCAGCCCGAACTCCGGTTCTGCCCAGCGTGACTCGATCATTCTGGTGTAGGGACCCACACCCCACCGCCCGGCCGGTACACCCCTCCCCTGACGCTTGAGGCGGAATGCTACCATCACCGTCCGCATGTTCATGCGGTACTCGACGATGCTCCTGAGCGCCTGGTTCCGTGTCTCGGCCATGAGCTCGTCGTACATGCCGGCGATCTCTTCCGTCGTGCGGGTGACCGGCTGGCGACGCCAGCTGATCAGGCCCTCGGCCCGCGTCAGGTCCGCCAGGTCCTCTTCGTGGAGTAGCGCGAGTCGCTCCTCGAGGCGTCGACGGCTGAGGGGCAGAAGCCTGGTGCGGCGGAAGTAGGGGAGCGCCGGCAGGCTGGCGACGAGCTGATAGTATCGTCGCTTCACCGTCACTGGCCGGCCTCCGCCAGGATCTTCCGATAGCGTGGCAGAAGCAGCTTCAGCATCATCTCGGAGACCGCCTCGTCCGTCAGATCGATCTCCAGCTCATCGTCGACCAGCCGAACGCGCGCACCTCCGCGGACCTGGTTCGATGGGATCAGTTCGATCCCCTTGCGCAGGACGTCGGCGGCGAGCGCCTCCGCCGTACGCTGCAGGAACTCTTCGAGCTCGGGCGGAGCCTCCTCGGTCAGCCGCTCGGGTACGAGGACCTTGGCGTCCTGATCCTTGATCAGCTCCTCGGCAGCTCTACCGGCGAGGACGAGGATCATGTCACGGAGCACGGCGGTATCCGTTGTCACGTCGGTGACGAGGCGGTGGACGTGTTCCTCGAACGCGGCCAGCACGGCGGTGCGGAGCTCCAGTCCGGTGTCGCGCGCCGCGATCCGCAGAGCCTCGATGGCAGCCGTGCGCTCGGTCTCGATGGTGGCCTCCGCTTCCTTTTTCCTGGCCGCTGCCTCCGCCTTGGCATCGGAGACGATCCGGGCCGCCTGCGACCGCGCCTCGCTGAGAATCCGGGCTGCCTCCTCCAGGGCCTCCTGGACGCCCTCGTCGCGAATTCGTTCGATGAGCTCTTTGACGCCGGAGGACGTCACGTCTGGCTCGGTCATTCGTCACCTCACGTCGGAATCGAGGCCGCAAGCACGAGAGCGAATACGAACACGAAGACGGCGAAGCCCTCGATGACGGCCGCCGGTGCGATGGAGATCCCGAATACCTCGGCCTTAGACTTCGAGGCGTTGATCGAGGCGGCGCAGGCGCCCCCCTGCGCCATCGCACTGATCAGAAGTGCGACGCCGGTGAGAGCCCCCAGAACGAACAGGCCCGGCGAGTTGGCCAGCGAAACGGGGCGGTTCAGCGTCAGCATCACCACGATGCCGTAGATGGTCTGGGAGGACGGCATCGCCGCCACGCCGACGAAGCGGCCGTAGCCGGCTTCCACCTCCAGCATCGCACCCGCCGCGGCGAGACCGCCGCGGCCCACGCCGATCATCGAGCCGATGGCGCCCAGTGCCAGCGGGGAGAAGATGCCCAGCCAGCCCATGCTCAAGACGAGCGGTTCCAAGGATCACACTCCTTTCTTCTTGAACGGCCGGAAGAGAGGGCCCTCCTCCGGAAGTCCCCAATTGAAGAACTCGATCACATTCAGTCGCAGGCCGTGGATGAATCCGCTGGCCACGGCCAGCAGCAAGTTCAGGCTGTGCCCGATGATCAGGATCGCCGCCGCCGCCAGGATGCCAACCCGCGGCACGGCCTCCCAGGCGCCGGCAGCCATGTTGTTGAACGCGATGGCCAGCGACGCGGAGGCTAGGCCCAGGGCGAAAAGCCTCAGGTAGCTCAGCACGTCTCCGAACGCGGCGGTGACCCGGGTCAACGCCGCCAGCCCCCTGCCCAGGCGTCCCAGGGGACGCGCCCCGTACCCCGAGAACGCGAGGACCAGAAACAGGCCGGCGACGGCGGCAACCGTGGCAGGCGCCCGTACCGCGTCGGCTCCGAACTGAGCGGCGAGGAAGAGCGTGTAACCGGCCACCACGAACACAGCCCATCCCAGTGACGGTAAGGCCCGGGGACTCCAGCCGTGTCGCCCGGCGTCCATGAGGTTTCCCAACACCACGTGCAGCACGCCGATGGTTACCGAGAGCCCCATCATTGTGGACGTGTTTGTCATGTCCAGGACAGCCAGCCGCGCCGGGAACGTGCCCGCGGGAGGCGCGACCCCGAAGAAGGAGCCCACCAGTACGCCATAGCCGATCGTGGCCAGCACGAGGGTCAGCAATACCCAACGCCAGCGGCGTCCCGCCGGCGAACCCGACATTCTCTTCCAGTAATGCGCCGCGACCAGTGCCAGGATCAGCCCATAGCCGCCGTCCGAGATGATCATGGCGAAGAAGATCGCGAACGAGTAAAGAACGACTCCGGACGGATCCCAGCTGCCGTAGCCCGGAGTCTTGTAGAAGTTCACCAGGTCCTCTCCGCCTTTCCGGCGCTCCGCGTTGCGGAGCAGCGTGGGCGGCTTGTCGTCGGGACCGGGGTCCGAGACCTCCACGGCCAACCCGTTGAGCTCGGCGTAGGAGCCGAGGGTCGTCAGGGCCTCGGTCGGCGCCCAGGCCCGGATTGCGAAGACGGGACCCGAGTCGTAACACTGACCGGCCACATGCTTGCGGGCGGCTCGGTCCTCTAGTGCGTCGAGACTCCGGGAGAGAGGGGTTCGCCAACGGGTCAGTCGGATCCGCTCCAGCGACGCGTCCTCGAGCTCCAGCTCTACGTCCTCCAGCCTCCGCTCCAGCAGCCGCCGGGACACCGCCCCGGTACGTATCCGAGGGGCCGGTACCCCCTGCGGCTCCCCGTCGGAAATCACCACGACGTAGGCGTGGCGACCGTCGCGCTTTACTTCCTCCCAGGTCAGCTCCGACTGCGCCAGCTCACGCATCCGGTTAGTCGGCACTATGTAGAACCAGAGCCGCAGCCCGGCCAGTTCCTCGATGAGCGGAAAGTCGAACTCACCCCACGGGGCGAGGGCCTCGATGCGCTGGATGAGGGCGTCGCGTTCCAGTTCAAGCCGGTGGGTGCGCTCCTTGAGCTCTAGGATCTCCGCTTCCACTTCTACCGCATCGAACTCGGTGGCGATCGTCACCGGGCGCTGCTTCTGCGGACAAAGCTCGAGGTAGAGCAGTGCCTCGCGGCTCTGTTTCGAGGGGTCGCCCAGCGGGGCGACGTCGGGCGCCAGCGAGACGATCTCGAGGCAGCCGAGCGCCTGCAGGTCCTCGAGGACCCGATCCTTATCGGCCTGGTGGCCCACCAGCGTCAGCTTGCTCAGCGGGACGATGGCCACACCGCACCTCCACCCTGCCGCGCCTTCGCCAACTTCGCCTGGATGACGGCCGCCCGCTCCTGGTCACCCAGCCAGATCTGGATGCGCTGGATGTTCTTCTGCGTCCGGGGGATGAGAATCCTCTCGAAAAGGTTCACCCGCTGGGTGATGCGCCGTTCCGCCCGCGCCAGGATACGGACCCGCTCGGCCGCCACCTGGATGCGCGTGCGTGCCTCCGCCGCGTCCCGCAGGCGCTCGACCAGCGCGTCCACCCAAACCGGCTTCGCCAGCAGTGAGTACTCCGCCACCTGACACTCGACCTGCGCGAGCCGCGGGAGGCGTACCCCCACTACGTTCTCCTGTTCCAGGTCGAAGGCGGTCATCTTGACCAGCCCCTTCAGGACGATCTCTGTGTTCGCCAGCATGGGCAGCTCCGCCCCTACGCGGGCCTCGAGACGCTCCACCTCTTCGCGCGTCGCCTCGTACTCCTTGCGGGCCTTATCCAGCTCGATGACAAGCTGTCTCCGCTTGAGCTCGAGGGATGGTAGGAGCTTCTCGTAGAGCTTGAGCTTCGTCCGCTCCTGCTGGAGGGAGGCCTTGCTGAGCTTCAGTCGGGCCATGCCACCGGCGGCCTCTCCGCACCTTCGTCTTCCAAACTCGGGAAATAACGGTCAACGAGTTCCTGCTTCATCAACAGCTCGTGCGATTCGAAGCACTCGGCGAGCGTTCGCCAGCTCGTGTCCAGCGCCTTCGTCAGTGGCATCGAGACGTCCACTTCCATGAACCGGCGGCGGAACAGCTCTCCGAACTTCAGAAGTTTGAGGTCGAAATCCGACAGGTCGAATGCCATGGCCTGCTTCTGCTCGGCCTCCCGCGCGCCGGCGTAGAAGCGGACCATCGTGTTCATGATCTGGGAGTGGTCCTCCCGGGTGACCTTTCCGACGACCCGTTGCTTGAGACGCGACAGCGAGCCGAACGGGTCGATGACACCGTCGTGCAGATAGAACTGACCTTCGGTGATGTAGCCGGTATTGTCGGGCACCGGATGGGTCACGTCGTTGCCCGGCATGGTGGTGACCGTCAGGATGGTGACCGAGCCGGCCCCCTTGAAGTCGCACGCCTTCTCGTACCTTCGGGCGAGCTGTGTGTAGAGGTCACCCAGGTACCCGCGGGTCGCCGGGATCCTTTCCCGGGCCACGCCGATCTCCTTCATCGCGTCGGCGTAGGCCGTCATGTCCGTCATCAGCACCAGAACGCGCTTCTCGCGCTCCATGGCGAAGCGCTCAGCCACCGCCAGCGCCATGTCCGGAACCAGCAGGCGCTCGATGATCGGGTCGGAGGCCAGGTTCACGTACATGATCGTGCGATGCGAGACACCGTGCTCCTCGAATGAGGTCTTGAAGAAGTGGAAGTCGTCGAAGATCAGGCCGAGGCCGGCGAAGACGACCACGTCGGCGTCCGCTTGGAAGCCGATCCGAGCCAGCAGTGCGTTGTACGGCTCACCCGCCACCGAGAAGATCGGGATCTTCTGACTCTCCACCAGGCTGTTGAAGAGATCGATCATCGGGACCTCGGTCTCGATCATCTTCGACGGCATGACCCGCATCATCGGGTTCACGGTGGGACCCGCCACCCGGATCGACCGGTCGGCCTTCAGCGGCGGCTTCCCATCGATCGGCTCGCCCGAGCCCCGGAAGATCCGGCCCAGGATGTGGTTGGAGAAGGTGACCTGCTGGGGGTGGCCCAGAAAGCGGACCCGGGCGTCGGTCGAGATGCCCTTGCCGCCCGTGAATACTTGGAGGCTGGCTATCTCACCGTTCAGCTCGACCACGCTGGCGCTGGAGACCTCTCCATCCGTGTTCTCCACCACGGCCAGGTCCCCGAGGGCCGCGTCGGTGGCCCGGACCCTGATGATGTCGCCTACGATTTCTAGAACGCTGGTGTGACGAACGAGGGCATCGAGCATTCTCTGGCCTCGGAAGGTGGGGGCCCGCGCGAGAAAGCGGCCTCAACAAAGGGATCTTAGTTACTGATGGCGCTAGATCAAGACCCCATCCCAATTTCTGCAGGCCGCCCAGTGGCCACGAGCATCCCACCAAGCGTCGTGTGCCGAGCTCGGCTAAGAAGAGAGCGGACCAGACCCTGCGGTCTGGTCCGCTCTGCACGGGTCGGGCGTGGTGCTGGCCGGCTTACGGAACCGGGAACCCGCGATCCCGCATCAGCGCATCGATCGTCGCGTCACGACCGCGGAACGCCCGATAGGCATCCGCCGGATCCACCGCGTTCCTGGGAGCGAACAGATTGTCGACCAGCCTCTTCGCCAGCTCCCGGTCGTAGAAGCCGCCCGGCGCTTCGGCGAACGCTTCCGCCGCGTCGGCCGTCAGCACGTCCGCCCAGATGTAGCTGTAGTAACCCGCCGAGTAGCCCTCGCCCGAGAAGATATGCGCGAAGTGCGGGCTGCGGTGCCGCATCGGGATCTGCTCCGGCATCCCGAGTCGTTCGAGCGCCTCGCGCTCGAACGCGTCCGGGTCCAGACCCGTCGGGTCCATCGTGTGGTACATCAGGTCCATCAGCGCCGAGGCCAGGTACTCCGTGGTTTCGAAGCCCTGATTGAACGTCGCCGCGTTGCGGATCTTGGCGACCAGTTCGTCCGGCATAGGCTCGCCAGTCTCGACGTGCACGAGATAGTTGTCGATCACTCTGTCGGTCAGGAGCCAGCGCTCCAACAGCTGCGATTGGAACTCTGTGTAGTCGCGCACGCCACTGTTCAGCGTCGGGTAGGCGACGTTGGACGACAGGTAGTGCAGCGCGTGGCCGAACTCGTGGAACAGGGTCTCCGCATCGCTCCACGAGACAAGGACCGGCTCGCCTGGCGCCCCTTTGATGAAGTTGGAGTTGTTGGAGCCGAGCGGCGTCTTCAGGCCGTCGAAGGTCTCGTGAGTGCGATACGAGGACGCCCAGGCGCCGGACCGCTTGCCGGTGCGCGCGAACGGATCGAGGTACCAGACCCCGACATGTTCGCCGGTTTCTCGGTCCGTTACCTCCCAGGCGTTCACGTCCGCATGGAAGACCGGAACCGAGCCCTCTGGGACCGGCGTGAACTCGAAGTTGAAAACCTCGCCGGCGACGTACAGCATCGCGTCGATGAGATTGTCGAGCTGCAGGTACTGCTTCACCTCGTCAGAGTCGAGGTCGTATTTGGCCTTGCGGACTTTCTCGGCGTAGTAGCGATAGTCCCAGGGCGCGATCGTTATACCGGCGCCCTCGGCGTCGGCGATCGCCTGCATGTCGGCGACCTCCTCTTCGACGCGGGCGAGCGCCGCCGGCCACACCGCTTCCAGCAGCGCGAAGGCCCGCTCCGGCGTCTTGGCCATGCGGTTCTCCAGCCGCCAGGCGGCGTAGTTCTCGTAGCCGAGCAACTGCACGCGCTCGTGGCGCAACTGCAGGATCTCTGGAATCAGCGCGTTGTTGTCGTTCTCGTCGCCGTTGTCGCCGCGGTTGTAGTACGTCCTCCAGACCTGCTCGCGCAGGTCGCGCTCATCCGAGAACGTAAGGAAGGGGTCCATTGACGAGCGCGTGTTCGTGACGGCGTACTCCCCCTCATGGCCGCGCTCGGCCGCTGCCGCGGCGGCCGCCCGAACGAAGGACTCCGGCAAACCGCTCAGCTGGTCCTCCGTCAGGTAAGTGACATAACCCTCTTCATCGGCCAGGATGTTGTTGCCGTACTGAGTATGGAGCTCCGCGAGTCGCTGGTTGATCTCCGCGTAGCGCTCCCTCGCTTCACCGGACAGCGTGGCACCGTTGCGCGCGAATCGGTCATAGACCAGCTGCAGCAGACGTCTTTGATCGGGACGCAGCGTTTCCGCCTCGTCGCTCTCGTAGACCGTCCTGATGCGATCGAACAGCGCCTGGTTCTGGATGATCTTGGAGTTGTGCTCCGACAGTCTAGGCGCCATCTCCATCTGGATCTCGCGGAACTCCGGACTAGACATGTTCGAGCTCCAGATACCGCGGTAGGTCGAAACGCGGTCCAGCGTCTGGCCGGTGCGCTGCAGCGCGACGATCGTGTTCTCGAAGGTCGGCGGCTCCGGGTTCGAGGCGATCGCCTCGATCTCCTCCAGGTTCTCAGCCATACCCGCTTCCAATGCAGGCTTCAGATAGGCGAGATCCATCCTGTCGAAGGCGGGAACGCCCCCGTACGGCCCCGTCCATTCCGCGAGGAGCATGTTCATTTCATGCTCCGTAGTTGCCGTCTGCTCGCCGCAGGCCGCCACCAGGGTGAGTACGACGGCGCATACGGTTACCCCGACGAATGTTCGCATTTTTCCTCTCTCCCGTTGAGGTGTAAGCCGAATTCTAGCGGCGGTCTGATAAGGGTGCAATTGCCACGCCCTGCGCGGCGCGATACCATCTACACTGCTCGGCCCCACCCCCAACTGCAGCCAGGGAGGAGACCCATGAGGACCAGAAGCGTTCTCGCGCTGCTGTTCATCTTCATACTCGCTCTGCAGGTACTCCCGGCCGCCGCCCAAGGACGCCCGCAGCAAGCGTCGGCCAGGGCGAGTGCGGCCGGAACGGAGGCGGACCTGCTGCCGGACGAACCCGTCGTCACGCAACACAGCGCTCGGATCAACGGGCAGAACGTAAGCTACACCGCCGAGGCCGGCTGGCTGCCGATCCGCGACGACGGAAAGGTCACGGCGAAGATGTTCTACATCGCCTATACCCGGGACGGGATCCAGGACAAGAGTACCCGACCGTTGATCTTCTCCTTCAACGGTGGTCCTGGCACCGCCTCGGTCTGGATGCACATGGGGTATACCGGGCCGCGGCGCGTCGTGTACGACGATGACGGCTTCGCGCTCAAGCCGCCGGGCGGCCTAGAGGACAACCCCCACTCGATCCTCGACGCTGCGGATATCGTCTACATCGACCCGATCGCCACCGGCTTCAGCCGCATGGTCGAGGGCGAGGATCTCCACAAGTACCACGGTACGATGTCCGACATCGAGTCGGTCGGCGAGTTCATCCGCCTCTTTATACTACGGAAGGACCGCTGGACCTCTCCCAAGTTCCTGATCGGCGAGAGCTACGGTACGACCCGCGCTTCGGGGTTGGCCGGCTATCTCGCGAGCCGCCACCAGCTCTACCTCAACGGTGTCATCCTCGTCTCAATGACCGGGCTCAACGTCGACGCGGGTGACGACGTCTCGTACGCGACCTCGCTGCCGCATCTCGCGGCGACGGCGTGGTATCACCGCCAGCTCGCCGACGATCTCCAGGCCATGCCCATCCGGGCCTTCCTCGACGAGGTCGAGGCCTTCGCCATGGGCGACTACCTTCTGGCCCTGGTGCAGGGCGACCGCCTGGCAGACGCCGAGCGCGCCGAGATGGCGAACAGGGTGGCTCGCTACACGGGTCTGACTCCCGATTACGTCATGTCGGCGAACCTGCGCATCAGTTCGCGACGCTTCTGGAAGGAACTGCTGCGCGATCATCGCCTCACTGTAGGCCGCCTCGACAGTCGCTACCTCGGCGTGGATAGGGACGCGGCCGGTGAGAGTCCCGAGTACGACCCGGCGATGGCGGATTGGAACGGCGCCTTCAGCGATGCCGTGAACCTCTACATCCGAGAAGAGCTGCGCTACGACCCGGACCTTAAGTACAACGTGTGGGGCAACGTGCGACCCTGGAACCGTGATGACGGTGCGGACGTGGGGCAGATGCTGCGCCAGGCCATGCGCAACAATCCCTATTTGAAGGTGATGATCCAGGGTGGCTACTACGACGCCGCCACCGACTACTACAGCGCCGTCTACACGATCTCGCACCTGCAGCCGGGCGGCGAGTTCCGGGACCGCTTCCGATTCTCCTGGTACGAGAGTGGGCACATGATGTACCTGCGCAAGCCGGACCTCGCCAACGCCAACAACGACCTGCGTGAGTTCATCCGTTGGGCCGTGGACGACGCGCCCGACTATCCGAGGAGGGCGCAGTAGGCGCCCCGGCTGTCTGCGCCGAGGCCCCGCTGTTGCGTCAGCGCCACACTCATGTGTGGCGCGCCGCTTTTCTGGTCTGCTGGGAGCCGGGCTGAAGCGGACGGCGGCCACCTCTTAGCTGGCAGCAAACTTGCTGAATCGGGGTTGTTCAGTGCCGTGCCGACTGCCCGCCGGGGAGGTAGCTAACGTGAGTTACGTCCAGTCTCTGTTGAATGCCCCCGCCGACAAGAGGGGGACGGCCCGTTCGCAAGATCACGACTTGGCGACGAACAAGGCGTATCAGGTGCCGAAGCGTCGAGTTCTGGCGCAGGTGGTGCTGAGAGGTCACGCGCCCAAGGACGTCTGGCTCTACCTCTCCGACAGCGGCAACAGCCATTGGGGGCGCGAGCGCCCAAGCGATCTGCTGAACGGGGGGAGCGGTTTCATTCCCGCGTCCGATACGGATGGCAAGGTCGTCCTGCTTCAGAGAGACGCGGTGGTGATGCTCGTGGTCCCGGCCGAACAGGAAGTCGGAGCAGGCTACCCGCAGGAGCTGGAGCAGGCGGGCCTAATCACGACGCATAATCTGGAGGTGCTCCTGCACGACGGTACCAGCCTGAACGGGAGCGCCACGTACGCGAGGCCCGACGGGGGCCGCAGGCTCCAGGACTTCTTGAACGGTTCGGATAACCTATTCTTCCCTGTTCGGGTCGGCGATGTCATGCTGCTCGTCAACAGGAATTGCATCGTATCGGTTTCACCGACTGCCGGTCGTAATGACTATCCTCGACGCCGCGCCGAGGATGGAGCGAAGAGGGTCATTTAACCGCTGGAAGAAGCCCATAGCTCGAGGGTCATTCAGGCCCTGGCCCAAGATCCGACAATATTGGCTTCGACGGACGAGGTCGGTCGTTTTGGTTGGGCCTCGGATCTTGTTACTCGGCGCCTGAATGACCCTCGAGATTGATATGTCTCTCTCCTGCTATCTCTCCTGCGCCTCGAACTCGTACTCGACCGGTGGCACCGCCCCCATGAGGTGGCGCACGAAATAGTCCCAGCGCCGCCGCATCATGTACGGCTCGCGCCCGAAGCCATGGCCTCGGTTGGGGAAGAGGATGAAATCGAAATCCTTGTTGGCCGCGATTAGCGCGTTGACGACCAGCAGCGTGTTGTAGTACGGCACGTTGCCGTCCATCGTGCCGTGGGCGATGAGCAGTTTCCCCTTCAGGTTCTCCGCCAGCAGCTGGTTAGCCTGGTTGTCGTAGTTGGTGGTGCCGTCCTCGTTCTCCACCAGCAGCCCTTGCCACTTCTCGCCCCAGTCGTCCTCGTAGTTGCGGTTGTCGTGGTTCCCGGCCTGTGACACCGCGACCTTGAAGAAGTCGGGGTATCGCATGATGGCGTCGGCCGATGAGAAGCCGCCGCCCGAATGCCCGTAGATCCCCGCCCGCTCGATATCGATCCAAGGGTACCTCTCCGCCAGCTGCTTCATCCCGGTGATCTGATCCGGCAAGCCGTTGTCACCCATGTTGCCGTACCACTCCTCGTGGAAGGACTTCGACCGATTCGGCGTGCCCATGCCGTCCAGCTCGACGACGATGAACCCCAGCTCGGCCAGCGCCCGGGTGTCACCACGCGACGGCACAAAGCTCCGGGTTCCCACGCTCCCCGACTGCGGACCCGGGTAGTGGTTGTTGATGATCGGGTACTTCTTCGACGGGTCGAAGCCCGTCGGCCGATACATGAGGCCGTACAGATCGTTGACGCCGTCGCGGGCCTTCACGCTGAACGGGATCGGCGGCGTCCAGCCCGTGGCGAGGAGCTGCGAGATGTCGGCCTCCTCGAGGTCGAGGACCTTACGGCCGTCCGCATCGCGGAGCACCGTGATCGGTGGTGTGTCAGGCGTCGAGTAGCTGTCGACGAAGTAGCGACCCGACGGCGCCAGCGTGGTCGTGTGGTTGGCGCCGTCCGGCGTGAGGAGCGTCAGGCCGCTGCCGTCCATCCGTATCCGGTACAGGTAGCGGAAGTACGGGTCGCCCGGCTCCCGGCCCACGCCGTTGAAGTAGAGGGCCCGATCGTCGATGCGGACCAGGCTGAGCACGTTCCAATCGCCGGCGGTGACCTGGTTCTTCAGGCGTCCGTTTTCGAGATCGTAGAGGTAGAGGTGCCCCCAGTTAGAACGGTGCGAGTACCAGAGCACCTCGTTCGACTCGGCCAGCAGGCGCCAGTTGGCCCCCGACTCGTAGAACGTCTCGACGGTCTCCTCCAGAACGTCGCGCACCGCCCCCGTCTGGGGATCGGCGACCCGCAGCACCGAATGCTTGTGGTCGCGTGAGGTCGAAACGAAGGCGAGCTGAGACCCATCGGCGCTCCACTCCACGTCGGCGAACGTGCCGCGGCAGGCAATGTGGTCGCAGACGGTGGAGCGGTGTTGGTCGGGCGGCATCTGTAGGCGAACGACGCGCGGCCCATCGAGGTGGATCACCACACGATGGATGCGGAAGATGACGCTGTCCTCCGGCAACGGGTACTTCCACGCCTCGAGGCGCGGATGGCCCACGTTGGTGGACACCAGGTACATCTCGCCGACCCCGCGCCCGTCGTGCTGGAACGTCGCGATCATCTTCGAGTCGGGTGACCAGAGGAGGACCGGACGGTCGCTCTTCACCCAGCCGGCGTTGTTCGTGGCGTAGCCGAAGTACTCGATGCCGTCGGTTGTGAGCTGCGTCTCTTCTCCCGTCTCGGTCTCCCGGACCCAGAGGTTGTAGTCACGGATGAAGGCCGCGTACTTGCCGTCCGGCGAAGTGATCGCGTTGCGATCGGTGCTTTGACGCTCGGCCTGTTCGCTCGTGCAGCGGTAGGCCTCGATATCGCAGGTATAGCGCTGCGAACCAATGTCGAAGCTGATCGAGCGCCCGTCGGCCTCCAGGTGGAACGTCCTGAACGGCAGGTCGAACGGCTCGTAAGTGGTGTCGGCGGCTGCGGAGAGCGCTTCGGCCAGCCGCTCGTGATCGAAGGCCAGGTCGCGGGTCCGCGCCTCCGGGTCGACCATCACGAACTCAGCCCCCTCGGGGATCGTGTTCCGGTACCAGAAGCGGCCGCTCTCCAGCCAGTTCGGCCGCACGCTCGCCCCGAAGACGAGCCGACTGGTATTCTGGCCCAGGTACTGCTCGGCGCGGGCGTAGTCCTCTTCGGTGAGCACGCGCTGAGGCGCCTGCTGCGCGGCGGCTGGGGCGGTGGCGACGAAGGTCGCGACGAACAGCGCACTGTATCGCATGCGGATCCTCGACTGTTGGGTAGTGGGCAGACCGCGAAAGACCGGTAGATGATGATGCGAAGCCAGCGGCCGTGCAAGCGAACGGCGCTCAGCAGGCGCGCCTTACACCTCGCTCGCCGTCGACGTGGCTCTCGTTGATACGCACTAGAACGTCACGGTGTCGGAATGGCCGCTCATTCAATCCGCAGTGCCTCAACCGGATCGACACGCGCCGCCCGCCGCGACGGCAGGTAACTGGCCAGCAGCGCGATTGCCGCAAGCCCGATGGACACGAGGCCGTAGGTCAACGGATCCACGGGCTCGACCCCGAACAACAGGGCGGACATCAAGCGCGTCAGCCCGACCGCTGCAGTCAACCCAACCGCCACACCGATACCTGTGAGGAAGAGGCCGTGCTTCAGCACCATGCGGGTCACGTCGAGTTGTCTGGCACCTAGAGCGATCCGCACGCCGATCTCGCGAGTCCGTTGGGACACTACGTAAGAGATCACAGCGTAGATGCCCGCTGCGCCGATGAGGAGCGCGACGGCGGCAGCGATGGCCAGCATGACCATCGTGAACGACGTCCGTGCCATGGAACGATCGTAGATGTCTTCGAGGTTCTGAACATTGGCCAGCGGGAGTGTCGGGTGTACCGACAACACGGCCTGACGTACTTCGTCCAAGAGACCGACTCCTCCAGCCCGGGGACTCCGGATGGCGTAGACCATCAAGCGGCGCGCGAAGATATCGAGGCCCCAGAAGTCCTCCACCACGGGGGGCCAGTACACGGTCGCTGTGGCTGCCTGGTTCGCGCCGTCGTCATGCACGTTCCCAACCACGCCGATGATTTCCCGCCACGGCTGTTCTCTTCCTTCTCGGATACGTTTTCCCAGCGCCTCTCCGGGATCGCTCCAATACTGCCGGGCGAAGTTCTCGGTCACAACGACGACCCGCGCTTTGGCGTGCACGTCGGCCCAGGAAAAGGTTCGGCCGGCCAACACGGTATTACCCATGGTCTCGAAGTAGCCGGGAGAGATCCACTTGAAGCGGCGTAGGGGGGCAGCCTGGTCCTCGCCAATAGGAAACTCCTCGACGTGAATCCCCTGGTTGCTGCTCCGCCCGTCCATCGTGATCGATGACGTGAACGCCGCCGCCGTGACTCCGGGTATGGCTTGGATTCGACGCAGTATCTGCTCGTGCGTGGCCGCCGTCGCGTCGGGGTGCTCTGCCTCGGCCCTGGTGGGTGTAATATTCAACGTCAACACCTCATCTGGACGCTGGAAGCCCGGGCTTACTCGGCGCATCGCCTGGAAGCTCCGAATCATGAGCCCTGAGCCGGCTATCAGCACCAACGCTAATGCCATCTGTGAGACGACCAACGCGTGGCGCACGAGTTGTCTCTTTGGCCCTGCTCCGCTCCATCGGCCACCTTCCTTGAGAGACGCCCCGAGGTTGGGATCGCTGTATCGGAAGACGGGGAACATCCCGAAGAAGAGTCCCGAGACGACCGTTACCGCTGTGGTGAACAGGAGCACCGTGGGCTCGATGGCGATCTCGGTCGTTCGTGGGAGTTGCTGCGATCCCATGGCAACGAAGGCATCGATTCCGAACCACGCCAACCCCAGGCCAACCACACCGCCTAGCCCGGCCAGCGTCACACTCTCGACGAAGAAATGCCTAGCGATGCGGCCGCGGTCCGCACCGACGGCGGTGCGAATCGCGACTTCCTGGCGTCGCCCTTCGGCACGCACGAGAAAGAGGTTGGCCACGTTGGCGCAAGCGATCAACAGGACGATACCGACTGTTCCCAGGATAATCCAAAGCGTGGTGCCCACGTTGCCCACCGCGTCGACGATCAGGGGATGGACGTCCGGACCGAGTTGCACGCTCTCAATGTCCGAAGGGCCAATGCCCCCGGGAAACTTCTCCAACGCCAGAGGGATCATACGGGCCACGTCGGCATTCGCAGCTTCGATTGTCACGCCGGGCCGAAGCCGGGCGACGGCCGGGTAGCTGAGGTCCCCAAAGACGGCGGCCTGCGATCGGTCGAACCGGTAGGGGAGGAATACGGCCGGGTCGATCTGGAAAAGGTCGAAACCGGGCGGCGTCACGCCGATGATCTCATATTGTCGCCCGTCGATCGTCAGTGTTCGCCCGATGACGTCAGCATCCCCGCCGAAACGGAGCCGCCAGTACCCATGGCTGAGCATGACTGTCGGTGCCGCATCCGGTAGGTCGTCTTCTGCCGTGAAAGTCCTGCCCAGGATCGGGGTGACTCTGAGGATGGGGAGTGTTCCGTCGGTGACGAGCAAGGCGGTTACCCGTTCCGGCTGGTCGAGCCCGGTCACCGTTACCTGGAAGTTGTTCCAAATTCCGATGTCCTCAAAGACCCGGGATTCCTCCCGATAAGTGAAGTAGGTGGCAGGAGACTGGGGCATCCAGCGGCTGACCCCCCAGCCGGGGGCGCTGTGCCAGACGCCGACCAACTGCTCCGGCTCCTCGAACGGCAAGGGCCTCAGCAAGACGCCGTTCACCACGCTGAACACCGCCGTCGTCGCTCCGATTCCCAGAGCGAGCGTCAGTATCGCTACTGCGGCGAAAGCTGGAGTCCTTCGTAGACGTCGCAGCGCGAACTTGACGTCTCGCAATGTCGACCTGATCATCGCATTCCGCTCCGTCGTTGTCCGGCGACCTCGTTGCCCGGTGTAGTCGCTTTGGCAGCCAGCCACGACGCCGCCGGCCAGTAGGATGTGCAAGAAGGCGGCCAGCCTCGCGCTGAACCCGATCCGTTGGTCAGGCACGACTTGCACGTAGGGAGGGCGGTGCATCAACCATGTCGCGTGGTCGGACGCGGGACACCGAGTCCCAACATCGATCAGTGTCTACGAGCCGGCGTGATTTGCGGCGAGCTAGTGAGCGCCGTTGCTCCCGAGATGGTCGCGTCGCATCTTGGGGCAGAATCCTGTGCTCGAGCCCCAAATACCTCAGCCTGCAGATGGCAGTTATGTCCCGTCTCAAGCGGCTGATTCACGAGATCCACCGCCGGTCCCTCTGGCAGGTGAACTCGGCGACGGTGTGGAGCGCGGGATACAGACGGTGGAGGACGCTCTGGAGCGACACCCGCTGGCGACGATCCCGGTCCTCGACCGACCGTACGCGCACCTGGCGGAGTTCTATGCGATCGCCGGTAGAGTCGACCGGGCCAGGGAATTGCTGACGGAGCACGATGCGGCGATCGACCCGAGCGCGGCCTGGCGCACCGAGTGGCGACGTCATCTCGCAGAGGGGTACGTCGCTCTGGCCGAGGGCCGCCACGCGGAGGCGATCGCCGAGTTCCGTCTCGCCGACGAACGATCGTTGAACCCCTGTCGGTCGTGCGCCCTGCCGCCGTTAGCCGATGCGTATGACCTGGCGGGCGAGCCAGACTCCGCCGTTGCCGTCTACGAGCGGTTCCTTGGAGAACCGTACTTTGGGTATGATGAACTCCATGCCGCCTTGCACTACCTGCCCTCGATCTACGAGCGCCTGGGCGCCCTGTACGAGGCGCGGGGCGAGCCGGCTAGGGCGATTCACTACTACGCCAAACTGGTGGAGCTTTGGCAGGAAGCCGATCCCGAGCTTCAGCCTCGCGTCGAGGCCGCGCGCCGGGCCATCGCGGCGCTCTCACCTGACACCTAGCCCACGAACCGTCCGTAGTTACGATCATGAAGCCCACTCACATCGCGAGGCTCCCGCTACTTCTGGCCCTGCTCGTCCTGGTCTCCAGTGCGAGCCTCCCGGCCCAGTTAGCCGAGACAGCGCAGACGACCGAGCTCCAGGAGATTCTGCAGGCGAAGCTGGCCGAGCTGCAGACGGCGAGCGGAGCCCCGGGCGTGACCGCGGGGGTCGTGCTGGCCGACGGCGCGTCGTTCGGTCTGGCCGCGGGGATGGCGGACACGGTAGCAGACACACCGATGACCGCTGGTGGGCGGCTCATGCAAGGCAGCGTCGGCAAGACGTACGTCTCCGCGGTGGCGATGCAGCTGGTCGGGGAGGGGCGACTGGATCTGGACGCGAAGGTCTCGGCCTACCTGGGCGACGAGCCGTGGTTCGAGCGCCTGCCAAACGCTGCCGAGGTCACCGTGCGGCAGCTGATGAACCACACGAGCGGGATCATCCGCTACGAGTTCGACGACCGCTTCATCGCCGACCTGCTGGCCCAGCCGGACAAGGTGTGGGAGCCGGTGGAGCAGCTGGCTTACCTGTTCGACACCGAGGCGCCGTTCGCCGCCGGCGAGGGTTGGGACTACTCGGATACCAACTACATCGTCCTCGGCCTCATCATCGAGGGCCTGACCGGCGCCGAGTACTACGACGAGCTGCGGCGTCGAATTCTCGTGCCACTGGAGCTACGCAACACGGTGCCGAGCGATTCGCGGCGCGTCCCCGGCCTCGTGCAAGGGTACGCCGGCGCCGAGAACATGTTCGGGCTGCCGGATGCGGTCATCGAGGACGGCCAGTTCGCGGTGAACCCTCAGTTCGAGTGGACGGGCGGGGGCATCGCCTCCACGTCGGAGGACCTGGCTCGCTGGGCTAAGGAGCTCTACGAAGGTCGGGCCTTCGATCCCGCGCTGCTTTCGACCATGCTGGACGGCGTCCCGGCGCGGCTGGGACGCAGTACTCAGTACGGACTTGGCGTGATCATCCGCCAGACGCCGCTCGGGGTCAGCTGGGGCCACAGCGGGTTCTTCCCGGGCTACCTGACGGAGATGGCCTACTTCCCCGACCACAAAATCGCGGTCGCCGTCCAGTACAATTCGAGCGACATCCCGAACATTCGGATGCCCCCCGGGGCGGTGCTGATGGAGCTTGCCCGGCTCGTCGTCGAGGCTGATGTCGAGGAGGATGCTCCCCAGGACGCTGGCTGGCGCACGATTGAGTTCGAGACGGCGGAAGTCACTGCCCCGGACGTCGCGGTAACACCCGACGGCGAGTGGCTGATCTTCACAATGCTCGGCCACCTCTACCGCGTTCCCGCCCAAGGTGGTGAAGCCGAGCAACTGACCTTTGGCCCGTACTACGATTCGGGACCGGCGGTCTCACCCGACGGCCAGCGAGTGGCGTTCGTGTCCGATCGCGAGGAGAGCGAGGGAAATATCTTCGTCCTCGATCTCTCCAACCAGCGAATCAGACAGGTTACCCACGAGGCGTGGGTTGCGAAGCCGCGCTGGAGCCACGACGGACAGAAGCTCGTATACCTGTCCTACGACATGGAGGCCGAGCAGCAGTTCCCCTTCTCCACCCCGGTGAGCTTGATTCGAGTGGTACCGGCAGCGGGCGGAGAGCCGAGATCTCTGACTCGGGAAGCCGCCGTCCTGCAGACCGTCTTTTTCCTCTCAGACGGCCGAGTGGGTTATGTCCGCCAACGGGGGGCGATGAGGGCCCAGATCGAGGCGCTGTCGCTGGCCGGCGGCCACAACGCCATCGACTCCGTGGCCGTGCTCGAGGGCCTCGTGTGGGAGGTCATTCCCGCTCCCTACGATTCAGCGTTTTTCTACCACCGGAACATCCGCCAGCCGGGCGAGGAAGCGAACAGCGAGGAGTGGGTCTCGCGTCCGGTGACGGGACGCGATGAACGACGCCTCGCCACGATGAGGCATACGGGTCGGCATCCCCGCGCCGGCATTGCAGCCGATGGTAGCGCGCTCTACTTGGGCGACCAGGGCAAGCTGTGGCGGGTCGATATCCGGACCGGAGCTCGTGACTCGATCCCCTTTCGTGCCACGGTTAGGGCGCAGGTCCGCGAGCCGACCCCCCCTCCGCGCCGTTCGCTCGGGGACACCGAGCAACGACCGGTCTCGATCGCGACTCCCAGACTGTCACCCGATGGGCAGCGCCTGGTATTCCGTGCAGCCGGATACCTGTGGGTACAGCCGCTGACTGGCGGGCTCGCGAGCCGCGTGACGGATGGGAGCGCGGTAGAGAGGGATCCCGCTTTCTCGCCCGATGGGCGACTGATCGCCTTTGTGCGAAGCGAGTTCGGCCGCCACGATTTGGTGGTACACGACGTCGCGTCCGGCGAGACACGGGTGATCGATTCGGGAGTTGCCTATGGCCCGCCTGACTGGAGCCCTGATGGCCGTCGCGTCGTCTTCTCGGACGGCCAGCGAATCGTTGGCCTGGACCTGGAGAGCGGTGCAAGGCAGACTCTGACCGCCGCGTCGGGTTGGCTTCCGCGCCCGCACTTCTCGGGTGATGGACGTTCCCTGTTCTTCTCTGCGAACGACCGCGGCACCGGAGCGCTTTTCGAGCTGGCGCTGTCTCCGGATCGCGAGGCTGCATCAGGTAACCGACCCAGGCCGCTTACCGAGTTGGACCGTCATCTGAGTGGCGGGCTCGTCTCGCCCGACGGGCGCTGGCTGGCGTTTCGCCGCAATACAGAGATTTGGCTCGCGCTCCGCGGATCGGAATCGATACGAGAGAAAGACGTTCGGCGACTGAGCGTGGAAGGCGGTGATAGCTTCGCTTTCACACCCGATGGCTCCGCGCTGGTTTACTCCGCTGCCGGCCAGGTGTTTCGGCATTCCCTGGGAGGTACCTCCCTGGACTCCGTGATCGAGCGCCGAGCAGAGGAGATTCCCATACGGTTGGAGTTGTCGGGGGCCGTACCCCCACCCCGGTTGCTCCGCCGGGTGCGCCTTCTCGACTTCGAGACGGGAAGCTTTGGTCGAGAGACGTCGCTGCTCGTGGAGTCAGGCCGGATCCGCGCGATCGGACCTGAAGCCGAGCGTGATCTGCCGGCCGGCACTGAGATTCTGGACGCGGCGGGCCGGTACGCCATCCCGGGGCTGTTCGACATGCATGTCCACGTCAGTCGCCGGACAACGGAAGAAGGATTTCTGGCCTACGGGATCACCTCCGTGCGGGATTGTGGGTGGTGGATCGGCTGGCTCGAGACGATGTCGGACCGAAGTATGGCCACAGATGATCCCGTACCTCGCCACTTCTACGCCGGTGGCCAGTTTCTCGGCGCGCGCCCTGCCAGCACGGACGTCGACCTGCTGCTACATGATGAGGCGGAGGCGCGTGTCTACGTGCATCGCTGGCAGGAGCGGGGCGCTCACTTCGTCAAGCTCTACGGCCTGCGGTACAGTCTTGACGGCGGAAGACCGCGATGGCTACACCGGGCGGTGGCCGACCAGGGCCATCGTCTGCGAATACCGGTAGCGGGTCACGGTGCGACCCTGGAAGAGGTCGTCAATGCGGTCACGCTCGGGTACACGGTGATCGAGCACACGACTTTCTTGATCCCGGTGCACGATGATGTACTCCAACTCCTGGCCGCCGCTGGAACGCGCTGGGATCCGACGCTTGGCATGCCGGGCGGCGCCGTCGGAACTGCCCGGTTGCTTCGTTTGCAGCCGGAGCGGCTGGAGGATCCCAAGCTGCTCGCCTTCACGCTACCTCGGGCTGTCGCGATGGCGCCGTATCTGTATCCATGGGTGCGGGCGTCCGACCTGGAGCACATATGGAGGGTGAAGCTGGCAAACGTCGGCGAGGCACACCGGCGTGGTATCCAGCTACTTATCGGCACGGATGTCTACGTGGCGGGTGAAGGCGATCAGGCATTCGTCGGTTCGGCACTCCATTGGGAGATGGAGCACTTCGTTGAGGCGGGGATCTCGCCACTCGAGGTGCTCAGCATCGCCACCCGCGCGGCGGCCGAAGCTGTCGGTGCGGAGGACGACCTCGGCACTCTTGAGGTCGGTAAGCTCGCCGACATCGTGCTGCTGGATGCCGATCCGCTGGAGAGCATCAGGAACACGCAACGCATCTGGAAGGTGATGAAGGGCGGCTGGGTATTCGATCCGGACACATTACGACCACCGGAACCATAGGACACACGCCTCGCCCTCGCGGGAGTCGTGGCGGTCTTTAGAGCGCCGTGCGGTGCGTTCGTTCGACGGCGCGTTTGTCCGACGGTGTTTCTTGTGAACTCACGGTACTTGGATCATGTACAAGCCATGCTCGACTCTGCTGTCTCTCACCGTCGCCGCGTGCACTGCTTGCAGTATGCAAGTGCCGGACGATGCTCTAGTCATAATGAACGGCACGGTCATTGACGGTACTGGGACGGCGCCGATCGCTGATGGTGTCGTCGTAATCCGAGGTGACCGCATCCTGGCGGTGGGCGAAGCGGCGGATTTCGAGATTCCCCAAAGCGCTAGAGTTCTCGATGCCGGTGGCGGCAGTATTCTACCCGGCATCATCAACTCGCATACCCACTCCACTGACGTTCCCGCCGTCCGTCGCGCCTTCTTGACCGAAGGCGTCACGACCGTGTGTAACGTCGGGACTTCAGTCGCTCAGCTTTCGGGGTTCGATGAGGCCTCGGCACCGGAGGGTCCCGCGGCGCGTGGCTACTGGGCCGGACCGATCATCACGGCGCCCGGCGGTTACCCGGGCCCGGTCTACGGATTCCAGTTCAGCTACGAGGTGGCGAGGCCGGAAGAAGCCCGCGCTGCCGTCACCGATCTCCTGGATCGCGGGGCCAGCATGATCAAGATCACTTTGGCCCCCGGCGATCCGCGCGACCCCTGGCCCGTCCTCGATCTGGAACGGGTTGAGGCGATCGTCGAGGAAGCCCACGCTCGCAATGTGTTCGTCCGGGCTCACGTGTTCGAGCCGTACCTCGTCGAGGACATCGTTCTGCCCGCCGGCCTAGACGTCATCGAGCACTCGCCCTTTCCGATCCTGTCGCCTGATCAGGAGGCCAGCGTTCTGGCGAGCGATGATCCGGGGGTTCAGCTGTTCGATGTCGTGGCGCCGGAGTTCGAGACGCTGCTCGCCCGTGTGGTAGAGCAGGGGATCGTGATGGTGCCGACTCTGGACGCGCACATCGGAGGCCTGTTCAAGAAATCTGAACGCACGCTTGTTGAGCAGATCGTCGTCGATGTGCACGTCGAGGCCGTGCATCGCTTTCATGCCCTCGGTGGGACTCTCGCCGTCGGGAACGACTTCGGCGCAAACCCCGCCGTCGAATCGGGGATGCCTCTAACGGAGATGAAGCTGCTCTTTGCGGCCGGGCTCACTCCACTGGAAGTCATCGAGGCGGCAACGCGGAACGCGGCCTTCGTGTGCGGACAGGGGGAGACTCTGGGCACCCTTGAGCCTGGCAAGCTGGCCGATGTCATCATCGTGGACGGCGATCCGTCCACCGACCTGGAGGCGATGGAGCGGGTGTTAGCTGTCGTCAAAGACGGCGAGGTCGCCCACTCAGAGAATTGAACTGCGAGTCGATACTTCAACGACAGCCGGAGGGGCTCATGCGATCGGTGTCGCGTCTCTCTCTTCTCGTCCTGGTTATGGTGCTCTGGCTGCCGACGCGGGCGGCGGGCCAGGCCGAACCCTGGTACCAATCCGACTTTCCGCCAGAGGAGTTCCAGGCGCGCTGGGCGAAGATCTTCGATCGGATCGGGGAGGACGCCGTGGCGCTGGTGCAGGGCGTCGCGATGACGAACGGCTTCATCTATCCGCGCCAGACCAACGAGTTCTACTACCTCTGCGGTGTCGAGACACCGGGCTCGTACATCCTGCTGGACGGACGTGACCGTCGAGTCACGCTCTACCTTCCGCCGCGCAACAGGCGACTCGAGAGCTCGGAGGGCCGCGTCCTGTCGGCGGACGACGCCGAGCTCGTGCGGCAGCTCACGGGTGCCGACGAGGTCCGCAGTACCGAGGCGATGCGTGGTGATTGGCTGGCGGGTCCGAGGGGCAGAGGGCCGCGGACGATCTACACGCCGTTCAGCCCGGCGGAAGGGTCGGCGCAGAGCCGCTACGAGCTGAACGCCGCCAATGCGGCCATCGCCGCCGACTATTGGGACGGCCGCGTCCCGCGGGAGGCGCACTTCGCCTCGCTGCTCCGCGGCCGCTACCCGCGCGCCGAGGTAGCCGACCTGTCGCCGATCCTCGACGAGCTGCGCAACATCAAGAGCCCGCGCGAGATCGCGTTGATCCGGCGCGCGTCGGAGATCGCCGCCTTCGGCATCCTCGAGGCGATGAAGACGACGCGACCGGGGCTATACGAGTATCAGCTAGATGCCGCCGCCCGCTACGTCTTCCTGGTGAACGGCGCGCGCCTCGAGGGCTACCGATCGATCACCGCATCGGGGACCGACAATATCTGGAACGCGCACTACTATCGTAACGCGAGCGAGCTTAAAGACGGCGACCTCGTGCTGATGGACTTCGCACCCGACTACCACTACTACGTGAGCGACGTCACTCGCATGTGGCCGGTGAACGGTACGTTCGCGCCCTGGCAGCGCGAGCTGCTGGGATTCGTGCTGGAGTACCACAAGGCGATCCTCGGGCGCATTCGTCCGGGCGTCAGCACGTCGCAGATCATGGAAGAGGCGAAGGCGGCGATGGAGCCGGTGTTCGCGCGCTGGACGTTCTCCAAGCCGATCTACGAGGAAGCGGCACGCGACCTGGTGAATCGGGGCGGCGGTGTCTTCTCCCACACGGTGGGGATGGCGGTTCACGACGTGGCCCGCTACGCCGACGCGCCGCTGCGACCCGGCCAGGTCTTCGCGGTGGATCCGCAACTGCGCGTGCCGGAGGAGCGGTTGTACATCCGCTACGAGGATGTCGTAGTAGTCACCGAGACCGGGGTAGAGAACTTCACCGACTTCCTGGTCACGGAGCTCGATGAGATCGAGGCGACGGTGCGGCAGGGCGGAATCGTCCAGGACTATCCACTAAAGGAGAGGTGACACCATGTGGTCCGATGTCTCGAGACGTTTGGGAGCTTTCTTTCCAACGCTGATTCTGTTGGCCGCCTTGGGCGCGACACCCGTGCAGGCGCAGGTCGCGCCCGAGGTGCTGGAGAACGCCGAGAGTTTGGTCAGCGAGGTCTACGACATGGTCTCGGCCGAGGCGGGAAACGTGCCGGACTGGGAAGCGGTCAAGTCGTTGTTCATCCCCGAGGCTGTTGTCGTGCTTCGCACCAGCAGGGAAGCCACGACGGTGTTCTCGGTAGACAGCTTTCTGCAGGATTTCATCAACTTCTACGAGAACACCCCCGCCGGGGTGAATGGCTTCACCGAGAAGGTCGTGAGGATGAAGTCGCTGGTGTTCGGCGACATGGCGAACGTGCTGGTGCTGTATGAAGCGCACATCACCGGCTCGTCGCGCCCACCGCAACAGGGCGTCGACAACTTCTCGCTGATCAAGAAAGATGGTCGCTGGTGGATCGTCTCCGTTACGAACGAGATTCCCACGCCGGACAGGCCAATCCCGGAGGTGCTGCGGAACGATTGAACATTGAACAGCCGACAGTCGACTATCGACGCTCGGCTTCTCTTCAACAAACGACGCTCGACGCCCGATGTCCGACGCCCGACGTCGGGAATCGGGCGTCGGCCGTCGGTCGTTGACAGTCGAGAGAGAGCTGAAACTCGATTGTCGACTGTAGGCTGTCGGCTGTGGAATAGGGAAGGCGCGGCTGGGAACCCGGCCTATCCCGGAGGCCTTGCAAACCCTTTGGCCCATCAAATGGTCTAACCCTGTTGAACCCGGCACATCTGCCCTCAGTCCGATGAGCACGCGGAGCGTGCCACGCTCCCGATCCCCTGGGAACAAGCGGATGATCAGCCTGAAATTCGCAGTCCGGACGCTCGCAAGGTCGCCGTTCGTCGCAGCGGTGGCAGTCGCGTCGCTCGCCCTCGGCATCGGCGCCAACGCAGCGATCTTCTCGCTGTACGACCAGATGCTCATTCAGGCGCTGCCCGTCCCAGAACCGGACCGGCTGGTCAACCTGGGAGCCCCGGGGCCCAAGCCCGGCTCGCAGTCGTGCAACCAGGCCGGCGACTGTGACCTCGTGTTCAGCTATCCGATGTTCCGAGATCTGCAGCAGGCGCAGAGCAGTTTCACTGATATCGCCGCTCACCGCATCTTCGGCGCCAACCTCGCCCACGCCAATCGGACGATCGACGGTCAGGGCATGCTGGTGTCCGGCTCCTACTTTCCAACCCTCGGTGTCCGACCGGCGCTGGGCCGGCTGCTCGATCCGGCCGATGACCAGGTGATCGGGAACCACTTTGTGGCTGTGTTGAGCCACCACTACTGGACGAACCAGCTGGGCGGTGATCCGGCGGTCCTAAACCAGAGGATCATCGTGAACGGTCACCCGATGACCATCGTCGGCGTGGCGGCGCGCGGTTTCGACGGGACCACGTTGGGTACGCGACCCGACGTATTCGTGCCCATCTCGATGCGTGGCCTGATGAACCGCGGCTTCGACGGTTTCGATAATCGGCGGTCTTATTGGGCGTACCTGTTCGCCCGCCTGCGTCCCGGCGTGTCCATCGAGCAGGCGGACGCCGAAATCAACAGCATCTATTGGAGCATCGTTAACGAGGTCGAGGCGCCGCTGCAGGAGGGAATGAGCGAGGCGACGCTGGAGCGGTTCCGCGCCAAGGAAATCATATTCGAGCCGGGGCCGCAGGGGCAAAGCTCGCTGCACGGTGAAGTCAGCACACCGCTGACATTGTTGTTCGCGATCACCGCGGTGGTGTTGCTTATCGCGTGCGCCAACATCGCGAACCTGTTGCTGGCGCAGGGGGCGAACCGCAGCCAGGAGATGGCCATCCGGGGATCGCTTGGTGCCAGCCGGCACCGACTCGTCTCACAGCTCCTCCTCGACTCGTGCGTACTCGCTGTGCTGGGAGGAGGCGCGAGCCTCCTGGTCGCCCGTTGGGTCCTCCAGATCATCGCGTCGATTCTGCCGGCCGAAGCTTCAACCATGTTGGCGCTCGAGTTGCGTCCCTCGGTGGTGCTCTTTGCCGCGGCGGTGTCGATCGGGACGGGATTCCTGTTCGGCATGTACCCGGCGCTGCACAGCACCCGTCCCGATCTCATGACCCTGGTCCGGTCCGGCTCCGGTCAGCCGTCCGGCGCCCGCGCGGCCGCTCGCTTTCGCGCGTCGCTCGTTACGGCTCAGATCGCGCTCTCGATGGCATTGCTGGTGGCGGCTGGATTCTTCATCAAGAGCCTGGCCAACGTGAGCCGCGTAGACCTCGGGATGAACACGGAGCACGTAATAACGTTCGGCATCTTTCCCCAGCTGAACGGATACGAGCCGGAAGAGTCGCAGAACCTGTTCGGCCGGCTGGAAGAAGAATTGCAGGCCCTCCCCGGCGTGACGGGGGTCTCCGGGGCGATGATCCCCGTCCTGACGGGAGAAAACTGGGGCACGGACGTATCGGTCCAAGGGTTCGAGTCGGGCCCCGACATCGATGATAACGCGCGCTTCAACGTCGTAGGCGCGGGGTACTTCAGCACGTTGGGTATCCCGCTGTTGGCCGGTCGCGAGTTCACGCCGGACGACGCTCTCGGCGCGCCGAAGGTCGCTGTCGTCAACGAAGTCTTCATCCGCAAGTTCGGCCTCAGCAGGCAAGACGCCGTCGGCAGTTGGATGTCCACCAGAAGTATGACTAACGAGTTGGATATCCAGATCGTGGGGCTGATAGGAGACGCGAAGTACAGTGAGGTGAAGCGGGACACGCCTCCGCTCTTCTTTACGCCGTATCGCCAGCGCGAGACCCTCGGCTGGCTCACGTTCTACGTGCGGACAGCGGTCGAGCCCAGCTCGGTGCTCCGAGCCATCCCCGACGTGGTGAGACGTCTCGACGCGAATCTGCCGGTGCAAGACTTGAAGGCGCTCGATCAACAGGTGCGTGAGAACGTTGTGCTGGACCGGCTGATCACCATGTTGTCGGCGGCGTTTGCTGTGCTGGCCACCCTGTTGGCCGCCATCGGGCTCTACGGGGTGCTTGCCTACACCGTGGCGCAACGCACCGGGGAGTTCGGTGTGCGGATGGCGCTGGGCGCCGACAGCCGGCGCGTGCGCCGCATGGTGCTGTGGCAGGTGGGCCGCATGACCATCATCGGCGGTGTGCTCGGTATCGTGGCGGGGTTGCTGCTCGGCCGCGCCGCGCGATCGCTCCTCTTCGGGCTCGAAGGGAACGATCCGTTGGTCATCGCCGCCGTCGCGATCCTGCTCAGCGGCGTGGCCATGGGCGCGGGCTACGTCCCGGCGCTGAGGGCATCCAGAGTAGATCCGATGAAGGCGCTGCGGTACGAGTAGTGGCTTGGGCTACGTCGCCTATCCCAACAAGACTTCGACCCGGTGTTCTCGGCCATCGTCGGACAGCGGCACGAGCGCGTCGCCCGGTAGCGCTGTTCCGTCGAGTGTGATCCGGGTCACCCCGCGGCAGACGCCCTTGGGGTTCTCGACCGTGACCCGGTAGGTGGCATCACCGTGACGGTGGACGATCTCGAAGCGCTTCCAGGTCCGTGGGATGCACGGATCGATGGCGAGGGCGGAGCCCCGCTTGCGGAGTCCGAGAATCCATTCCAGGCCCGCGCGGTAGAGCCAGCCGGCGGCCCCGGTGTACCACGTCCAGCCGCCGCGTCCGACGTGCGGAGGTTGGGAATAGACATCGGCGGGCACGGCGTAGGGCTCCACCTTGTAGCGATGCACGGCGGCGCGGCTGCTCGCGTGGTGGATGGGGCTCAGTAGGTTGAACAGGCCGACCGCCTTTTCGCCCTCGCCCAGCATGGCGAACGCGATGACCGACCAGATCGCGGCGTGGGTGTACTGGCCGCCGTTCTCGCGGATGCCGGGTCCGTATCCTTTTATGTATCCGGGATCGAGGGGTGTCCGGTCGAAGGGCGGCGCGAAGAGCAGCAGCAGCCGGTCATCCCACCGCACGAGTCGTCGCTCCACCGATTCCATGGCCTGTCGTGCCCGCTCGGCGTCGCCGGCGCCCGAGATGACCGACCAGGATTGGGGGATGGAGGCGATCTGGCACTCGTCGTTCGCCGCCGATCCGATGGGCGTACCGTCGTCGAAGAAAGCGCGCCTGTACCATTCTCCGTCCCACGCCTCCGCCTCCAGCGCCGCTTCGAGGGAGGAGGCCCGCTCGCGCCAGCGCGCCGCGCGCTCCGCATCGCCGCGCGACTCGGCGACGGGGGCGAACTCCCTCAAGTTCACCAGCAAGAACCAACCCAGCCAGACGCTCTCGCCGCGGCCCTCGTGGCCGACGCGGTTCATCCCGTCGTTCCAATCGCCGCCGCCGATCAGCGGGAGGCCGTGGCGCCCCGCCGCGAGGCTGCTGTCGAGCGTCCGGGCGCAGTGCTCGTAGAGCGACGCCCGCCCCTCCGAGACCTGCGGCTGGAAATAGGCTTCGGCCTCGTCGTCTTCCAGCGCCGTCCCCTCGAGCCAGGGGACCAGTTCGTCGAGGACGGCCCGGTCGTCGGTCACATTCAGGTAGTGGACCACGGCGAAGGGCAGCCAGAGTAAGTCGTCGGAGATGCGGGTTCGCACGCCGCGGCCGCTCGGCGGGTGCCACCAGTGCTGGACATCGCCTTCGGTGAACTGCCGCGCCGCGGCCCGCAGCAGGTGTTCGCGTACGATCTCGGGTACCGTCGTCGCTACGGCGAGGACGTCCTGGAGCTGGTCGCGGAATCCGTAGGCCCCTCCGGACTGGTAGAAGGCCGAGCGGGCCCAGATCCGGCAGGAGAGCGTTTGATAGAGCAGCCAGCAATTGAGCAGGAGGTCGATGGAAGAGTCAGGGGTCTTGACCTGTACCGCGCCCAATACGCGGTTCCAGTTATTTTCGACTTCGGCGAGCAGAGCATCGGGATCGAGCTCGCGGTAGCGCGCGACCAGCGATCGGGCATCCTCACGGTCGGTACCCTGGCCCAGCAGGAAGAGCACGTCGACACGTTCCCCAGGCTCGAGTTCGAGTTTCGTCTGCAGCGCGGCGCAGGGGTCGAGGCCCGCGCCGGTCCTATCCGATAGCTCGTCCCCCCGCTCCAGCGAAGCGGGGTGGTCGAGGCTCGCGTTGCGGCCCAAGAACTCGAGGCGGTCGGCGGTCCAGGAGCTCTGGCGGCCGCCCAGGTCGGCAAAGGCGACGCGCTCGGCGTACTCCTCGTTCCAGGGATTGCGCGCGAACATCGCTCCGGTCGCGCGGTCGATCTCGGTGACCACGAATGCCGCCGAGCCGCTCCGCTCGACCCCCAGGACCCACTCTGCATAGGCCGTGACAGACAGCCGCTTCTTGCGAGCGGACCGGTTCTCCAGGGTGAGCCGGGAGATCTTGATCGGGTCGCGCAGCGGCACGAACTGCAGGAGATCCAGCTCGATGTCGTGGGAAGTGTGTTGGAAACGAGTGTAGCCGTGCCCGTGTCGGACGATGTACGGCCAACTCTCCTCGCGGATTGGCAGGATCGTCGGTCCCCAGACCAACCCGCTCTCCTCATCCCGCACGTACAAGATTTCGCCCGGCGTGTCGCTGACCGGATCGTTCGACCAGGGCGTCAGCTTGTTCTCGCGGCTGTTCACTGCCCAGGTGTAGCCCGAGCCCGACTCGGAGACCTGAAACCCGAATCCCGAGTTCGCCACCACGTTGATCCAGGGAGCCGGAGTCCACTGCCCCTTGCCCAGAACCGTGACGTATTCGCGACCGTCCGCGGTGAATCCCCCCAGACCGTTGAAGAACTCGAGCTCCAGGGTGGGAGGCGCGACGGTCTCCGCTTCCTCACGCGGTGCGCGGAGCCGCGGCGGAACCGGCCCCGGCCGCAGGCGCTGCAGCCGGACCACCTGCTCGGATAGCGTGCCCTGGCGCGCCAGGATCACCACTCGCGCCGCCGCGTGCAGCAGCAGCCGGTCCTGGCCCGGCAGGAGGTCGGCCCGAAGAACGAATACGTCTCCGGCCGCCTCGTGCCTCTCGTGACCGACGGCGGACTGAATCGCCTGCACCATCGCCTCGAGGTCGTCTTGAAGATCCTGTATATAGGACGTGGCTTTCGCGTTGACGATCACCAGATCGGCGGCGATCCCCTTCATGTGCCAATACTCGTGCGCCCGCAGCAGCTGCCTGACCACGTCGCGCTCTTCTTCCCGCTCGATCCGCACCAGGGCGATGGGCAGGTCGCCCGAGATACCGTGGGCCCAGAGCGCGGACTGGCCGCTGCGGTTTCTGGCCAGCACCCGGGGCGCGGCGCGCAAGGTGGGGTCCGCGAAGATCAGGCGATTGGCCAGACGCTGGAAGAGGTGCGCCTCGTCCTGGGTGATCCGCAGGTGGTGTAGTTGGACCTGGGCCTGGGTCCAGGCGAGCGAGCTCTCGCGCTCGAACGTCGCCGGCTCGCGGTATTTCTCAGCGATCTCGAGGGCCTCTTCTCGCGAGGACGCCACCAGCGTAGTGAACACGAGGTTGACCTTCTCTCCGTGGGGGATCGCAACCCGCTGCCGGAGGCTGACGATGGGATCGAGAACGGTGCCCGCCGTATCGGAAAGCGGCCCGCCATCGATCACGGAGAGCGGCGTTCGAACGCCGCGGCCGCGGCCCAAGAACCGTGCGCGGTCGCTCTCGTACTGCAGCGCGTCGAGCGTTTCGCCGTCCACGGCGACCAGGTGCGCGAGCCAGACCTGGGGCTCGTCGCCGGAACGCGGGCGGCGCGTCGCGAGCAGCGTCCCGAGCTCGGGAACGAACTCGGTCTCGACGAAGAGGTTGGAGAAAGCGGGGTGAGCGAGGTCGGCGCCCTGCGCAGCCAGCACGATCTCGGCGTAGGATGTGAAATCGATCTCGCGGTCCCGGTTCTCGAGATTGGTCACGGTCAATCTTCGGAGCTCTGCATCGTCCTCTGGCGAGACCACGACCTCGAGCGTGATCGTCAGCGATCGGAACCGCTGAATGATCTTGGCCCGATCCTCGGAGTAGACGACCTCGTAGGCGTCCGCCTCGCTACCGCTCGGCTGGAAGCCGGCGGACCAAACTTCTTCCGTTTCGGCATCACGCAGGAAGACGAACGTGCCCCTCGGGTCGCGAGTCGTATCCTCGCGCCAGCGGGTGACGGCAAGGTCGCGCCAGCGACTGAACCCGGAGCCCGCCGCCGTGACCATGACCGAGTAGCGCCCGTTGGAGAGCAGATGCGTGCGGGGCGTGATGTCGTGTGGCGACTCGAATCGCCGTAAGGTCGGCAGGACGAGGTCGCGGACTAGCGCCGCCTCGCGAACCTCCTCACCCCGGGGCCGGGTCACGAGGACCGAGCGCGGCGTCCGTTCCTGGAGCAGCAGCTCCGCCGCCCGGACCATGGGATGCGAGTGGAAGCGGCTGCGGGTCAGGCCGTCGTGAACAACGTTGCCCAGCGAGACGAGGATCATCCCCTGATGATGGGTCATGTAGGCTCGGACCACTGCCAGCCGGGCATCCTCAGGCAGCCGCGAGGGGGTGTAGTCGAGCGCCTCGTAGAACCCGTAGGCGCCGAGCGCCTCAACCTCTTCGAGGCGCGCGAAGTTGTCCAGCGCGGCCCGGGGATCCACCATGGCTGCGAGCGCGGTGGCGTAGGGAGCCACTACCACGTCCTCGAACAGCCCGCGCTTGAGCCCCAGACCCGGCACACCGAAGTCGGAGTACTGGTAGGTGAGCTCCAGGTCGCGCACGTTGTAACCCGATTCCGAGACGCCCCACGGGACTCCCCGCTCCGCTCCGTAGCGGATCTGGCGTCCCACCACCAGGCGGCTGCTCAGATCCAGAAGGCTGCGCGGCGGTTGCTCCATCACCAGCAGCGGCATCAGATACTCGAACATCGAGCCCGACCAGGAGACGAGGGCCGCGCCGCGCCCCACCGGTGTCAGCGAGCGGCCGAGCAGGAACCAGTGCCGCGGTGTCACGTCGCCCTTGGCGACAGCGATGAAGCTCGCCAGCCGCGCCTCTGATGCCAGCAGGTCGTAGCAGCTGGGATCGAGTGTGCCGTCGGCCACCCGGTAGCCGATGGAGAACAGCTTGCGTGAGCGGTCGAACAGGAATCGAAAGTCCATCGACTGGACCAACTGCTCGGCGAGTAACGCTTGGTTGGAGAAGCGCTGCTTGAGCACTTCGGCCGCCGTCCATGAGGCTTCCATGTCTGCGAGGATCGGGTCGCCGTCCTCGCTCTCCAGAACGTCAGAACGCTTCTCGATGACCTCGTGCACGGCGCGCAGCAGGCCCGGTAGTCCCGCCGCAGTGGGGCTCTCGGCGACCACGGGTTCCAGAAACGAGGCTGAGCGGGCGAGCCCGGTCGCGCGGTGCGCGTCCTTATAGTAGAGGCGCAGGCACCAAGGCATGATGGTGCTGAGGTCGCGAGCGTGGCTGCGAATCGTGTTGTGAGCGGCCGTCGCCCAGACCAGTAACTCCGACTGCGATCCGTCTTTTACGTCGGCGGCGAGCGTGCGGGCGATGTCCAGGAGGTTCTCCGCCTCGGGCTCCAGCTCCTCGAAACGGCGGACCCATCCTGGTAGCGACGTCGGCGGATCGTCCAGCAAGGTCGATAGCGACTCTGCAGCCTCGCGCAACTGCTCAGTCGTGACAATCTGCGTGCGTCCGGGATGCTCGGCCTTCTCCAACGACTCGAGCAGCAGCGCCAGGGCGTCGCCGATCCCCTCGAGGATCTCCCGCCGCAAGAGCGGCCGATGCATCAGCTCGCGGCATGACTGAGCCAGTGCGATCAGGTGACCCGCCAGATTGCCGCTGTCGACGGTGGACACGTACATGGGATCCAGCGGGCTGAGATTCCGTGTGTCGTACCAGTTGAAGAAGTGGCCGCGGACCCGGCGCATACCTGTCATCGTCTCCAGCGTGGCCTCGAGCCGGTCCGCCGCATCGAGAATCCCGATCCAGCCGAAATCGTGAGCGGCCGTGATGCTCAGCAGGTAGAGACCCAGATTCGTCGGCGACGTGCGGTGGGCAACCGCCGGCTCCGGATCTTCCTGGAAGTTGTCCGGCGGAAGGGCGTTACCGTCCTCGCCGACGAACGTCTCGAAGAAACGCCAGGTCCGCCGCGCGACGAGCCGCAGGGCTCGCGTCTCGTCGGGGGAGAGGATCTGTTCCTGCGGGTCCTTGAGCGGCAGGCTCATCCACCAGGCGAAGACGGGTGACAGGGCCCAGAGTAGCACCAGCGGCCCGGCCACCGGCCAGGCCTCCGGCTTGAGCAGGGCGAAGAGCGCGCCGGCCGCGACGGCGAGAATCACGCCCCAGCGAAGGTGCCGGTAGAAGCTCCGCAGCCTCAGATCGACGCCGTATCCTTGGTGTGCGGCCGCGACCCATTCCAGCAGGTTCCGTCTCGACACGTAGAGCCGCCACAGCGTGCGAACCATCGCATCCACCATCAGCCAGGCTTGATGTGTCAGCACGGTAATGGCCAGGAGCGTCTGTGTTAGCGCCACATAGATGTCATGGGAGACGGCGCGGAAGTGGTTGCGCTTCGAGATACCCCAGCGCCGCGGGATGAGACCGTCGAGGACCGGTATGAAGGCCGGCACCGCCACCGATCCTAGGAAGAGTCCGGTCCAGAGCAGGGCTGGAACGGCCGGCAGCACCCAGGCGGCCACCGGCATCGAGAACGACGCCGGTGCCACCAGGCTGCGGCGCAGGTTGTCCACCATCTTCCAGCGGGCGTGGGCGGGGATGCGAGCCCGCTGCCGGCGGCCGGCCGCGTCGCGTGCGTGGCCCAGGATCCAGGGTAGCAGCTGCCAGTCGCCGCGCACCCAGCGGTGGTTGCGGCGCGCGGCCACCTCGTAGTTGCCCGGGAACTCCTCGAACAGGTCGACATCGGTCACGAGGCCGGCGCGCGCGAAGGTGCCCTCGAAGAGATCGTGGCTGAGCAGCGCGTTCTCCGGCACCTTGCCCGCAAGCGCCGCCTCGAACGCGTCGACGTCGTAGATCCCTTTGCCGGTGAACGAACCCTCCGCGAACAGATCCTGATACACATCCGAGACCGCGGCCGCGTAGGGGTCCACACCTCCGGGACCGGAGATGATCCGCTGATAGGTCGTACTGCCAGGACCCGTGGGGAGCGACGGTGTTATACGTGGCTGCAAGATTCCGTAGCCCCGCACGACGCGTCCCCGCCGCGCGTCGAAGCGCGGCCGGTTCAACGGGTGCGCCATCGCGCCCACCAGGCGATAGCCGGTCGCCTTGGGGAGTCGGGTGTCGGCGTCCAGCGTGATCACGTAGCGGACGCCCTCGGGCACCGTGGGCGGCCGTCCCTCTACCGTGATGAACGAAGTGTCCTGGGCGCCGCGCAGCAGTCGGTTCAGCTCGTGGAGCTTGCCTCGCTTCCTTTCCCAGCCGAGCCACTTGCCTTGTTTCTCGTTCCACAGACGCCGGCGATGCAGCAGCAGGAACCGCTCGCTGCCTCCGGGCAGACTCCCGTAGCGCTCGTTCAGTTGCGCGATGCCGTCGGCCAACGCCGCGACGAGAGCGTTGTCGATCGGCATCTGCTCGCTGGGTGCGTCCGACCAGTCGGTGAGCAGCGCGAAGTGGAGATGGCCTTCGGGGTTTGCCAGGAAGTGCACCTCGAGCCGCTCGAGTTGCTCATCGATATCGGCCCTGTTGGTGACCAGCGTGGGGACGACGACCATCGTGCGAAGCTCGGGCGGCACGCCCTGGGTGAGCTCGAGCTTGGGCAGCAGCCGTGGTGGAACGAGGACCGGAACCAGGCGGTTGACGAGCGCCACGGCGACGTCGGAGGCGGGCAGGAGCCCCAGGATTCCCAAGAGCACCAGGCTGCCGATAGTCGCCCCAGCGTTCCAGGTCAGGAACAGAGGCACGGAGAGCAGCAGCGCCGTGAGGACGGCGATTCCGCCCATATAACCGGGGGTCGCGAGGGCGCGGATCACGCGGCGGACCCGGGTCCGCAAAGGAACTCGGAAACCTAAGAAGCGCTCGAATGACCTCCTGCCCGAGGAGATCAGGTAGTAGCCGACGTCTTCTTCGGCACGCTCGGGGACACCGGTGAGCCCCGCCTCCCCTCCCGGAGCCTCGCTCCCATCCCGTCTCGCCCCCCTTGCTTCCTGCGCCGCTCGCCGAGCGAGGGCGATGGCCTCCCGTGCCACCTCGAGCTCCGCGTGCTTCGAGCGGCGCGACAGCTGCTCGATCTGAGTCCGGTACTCGTTCCGCGTCGCGAAATCCATCGCCGCGAACCCAGGAGCGGCGGCCAGGGCCTCGTCCACCAGACTCACACTCTCGAAGAAATCGAGCCAGTCGATGGACGACATCCACCGCATGCTGGTGATGATGTTGCGGACGGTGACGTTCGCCGCACCCTGGGCATGATGCTCCCGAGCGACCACTTCGTTAGCCGACGTACCCTGCGCCCTCAGCTTCTCGTTCAGCCAGGCGAGCGCCGGGACGATCGATGTGTCCTGGTCGCGCAGCCGCTGGATGAGCTGCACCGCGAAGGCGCCGGCCAGCGGCTCGTCGTCCAGCCCTCCCAGGACGTCATCCACGTCCTCCGCTGGCCGACCGCTCAGGCCGAGCAGCCGGTCCGCCAGCTCGTCGGCTGCGAGCCGCGCCTGGCGGCCGCGGATGATCTGATCGGCGAGCCTTCGCATGTTCTCCACGAGGGCCACGCGGAGGTGGATGGCCACGGCCCAGACCTCGCCGATGGTGAGTGGCTGGACGCGCTGGTAGGCGCGGACGAATGGCTGCAGCGTCTTCAGGTCGAAGCGGCTGTCAGTGTGGGCTACGTAGGCCCAGGCCAGTCCGTAGACGCGCGGGTATCCCGCCAGGTGGCCCTCGGAGACCTTCGGCAGCAGGCGATAGTAGCCGCCCGGCAGGTGGTCGCGGACCTCCCTAAGCTGCTCGTCGACGACGAAGAAGTTGTCGAGCAGCCACTCCTCGGCGGGCGTGATCTCGCTCTTCTCCCGTACCGCCTCGACGATGTTCCGGTAGGCTGCAACGAGCGCGCGGCCGTTCTCGCGCACCCGGGGGAGCAGGTTCTTCCCTCTGGCTGGCTTCTCGGTGACACGCTGAGCGGCCGCCAGGCTCTCGGCGTGCTGTTCCAGGCGCTCGAGCCCGAAGAGCTCGGCGCGGATCGGCTCGTCCACCTGGGGGGAAGCGATAACGGCGTCAGTAGCGCTCAACTCGAGGCACGTGTGTTGTGGTTAATCGGCAGTCCAACTGGTCAGCGTTTCGGGTCGCCCGGTAGTACGGGGGTGATCTCGCCCTCCATATGTACACGATATGATCGGCTTTTTGAAGAAGTGTGGTCAAGTGGCCGGAGGTCGCCCCCGCAGTACCGCCGGCGCCTGCATGTCAGAGCAGCCCTGCGGCCAGCGTTGCCAAGCCGAGAAAGCTCAGGAATCCAACCACATCTGTCACCGTCGTAAGGATGATCGACGACGCTTGAGCCGGGTCCTGTCTCAATACAGTCAACACCATCGGCACGGAAGCGCCCGCGATCCCGGCAATAACCATGGAAATCACCATCGCCAGGCCGATGACGATTGCGAGTCCCGGCGATCCGCTCCAAAAGTAGACGGCGATTGCAGTGACGACAGCAACAGCACAGCCGTTAACGAAGCCGACGGCGAGTTCTTTGAAGGAGAGCCTCAGCCAATGCCGCACTCGAATCTCGCGTAACGCTAGTCCCCGCATCGTCACCGCGAGCGCCTGTGCACCCGTATTGCCGGACTGTCCCGCAGCAACCGGAAGCAGCACCGCCAGCGCCGTGTACTGAGCGATCGTGCCTTCGAATAGTCCCACGACAAACGCAGCTAGAAAGGCGGTCGCCAGGTTCACCTGGAGCCAAGGGAGCCTCTTGCGAACTGAAAACGGCACCGTCGAAAGCGCACGCTCGTCCTTGCTCACGCCGACCATCTTCTGGATGTCGGCAGCGGCTTCTTCCTGGAACGCGCTAACCAGCACGCCGTGGCGTATGATGCCCACTAGCCTGCCTTCGAAGTCGGTGACGGGCAGGCTAGTCAGTTTGTGCTGCTCGAACAGCTCGACGGCTTCGCTCTGTGCGGCCGTCGCCTGGACGCTGACCGGTGTGCGCGTGATTAGATCCCGTAGTGGTAGCGATGGCTCGGAGACTGCGAGCTCCTGTAGGTTAACGGCGCCGAGCAGGCGGGTTTCGGCATCGACGACGAAGACGTGGTAGACGCGCCTGTCCCCAATCTTGCGGAGTAGCGCAGTGGCTTCCTCGACCGTGGAGTCGGGATGCAAGGCGGTCACTCGCGGATCCATGATGGCGCCGGCGCTGTCGGCGGGGTAGGCGATCAGCGATTCGATCTCCTGTTTGAGGCGCGGGTCCAGGAGTGCTAGGCGACTCGTCAGCCTGTCCTGCTCGAGGCGGGCCAGAAGCTCGGCGGCCCTGGCGGGCTCTAGAGCGGGAACCCAGGCCTGAAACGTGGTGGCGTCGATCTCTGCAAGGGCGACGGCGGCAACATCCGGCAGAAGGCGCTCCAATACGGCAACAGCCCTCGGTGTCGACTGCTCTTTGAGAAAAGACGCTACTGCTTCAGACGGTCGGGCTTCCAGGCTCCTCGCCACCTCGTCCGGATAGAGCTCCGTGTAGGCTTCGACCAGCGCCTTGGTCGGTCGTTCGGCACTGCGTACCATCAGATTTGCCTCCTGCTCCTGCCCGACCCCTCGTTGCCTCGCGCGGTTCTCGCTGGGGGAAGGGCCGCAGCCAAACCCGACAGGCTCCTCCAGTACATATCCGCGATGCTCAGTGTCACGTCGATGAGGGCGACGAGGCCGGGACCTTCCTGGCGTGGATCTGCGAGCTGGCGAATGCTCTTGTGGCGAATCACTCCGAGGAATACGCCCGCTTTGTCTACGACAGGCAACATGTCGAATTCTTGCCAGGCTGGGTTGAGGGCGATAGTCGCCAAATCGGAACCGGCCGGCAATCGGATCAGCTGTCGCTGCATGATCGATTCGAGGGTTTGTTGTTGCCGAGCGAGAAGCAGTTCCCGGATGGTAACCACACCCACAAGTCGGTGGTCGCGGTCTGCGACGTACACGTTGTAAGACGCTCCGCCCGCCAGACGTCGAAGTTGTTTCTGCACGTCACCGACGCTCATGTCGCCGGGCAGAGTGAGCACTTGTGGATCAGCGAGCGCCCCGGCAGTGCCCTCACGGTATCGGAGCAGGTGCCTCAACGACCGCGCAGCTTTGTCATCTAAGCTCTCGAGCAGGGTCTCCGCCGTAACCGACTTCAAGTGCCTGAGCAGGTGGGCGGCATGCTGGGGCGGCAAACGTTGGAGGATACCGGCGGCACGCTCGACCTCAACGGCTGATAGAGCCGCGGTTGCAAGATGCACGTTCATGTGCAGAAGCACATCTGCTGCGGCAGCGATCGGGATATCGTGCAGGAAGGCCGCCGTCTCCTCCGGTAGCGCGCGCTCGAGAACACGCGCGGCATCAACCGCATGGGTCTGGGCGAATTCTCTGCCAAGCTCGTGACGCGCATCCATGTCAGCTTGACTCGGCCACGAGTACGGAATTCTCCTCGCTGAACCTCTTGGCTGGCACCAGCACTCGACCTGCCTCGGTGACGATCACGACCGCAGTCGGCGTCCTCTCCGCAACCTGCCCTTCGATCTCACCAATCCGGATGGTCTGGCCGATCTTGTACGCCTGGGCCAGGTAGTGGGAACCGATGATGTTGCTCACGGCGGTACGAGCGCCGAGACCGAATGCGAGGCCGAGGCCGGCCAACACCGACCCGGATGTGACGGTGAGCATGACGATCAGAGCACCACTGGCGATACCCAATTCGTCCAAGGCGATCACGATCGCGACAAGGACAATAATGGCGTGAGCGAGGCGGCCAAGAGTGGAGGCAAACGCTACGCCGGCTGAGGTCGCTGCCGCAGAGACCAGCCCCCGTACAACAGTGCCGATCACCAACCCGGCAGCTACGATCAGCGCAGCGGCCAGCACGTTGGGCAAGTAGTGCACGAAGCGGTTGAGCGAATCCGTGACCACCGGTAGGCCCAGTGCCTCGAGAGCGGTAGCGGAAAAGAAGAGGAACACGAGCCAGAAGACGAACGCCGCCACGATCTTTGGGATCACGGAAGACATGTTCGTCCGTTCGAGCGCGCCGCGAATGGCGGTGCTGCGGCCGAGTCGGTCCAGGGCCAGCGCAGTCAGACGGCGGCTCCAGGAACGGAACAGCCGCGCCAGCAGCAAGCCGACAAGGATCAGCGCGGTCGCTGCGAGGACATTGGGGAGAAGCTCGCGCAGGGTTTGGGCGAGATTGTTTAGACTCGAAAGCCATTCTTGCGACATTGCAGAGACCTCCACTCAGGTTCAGTTATCGAGCTCGGATAAGCGAGCTGCCTGTTCCTCCTCACCTCAGGGGATACCGGGTGCCGTCTTACCGCCTTCAAGAGAAGTACCGCCCGCTCGTCCATGAAGCTCGGGCGGTGAAGTGATCCCGAGCGACAGGACCAGCTTGAGCGCATCATCGACCGACAGGTCCAAGTAGAGGAGGTCTTCCACTGGAACGGCCACGAGGTTCCCCGATGTCGGAACGGGTGGCCCGGGGATGAAGACGTTGGCGAGACGCTGCGGGCCGTCGGGCCCGTGCCGAGTCGTGTAGCTGGTCACGAAGCCGTACGAGTATTCGCCCCTGCGGGGGTGTTCCAGCATGACGACGTCGCGTAGCACGTGACGGCGTGATAGTGTGGCACTCTCTACGATGTCCTTGGAGGCACCATACAACCGGCGCACGAGGGGCAGGCTTGTGAACGCCCTCTCCATAACCGAGATCAGCCGCCGGCCCGCGAAGTTCGTGGCCGCCATCCCGACGATGAACACCAGCAGGATCGTGGCGAGCAGCCCCAGGCCGGGCACCGATCGTCCGATGAGGTCGCTGATCCAGGGCCCCAGGAGCGCATCCAGATTTCGGAGCAGAAATCTGAGTGCGACTACCGTGGCGACTACGGGAACGGTCACCACAAGGCCGGTCAGTAACTTCGCACGGATGCTGGCAACTATGTTCTTCCCCATGTACTCTCTCCCAGCGACGGCTTGTCTCGTGAGTGAAATCTCTCCGGGCGGATCACGTGCCCGGGAAGGACTCGCGCGCCGCCGTCGAGGCAGAAGCGCGACGGGCGAACATACACGTTCCCCCTCCGGACAAGATCGTGCCCGGAAACCGCGGAATCCTGGTGGACCGAGCTGGGTGGACGGACTGCGGCGCGCCGGACCTCGCTTGGGCGCTACTCCAGCGTTGCGCCGACCAGCAGCTTGCGCAGAAGGCCGGCCGCTGCCTGGCTTTCGTCCGCGCTCAGCGGTGCCAGCAGCTTCTCGACCATTCCGAGTCGAGCCTCGAGCGCCTGATCGGCAAGCTGACGCCCCTGTTCCGTAAGGTTCACCTGGAACGAACGCCGGTCGTCGGAATGTAAACTCCTGCGCACCAGCCCCGCCTCCTCCAGCCGATCCAATCGCGTCGTCATAGCCCCGGACGTCAGCAGGGTGACTTTCCGCAGGTCGGTAGGTGTGAGCTGGTACGGCGGTCCCTGGCGCCGCAACGCCAGGAGGACATCGCACGCCCAGGGAGCAAGGCCCAGCGGCGCCAGGGCCCGCTTGTCCGCCTGGACCAACACCTTGCCCAGCAGTGAGATTCGGCCCGTTATGCCGAGCCCCCGAGCGTCCAGGTCTGGCCGCTCCCGACTCCAATCTTCCATCAGCTGATCCACCGTGTCCCTCTCCTTACCCATGCCAACAATCTGGGCCTGGAGATACTCTATGTCAAGCTTCTTGACAACAAGCTTGATATGTAGTAGCTTTGTATCAACCTTGATATCCAGAAAGTTGGTATCAAGGTAGTGTAGCTCCGGGTAGTCGGTCGCTGGCGGAGGGTTAGGAAGGTGAGGCTGAGCAAGCGGAAATTGAAATACTTGGAGAGGCGCCTCCTTGAAGAGCGTGGGAGGATCCTCGGCCAGCTGACGCAGTTCGACCGGTCCGTCGCAGAGACGCTGCAGGAATCTGACGGAGACCTGTCCGCTTACAGCTACCATATGGCGGATCAGGGGACGGACGCGATGGAACGCGAGCAGGCCTTCATGCTGGCGAGCGATGACGGGCGCGAGCTCTACGGAATCGACGCAGCCCTTCGCAAGCTCTACAGGACGCCTGAGAGCTACGGCTTGTGTGAGGGCTGTGGTGCGGAGATCAACTTTGAGCGGTTGGAAGTGTTGCCGCATGCACGGCTGTGTATCCGTTGTAAGGAAGTGGAAGAAGAGGGCTCCGTAGAACGCGGTGCTTGCTCGGGGCGGGGGCATTACAAGCGGGCGCAAGTGCTCGCGCGCGTCGCGTAGGAACTGGGTTAGCAGCACCGGGAAGGGTGCGGGTTGAAGGCGTGGGCTTGGTGACTAACTGCGGTGGACGGGCGTTCAGCCCGTGCCCGTACCGGTCAAATGGATCCGAGGTGGGGGACTCGAAGGGTCACGCGCACGAGTGGCGCGGACTATAGGTCCAGGGGGCACCTTCGGTCCCCGCCTCGCTTTCTCGAGTTCGAGCCAGCTCGCGATGCTCTTGCTGTTACCGTGCTAGTTGCGGCCTGTAAATGGGACCGACGCCGTACTCGGCTGCAGCCCACAGGCCGAGAATGATGCCGACTGCGGCGATCGTTCGCTTCTCATCGTCGATTGGTATCACCAGGCCATAGGCATCGGCGACGACGTGCATTCTGTCGAGCACTCTTCGCGCTGCGCTAGGATTCACGTCGCCGTGCCAGAAATCGAGCTGTTCGAGAATCATCGACTGGTGACGGCGCAGGAACTCTCCGAGGGAGATGCTCCGTGTGCTTTGAGAAGATCGCGGTCTACAAATCGCCAGCAGGTCGTTCACGTATTCGTCCCAGAGTTGCGCAAACTCGCGGTTCGCCTTGTGTCGAAGAAAGCGAGCAAGCTCGAGCGAGAACTTTGCCCGGGTGCGCACGCGACCGCGGGGTACCAGCGGGTGTAGATCGTATAGATGATAAACCATTTCTCTGTCGTACTCGTCGGCCTCTCGGTAGGCCCACAGTCGTTTCAGCTGTGGCCAGGAAGCGATGACGAGGACTGCGGGATCGTTGCTGTCGAGCAGGATGAATCGCCCCTTTTCTTCCTTGACAACGGTGACCCAGTGATCCCACTGATCGATGCACAAGAGGCATGGTATCCCCTTGCGGAGATAGCTGACCAGCTCACGGCGGGCTCTGGCTGGATCCATCTTACGGATCATCAACAGGTCGCAGCCGTAGCGAGCGGCAGCCTTGGTCAACCTTCTCTCGTCTGTGCCATGCCGAGTGGTCCCGGCCGCTTTCGAGATTGCCCATTCTGGGGCCAGGATACCGTGAACCAGGAGTCCGTGCTTCAGTGCGAACGGGCCGCACTGCCACTTGTTGGGTTGTCTGTAGATTCCCATCCTGAGAGTGTAGCCTCCAGATCGTCCCTTGCACTAATGTTAGTTCTGCGCGACGGTAGTGTAAGCTATCACGTGTCCGCGGCACAATGAGCGAATCGGTCGCCGGGTTGTAACGGCGATGGGCCGGGGGAGTGAGTTTCGATTATGAAGGTAGCCGTCGTTCACAATAGGGATCGAGCGGGTGTGCTGAATGTGTTTGGCCCGCAGAATCGGGAGCGCTACAACCCGCGAACGGTCGAGCGTGTTGCATCCGCCCTGGAAAAGGGGGGGCACACCGTGCGCGTCGTCGACGGCAACATGCATGTCATCGAGCAGTTGCGAGATTTCATGCCGCGGGTGATCGAGGGGGAGCGCCCAGGCATGGTGTTCAATATGGCCTACGGTATCCAGGGGGTCAGCCGTTACACTCATCTTCCAGCGATGCTCGAGATGCTCGGTGTGCCGTACGTCGGTTCCAACCCGATGGCTCATGGGTTAGCGCTGGATAAGGTCATCGCCAAGATCGTGTTCAAGAACGCCGGCCTGCCCACGCCGGCGTTCTGGAACTTCGCATCCTCTGACGACCAGTTCGCCGATCTGAGATTCCCGGTAATCGTCAAACCGAAGATGGAGGCGGTTTCCTACGGCATTCGCGTCGTCGATAACGAGAGCGACCTCCGAGATGCAGTGGCGGAGCTGATCAAAGAATTTCAGCAGCACGTGTTGGTGGAAGAGTTCATAGTCGGCCGTGAGTTCGCGATTGGCCTTCTGGGCAACGTCGATCCCGAGGTGTTGCCGATCGTCGAGATCGCGCTCGAGGATCCCAAGGACATCCAAACGGCAGGCGACAAGCTGAAGAAGCCGCTCGGCAAGATCTGCCCGCCCGAGCTCTCACCCGATAAGACCGAGGAACTACGGTCGTTGGTGCTGCGGGCTTTCCGTTCGTTGGAGCTATACGATTTCGCCCGCGTAGATATCCGAATGGATGAGGCTGGGAAGCCCTACATTCTTGAAATCAACTCGATGGCCAGCCTTGGACTCACAGGAACGTACGTACATGCCGCTCAAACTGCGGGCTACACCTACGATTCGTTGATCAACCGCATCCTCGACGTCGCTGCGGTGAGGTACTTCGGCAAGGGTTATTTGAGCGACAGCAGCGCAGAGAGAAAAACAAAGAAGCCGGAGAAACTGTCGGTTCGGGTCCGCTCGTATCTTCGGAGCCAAGGAGACACGATCGAGGAACTGTTGGCGAAGATGGTTGAATTGCGGACGCCCGTCGACGATGTCGAAAATGTCAACGCCTTCGGCGAGTGGCTTACGGCCCAGATGAAGTATCTCGGGTTCAGCGCCAAGATCTACCCACAGGTCCAGACGGGAAGTGTCATTTACTTTTCGAACCACGACGACGAAGACGATGTGCTCTTACTGGGTCATCTCGATACGCCGGCGTCGGAACGTGCGTTCGTCCCTTACCGCGAGGATGGCAATCGGCTGTATGGGACCGGCATCGCCGAAAGCAAAGGGGGAATCGCGGTAGCCCTCGCCGCGCTCCGCGCCTTGCGTTACTCGCGGGCGCTGCGCCGAATCAGGTGCGGCTTCCTGTTGACGAGCGACGATACGCTGAGCGGCGTCTGTGGGCGCGAGTTCGTCCGGCAACACAGCAGTCGAGCTCGCCACGTCATCGGGCTCAAGCCTGCAGGGGGAGGCGGTGAGCTGGTGGTGTCTCGGGCGGGTCGGTCCACCTACAAGCTTGAAGCTCAGTATGGGAAGCGTAAGGCGACGGCGACGTCGGCTCACGTCATCGGCCACCTCTTCCGGCGCCTGCGGGCGCTGCAGAAGCTTTCCGACCCTGAGGGGGGAGTCCAAGTCAGCGTCCGGAGAATCCACGTGGACGCACCGTTCGGACGGCTTCCGGACAGGGCGGAGGCAACCGTGACGGTCAGGTTCAACCGATTGGAAGACGGAGAGCGCATCCACGATGAGATCAAGGCAGTGGGGAAACAGCGCTCGACGCGCGGCGTCCGTTTCCGGGTGGCCGGCGGTATGCGCAGACCGCCCATGGTAAAGAGTCAGGGCAGCGAGGAATTTCTCCAGGAGATCGCTCGGATCGGGCAGCGCATTCATATTCCGCTCGCGGAGGCGCACCGGTGGCATTCCTCGGACATCTGTTTCGCGGCCGAAGACGTCCCCAAGATAGACGGAATGGGGCCGATCGGATTTGGAGAGCGCACGGCGAACGAGCACGTACTGCGGAGCTCGCTCGTCGATCACGCAGCGCTGCTGGCGCTCGTGATCCGCAGTTGCCGGAAGTGAGCTGAGCGGTGCGAATCCGACGAGTCGAAGGGTCGTTCGAGGCGACCGCCGACGGCAAATGCGCGGCGGGGGCGCGCGGTGCCGTAGCTTCGGCTTTCCCCGAGGCTACGACCGCCGGCATCGAGATCCTCGCGCAGGGCGGCAACGCGGTCGATGCGGCGTGCGCGGTGGGTCTCGCGTTGACCGTCTGCGAGCCCCAGGCCAGCGGACTGGGAGGTCAGTCGACGGGGCTGCTGCACTTCAACAGGAAGACCATGGCGATCGATGGTTCGAGCCGAGTACCGTCGCTGGCCCATCGTTCGCGAGTGGATCCGGAGGATTGCCAGCTCGGGTATCGAGCCGCCACCGTGCCGAGCACGCCCGCCACCTACGGCTGGCTGCATCGCTCTTACGGCACGCTGGACTGGCGCACGGTGCTGGAGCCCGCCATCTACCTGGCGCGGAACGGTTACCGAATAACTGAGCTTCAGAATAGCCTGCTGGTCCGAGAGCTTGAGAACTTCAAGGCGGTCGAATCGCGCTCCGGGGCTCGCTACTTCCTAAAGCCCGAGGATACACCGTACGCTCCCGGTGAACTCTTCAGACAACCGGAGCTCGCGGATGTCCTCGAGCATGTCGCACGATATGGCGCAGACGCCTTTTACCAAGGCGAGATCGCGGAGCAGATCGACGCGGACATGCGCGCCAACGATGGCTTCCTGAGGAACGACGATCTGGCGCTGATTCCCTGGCCGATCGAGCGTAAGCCGTTGGCCCGCCGATATCGGGGGCTGCTAGTCAAGACGATGCCGCCGCCTGGATCGGGTCGCACACTGCTACTCGTCCTGATGATCCTCAGCAATCTCGAGTCGAGGTTTCTGGGGCGGCGGACACCGAATCGCTACCATTTCCTCGCCGAGGCATTCCGCAAGGCGTTCATGCAACGGCTGGACCGGCCCTTCGACCCGGCTACGTATCCCCAGATTCGCGAGAAGAAGATGCTGAGTCGAGACTTCGCCCGTGAAACCGCGCTGACCATAGCGGAAGAGGTGGACGTCCAACTTCCGCTCGAGGATCCGGTCGGTGCTGAAGTCGGCGAGACGACACACTTCTCGGTCATGGACAGCGAGGGTAACGCAGTGTCGATGACCCAGTCGATAGAGTTGGTGTACGGATCGAAGGTGGCGGCGGACGGCCTCGGGTTCCTTTACAACAACTATATGATGGCACTCGAGCTGGATAACCCGGCGCATCCGTACTTCCTGCGACCGAATGCCGTGCCCTGGTCATCGGCGGCGCCGACGATCGTGTTCCGCAAAAAGGAGCCCTGGCTGGTTCTGGGTAGCCCCGGCAGCGAGCGAATCAACTCGACGCTCGGTCAAGTTCTCGTGCGGGTGATCGACGGATCCGATTCGATCGGAATTGCAGTCAACGAGCCGCGCTTTCACTGTTCGATCGGTGGGACCATGAGCTTGGAGGCCGAGCGGTTCGATCCGGCTGTGGTTAATCACCTGCGCCGGCTGGGCTACAAGATCAAGGAACGCGAGCCTTTGTCGTTCTATCTCGGCTGCGTCCAGGCCGTGTTGAAGCGGCAAACGGGGCCCGGGTTCGAAGCGGTGGCCGACGTGCGGCGTGACGGCACGGCGGCCGGCCTGGATTGAGCACCTCCGGTCGCGCTATCGGCGACGATGCTACCGATTCTCCTCTCGATTCCCCACGGCGGTATGCGGCAACCTCCCGAGCTTGCCGGTCGCGTGTGCCTGTCTCAGGAGGAGTTGTTCGATGATTCGGACGCATACACGCGGGAGATCTACGACCTCGGCGGCGAGGTTATACGGGTGGTCAGTACGGAGATCGCTCGAGCGTTTGTCGATGTCAATCGGGAGCCGCACGACCGGCCGCCGGCGAACCCCGACGGAGTGATAAAGTCGGCCACGTGCTACGGACATCGCATTTACGACGAGGGCGCGGAACCGGGTGACGAATTGGTGGTTGAGTTGCTTGAACGTTACTACCACCCCTATCACAGGGCACTCAAGCAGGCGGCCAAAGACCGGCGCGTGAAGCTCGCCCTCGACTGCCACTCGATGGCGACGGAGGCACCGTTGATAGCTCCGGATCGTGGAAGGCAACGTCCGCTCTTCTGCTTGAGCAACGCCGATGGGCTTACGTGTCCGAAGGATCTGCTGGAGAACATACAGCACGCTGTCGCCGATGCCTTCGAGTGTGAGCTGGCTGCTGTGCGTCTTAATCAGCCGTTCAAGGGAGGCTTCATTACTCGGGCCCACGGGCGCGGGAAAGTTCCTTGGGTGCAGGTCGAGATGAACCGTTCGCTCTATCTCGATCCGACGTGGTTCGACCGTGAGACGCTCGTGGCGGAACCGCAGCGTCTCCAGCAACTGCGTGAAGGCTTCCGGGCAGCGCTAAACGCCCTCGGACTGTGATTGAGCGGCGCCGGGCAGCGGCCTACTCCACCCGCAAGGCGGCGTTGGGATCGATCCGCGCCGCGCGTGACGCGGGCACCAGGCCGGCGGCGGCCGCCGCCAGCAGCAGCGTCGCCGTCACGACCATCAGTACAAGCGGGTCGCGGGGCGATATCTGGTAGAGCAGCGGCGCCAGCGTCCCGGCGGCGGCGATCGCGATGACGAGTCCGAGTGCGATTCCGATGGCGGCGAGCCCGACCGACTCCCTCAGGACCTGTGTGACGATCCTGCCGCGTGTGGCGCCCAGCGCGCTGCGCACGCCGATCTCGTGGGTCCGCTGCGCGACGTTGAAGGCGAGCACGCTGTACAGTCCGAAGGCTGCGACGATCAGGGCCAGGAGCCCGAAGAGCCCGAACATACTCGCACCGAGTCGATAGGAGCGGAGCTGCGGGTCGATGTTCTCCTGCAAGGGGCGGACGACGGCGTACCGAATGTCCGGATCGCCGCTCAGTAGCTCGCGTTGTACCGTGGGTGCCAGGCGCTCCGAGTCGCCCCGTGCCCGAAGCAGGATGGCAGACGGCACCGCCTCGGGATACTGGGCGGCCGGCAGGTAGAAGACCCACTTCCGTGTCTCCGTCAGATACATCCGATGCGAATCCTCGACCACCCCGACGACGCGGGTGCATGGTGCTTCGGGTGTCGCGATGTGGAAGCACTGGTCGAGCGGCTCGTCACCCCACAGTGCCCGGGCCATCATCTCGTTCACGATGGCGACGGGCGGCGCGCCGACCGCGTCCCGCTCGTTGAAATCGCGGCCCCGGCGGATCGCGATCCCTAGCGTGGCAAAGTAGTCGGGTTTTACCCCTTCCATATGAGGTCCAGGTGGCGGCGCCGGAACGGAATCGAACCCGGCGACGAAGATCCTTTCGATCGAACCACCCCAGAAGGGCAGACCGCCGCTGGTGCTCGCGTGCTCCACCGAAGGGAGCGCCCGCAGCCGCTCCAGCGACCGCTCGTAGATCCGATTCTCCTCCTCGGTCGTTTGCTCCCGCGGCTCCAACTCCAGCATCGCATAGACGACTGGACCCGGATCGAGACCGAGATCGAGGCCCTCGATGCGTTGCAGGCTGCGCACGAAGAGGCCGGCCCCCACCAGGAGCACTACCGAAAGAGCTCCCTGAACGACCAACAGCGCGACCCGGCTCCGCGACCGCCGCACAATGCCGGTCCGGGCGCTGTCCTTCAGGTCATCGATGAGGTCGAAGCGCCCGGCCTGCAGCGCCGGGACGATACCGGAGACGATCCCCGTGACCAGTGCCAGCAAAGCAGTGAAGGCGAGGACTCTGAGCCCGACGGGAGACTCCATCCATGCCACGTCAGGCAGCAGCGTCTGGCGGATGAAGTCGCCGCCCCAGGACGCCACCAGCACCGCTGCCACGGCGCCGACGGCTGCCAACACGATGCTCTCGGTGAGCAGCAGGCCCGCCAACCGGGCGCGCGAGATCCCCAGGGCGAGCCGGACGGCGATCTCCTTCCTGCGGCGCAGGCTGCGGGCCAGTAGCAGGTTCGCCACGTTCGCGCAGGCGATCAGCAGAACGATGAGCGAGACGCCGGCGAGCAGAACCGAGACCTTCGACTCTTCCGACGCGTTGGGCCCTCGAGCCTCCACTAGTGGAGCGACGACCACGCGTACGTTCTCGTCGTAGCGTCCCTGATCGATCTGCTCGCGCCGGCCGTTGCGATGGATAAGCGTCGCTTCGGTCTCCGCCGCCGCGACGCTCACGCCGTCGGCCAACCGCGCGATGACCTTGATCCAGTAGAAGTTGCGCGTGCGCCTCCAGCGATCGACTCCCGTCTCGGTGGTGTAAGCGTGGAGTGGTACCCAGAGATCGACACCCTCCATATCCAAACCGGTGAAGCCCCTCGGTGCGACACCGATGACCGTGTACGTACCTCTTCCAATATCGAGCGTGCGGCCCAGCACCGCTGGATCACCGCCAAACCGTCTCTGCCACAGGCCGTAGCTCAGGATTACAACACCGGCCGCCCCATCTTGGTCCTCCGACTCGTCGAAGAATCGACCCAGCGCCGGCTTGAGCCCAAGGGTCCTGAAAAACGACGCCGACGCCAGGCCCCAGTTGAGGCGCACCGCGTCTGCGCCACGACCCAGAGTCACCTCGTTGGGCCAATAAGCGCCCGCCGCTGAGAAGCTTGCCGCCTGCTGCCAGTCGGTGAAGTCGAGGTAGGCCAGAGCTCCCTGATAGACCAGCTCGCCGCCGCGATGGAACTGCATGTGCGCGTACAGACGCCGCACTTGGTCAGCATCCCTCAGCTGCTGCGGCTCACTCAGGAGCAGCCGGTCGACGATGCCGAATATGGTGGCATTGACACCGATCCCCAGGGCCAGTGTCACCACCACGGCGGCTGTGAACCCGGGGGACCGCTTCAACCCCCGAGCCGCGTAGCTCAGATTGTCCAGTGCAGTCGCGATTATCGATAGCCAACGGCCCATGGTTAGACCTCCTGCGGATGATTCTCTCCGGCGTACGGGTAGGGCAGGGGCCGTGCCAGGGGTGTGCTGGACTTTAAGTTGTTGCAAGGTATGACGTTAGGTTTATGGCTCGCCGGTCGCTATTGCGGGTCGGCGTGCGCCTGTGGGACGCGAGCCGCCGGATCCGGACACCCCGCGCCGGGTGTTTGGACATCGAACAGCCGACAACCGGCGGCCGATTATCAAGTTTAGCTGCAACGATCGACGCCCGACTTTCGACACTCGAGATACGGCGCAGTTGTGGGTCGAGCGTCGAGAGTCGGGCGTCGTTTGTTGAGGAAAAGCCGAGCCTCGGCTCTCGTCTGTCGGCTGTTGGCTGTAGCTCCGGACTAATACGATGCCAGCCACCCCACCTTGCCGCCGGGCCCCTCTACGAAGAGGAACTCCTCGTGTGCTCCGAGGACGGGGACCTCGGTGCCCGGGGCGACGGCCTCGAAAGCGAGCGCCGTGGACGACGGGTCGGTCAACAGCAGCGCACCGTCGGCGACGAGCGTGCTGCGGATCGGGCTGTCCGCCGGTTCGGTGAGCCGCGCCGCCATGAACCCGACGGTGCCATCCGGAGTGAGCACCCGATACCACGCACCGGTTCCCGCTTCGACCCTTATTGGCGTATGGAGCGGCAATTCGGCGAGCATGTCCGACCGCGTTGTAGGGAATGCCCGGACGCGAGCGCCGTCGAGTGTCACGCGGGCGAGTCCGCCGACCAGGTTTGGATCTCCGGTGAAGCTCGCCGGCGTCGTGGGTAGCCGCTGCAGCGCCGGGTACGGATCGTACGTGCCGCCTGAGTAGATTCCGAAGTGCAGATGCGGTGGGGTAGTCCGCGCGTTGCCCGTGTTGCCGACGAACCCGATGGTGTCACCGGCCAGGACGCGCTGGCCGCGACTGACCGCCTGTCTGTCCAGGTGGGCGTAATAGTGGGTCTGGCCGAACCGGTCGCGCAGCCAGATCACGTTGCCACCCAGCCTGTTGCTTCGGGTGCTGCGCACGACTCCGTCCGCCGCGGCGAGCACTGGGGTCCCTCGGCGCGCGAAGATGTCGAGCCCCTCGTGCCTGCGTCGCCCCGCGTCGCGGCTGTCGCCGTACCAACTACCGATCGCCGTGGCGTCGCGACCGGAGACGGGGAATTGCAGCGATGGTCCGACCACGACGGTGATCGAGTATCTGCCGCCGCGCAGAAGCTCGGGCTGAACGCGGATCAGATAGTCACCGTCGCGCCGCGCCAGATAATCGAGCTTGCGCTCCAGGCTGTCGGCGCTCGCCACGCGCCTCGGGGTGGCGCCGGGCCGGTCGGATAGGAAGAACAGATCGATGAAGACCTGATAGGCGGTGTCGGGCTCGCTCTCGAAGGTTGCCTCGATTCGCTGACCGCGCCGGGCCGACACCCGATACGCTGTCGCCATCGCCTCACGCGGGTCGACGTAGCTCTCCTCGCGGTAGGGGCTGGTGACCGCTACGGCATTCTCCAGCGCCGTGCTCGCGGCGGCGAGCCAGTCGCTCCCCAGCGCGGTCTGATCGAGCCCCGCCGCCAGCAATGCCCGCTCGTAGCGCTCGTGCGGGGTGTAGCCGGCGAAAAACTCGCGCAGCGATTCTCTGCTGCAGGCCGAGATCCCAAGCAGCAGTGTTACGCCGCACAGCCAGGGCCATTTGCCAGCGAAGTAGCTTCTCATGCCACCGTGTATGAGTATCGCGTGCCTTTTGTTCCTTCGGACGGTGGGGCCGCCCCAGCGGGCGTTGGTCACTCTTATAGACGCGTCAGCCCCGCCAGACGTTTCAGCGGGTAATCGTGTGGCGATCCCGGCGCTGACTATCGTGGAGGTGGTACTGGAGAGTCAAGTAGGAATGGACGTGGGCGGTTGGCCCTAGACGACTCGACGGTCGCGGCGGTGCCCGGACTCGCCTAGCCAGCCGGAGAGTAGGGCACAGAACAGGCAACCGATCTCGACCAGAATAACCAGCAGGGCGGACAGCACGACCACGGCGACAACGCTGGCGAGCATGTCCGGCACGGGAAGGAGATAGAGCGGCTCGGACTGAAACATGACGGCTCCTCCGAGTCTCGACTCGCTCTGTCTTTTGCGGCGCGGGGGCCGCAGCGGTCGGAGACCGCCGCGACCCTCCGCGATCCGCCTCACTTCAGGACGGCTTCGAAGGCGAACGGCACCTCGTAGTATCCGATCGTCTCCTTGAAATGGTCGAGCCGACCGACACAGCCGGCGTTGGAGACCACATGCCACGCGTCTTCCGCGATTCGGGATACTGCAATGCATTCTTCGATTTCGATCTGGTAGAAATCCTTTTTGCCGCCGCCCCGAAGACGACACAGCACGGTTCCAGTGCCGAGCATCGAGTTACCCACCGGTAGGTCGAGGAACTCGTTTGAGGAATTCACTCTCACCTGGAAGTTTTCGCATTGCTCGTCGAGCCCGGCCGGTGCGATTCGGATCTGACCGTCGCGTGAGTCGATGCCCGGCCCACTCTTGACGGCTATTTGATCCTGCTGAGGCTCCAAGTCCGCCAAGTAGACAATGGCACCTTCGCCGTCGACGTAGGTCCCGGCCCCGTCGCTGAGCACCGCATCGCCCGTCCTGTCCTCGAGCGTGATCTCCATTGAGTAGATGTTCATCTCGCTTGGACGCGGTCGCGGAGGTTTGACCTTGGCAGAGCTAACGGTCGGCGCGGTGATCGATGAGCCTGGATCATCGCAGGCGACGAGCGTGAAGCAGAGAACCAGTCCCGCGCAACAACTGAGCACGAGGTTCATCCGCGACTTGGTCATGGTATATCTCCTCAACATGGTTGGCGCGCCAGACACCCGGTGGTGTGCGTGCTCACCTACCCTCGTTCGTGCCGCCGGCGCCCGGGATGTTCTGTATCTTCCAGATCTCAGCCTTCCACTCGCCGGTAGAGTAGGCGATCCGGGAGCCGTCGGGGTGAAAGCGCAAGTGTCTCCAGTCGTAGGATCCGGGCAGCTCGACGAGTCGCTGCGGCGCTCCTCCCGCGCTCGAGATCTTCCACGCGACCCCGGGCTCTTCATCGCTGATGAACACGATGTGACGGCCATCCGGGGTCCAGGGAATCCCCATGCCCACTTCGATTGCATATATAGATTCCGCGCGGTACAGCTCCCGCACCTCACCACCCGAGGTTGAAACGGTCAGCAGGCGGCTCACCCCGGAGGAGCGGTCAACGTCGTGGAGGGCGAGAGTGCGTCCGTCGGGCGAAACGGAGAGGTTGAGGAGCGAACGGACGGTGGCGATCCCCCTCTCCGCACCGTTACGCATGTCGCGCGCGACGATCTGCGCCTCACCCAGGATCGGGTCCCCGCGGGCGAAGTAGAACGTCCTTCCGTCGGGGGAGAACTCCCCGTTTCGTGGGTCCCCCTCTACGGTAGGCACTGAGCAGGCGTCGAGATCTAGCAGGCCGAACGTGAAACATAGCAATCTCTCGAGCCTGCCCGTCGCGAGATCGACGCGAAACAGCGCGTCGCGCAGCTGGACGTTCCCGATGATCATCAGGGATTTGCTGTCCGGCGCCCAGCGGACCTTTCTTACACTCCGCAGGTCGATGGGAATCTCGCGCGCGTCGTCGCCTGTGACGGGTCGGATCACCAGGCGCCAGCTCTG
>JABAOC010004895.1_pt5 | contig 100823 bp, 97 predicted proteins | sample 7062161 | NCBI WGS metagenome assembly JABAOC01 (sample SAMN14538625, study PRJNA623070) | marine sediment metagenome | biome: marine biome [ENVO:00000428]; feature: marine pelagic biome [ENVO:01000023]; material: deep marine sediment [ENVO:00002113] | place: India: Gulf of Khambhat ... | reverse complement strand
GCCAACGGCGGCTTCGAGGCCGGCGTTATGGCGCCCTGGACGACGACGCGCATGGCCGTTGCCTCGAGCGGCGCGCGAACGGGGAGCTATTGGGCCTACTACTTTACGCGGACCGGCGGCACGCGCTACGCGGCGGACGCCGAGCTTACGCGTTGGTGCGACCTCAAGCAAAAGCTCGGGCGGGCCGTTAGGCCGAACGAATTCCTCGCCGCGGACCTGTGGATACATTATGCCCCGGACAACCTCGGTAACCCCTGGCACCTCGAGCTCGCGTTGGGGCCGAACGAGCTCCGCCTGAGCTCGTCGCGGGGGGAGCTCGCGCGCGGCTGGAACCGCGTAACGTTCCCGCGAAGGCTTGTTACGTTGCCCTTCGATTACGTCTACGTCAAGCCGTCGTTCACGATAGGTTGAGAATCGGGCCTGGACTACGCGGTGGGCGTAGACGACGTATCGGTCCGGGTAACGGGCGCGGCGGTGGCGCCCACCTCTTTGGGTAGAGTCAAAGCGGTCTTCCATTAGGGTGAATTACGCGAAAGGAAGCGGCGGCTCGAGGGCCGCCGTTCTCTTTTCGGTCGCGTCGCGAGTAAGCGGGAAGCGGCGCCCGCCTTAGCGTCGCTCGAACGAGTCTACGGTCCCCAATTCCACCGCGGCGTAAAGCTCGAACGCGGCCCGTACGACCGGGTCCGCGACGGCGATAAAACGCACGTGGAAATTTTCGAAGAAGTGCTGCTGGGCCTCCTCGACCGTTTTGAAGCCGTTACGTTTCATCAACGCGTAGACGAAGTGCGCGGAGTTCTTGTATTGCGAACGGTGGTCCACCCCCACGCGCCGGGGAAGGTTTTTGGACCGCCCCACGTAGAACGGTATATCGCGTTTAACGCGGGAGAATACATATACCCCGGCGGTACTTCCGTTTTTCAAGGCGTCGTTTACCTTTTTCATCGTCAGGTCCTTTACCGGGAGCGGCTTTTGCTTGACAAGTTTTTCGAGCATTTTAGGAAAGTTACGCGCGAACTTTTCCCACCTCAGCTTTTTTAAACCAATACCCCTCATTTTAAATAAGGTCGTCCGTCGTTATTTCCGCTATTTTTTATTTTTTTAAATTAATATGGCTTACGATTCGCCGCCCAACACCCGCCGTATACTTTGATTCGCGCCGAATAATTTTATTTTTAACTTTTTAATTTCCTTAGCTTTTATAATTGCTACTCCGAATGTATCAGTTTTTGAATATTATAATTTTAAAATAGCTCAAGAGAATCATATTTAACGTGGGTGGTTAATTAATTTTTATAATAGCATACGCATTTATATATTTATAACACATTTAAGCCTACATGTCAAGTATAAAAAATTATAAAATCCGCGTTTTTATATGAAAATCGTGATAAAATAAATATTATTTATATAGTTTGGCGTTATGGATTAAAAAAGGGCCCGTGCGGGCCTTTTTCTTGTGTGTGTTTGCGGGAAAGGTGTCTGAAAGGCGTGCCTATTCGTCGGGTTCTAGTCGAAATTCCATCACGACGAAATACCATACGGCCACGGGTTTACCTCGCCATGTCGCTGGTTTAAACTTGCATTCCAAGGCCGCCTTTTTCGCCGCCTCGTCCATACCCGCTACGCCAGGGGAAGATTTAACGGCGGCTTCGCGTACGTCGCCCTTCTCGTCGATGTAGACGACCAGCGTGACGTCGCCCTCTATTTCGGCTTCGCTCGCCTCCTTGGGGTATTTGGGCCTGACGGTTTTAATAATCACCGGCGGTTCGTCGTACTCATGGCTGAGGCGTGACAAGTCTATGTCCGATATCTCCTCCTCCGACACTACGATGACTTCCTTTTCGTCTTGTTCGTTTGTTTTTTCGCCGGAGTAACAGGCCGAAAATAGTATGGCTCCCAGCGCGACCAGCGCTGCGGCCGCGGCTTTCCGGACGATTCCTTTTGCGCGTACCATCTGATACCTCCCAAATTTAGAGGTACACAAGTTTTTAGTTAATACACGGTCCGGCGGTGCGTAATTAATAATTATCCCGCCCCGGCCCGCACGCCGACTCTCCCGATTTTATGCGGTTGCGCTTCAGTTATTTAAACAAAGCTTTCACGCGGCCAAAGGAGGCGGGCGCGACGGCGCGTTACTCGCTGTCGGTCGACCGCCATAGGTCCCAGCCGCCGAGGCCGCCGGGGCGGTCGGAGACGAAGAGCATGAACGAACCGTCACGGCTCAGGAAGGGGTACCACTCGTTGGCGCCGGTATTCAACGTAGCGCCCAGATTGATGGGCGTCTGCCAGGCCGCGAAGGCGGCCGCGGTGCAAGCCAGCGCGATTGCGATATATCTCGACTTTAAACCCTCCTTGGGAATTTATTATCGCGCGTTGGATTCGAGGCCGATTATAACCGACGGCGGCGGAGCCGTCAACGCCGGAGGGGGGACAAAACGAACCGGCCCGGGGCCGGCCTTTCTACACAATGGAAACGGCGGCCTTAGGGCCGCCGTTTTTTATTTCGCCGGGATATTAAGATTTACTCAAACGCCGCCTTAACGCGGCCGAACGACGCGGGTTCGACGTCGTGGTATTCGCTGTCGGTGGATTGCCACAGGTCCCGGCCGCCGAGGCCGCCCTCCCGGCCTGAGCCGAAGAAGATGAAGCCGCCCATCGCGCCGTGGTTGCATTTGAACGAGGCGCCCAATTCCATCGCCGGGGAGTTGACCGCACGGCCGAGGTTGACGGGCACCTGCCACGCGCCGCCCCGGTATACGGTATACCACATATCGACGCTGCCCTGGCCGCCGGCGCGGTCGGAGTTGAAGAGCAACGTCCGGCCGTCGTCCGATATCCACCGCGGTAACTCGTTCCCGGAGCTGTTGACGACGCCGCCGAGGTTGACGGGTTCCTGCCACGCGCCGCCCGCTTTCCGCGAAACCCAGATGTCGTCGGCGCCGTAGCCGCCCGGGCGGGTCGAACATATGTAGAGCGTCTGGCCGTCGCTCGTGAGGACCGGTCAACAATCGACGTAGGCCGTGTTTATGGGCGGGCCGACGTTGGCCTTGGCGGCGGTCGGCCTGCCGCCGCTCACCGGGCACCACCAGATGTCGAACGAGCCGGAGCCGCCCGGCGCGTCCGAGACGAAGTAAAGGCGCGTGTCGTTCGCGGCCAGAAACGGCACCGAATCGTCGTAGCTGGAGTTTACGACGCCGCCGAGGTTGACGGGCGCCTGCCACGAGCCGCCGGCGTAGTTGGCGCGCCAGAGGTCCATACCGCCGTGGCCTCCGGGGCGTTCGGATACGAAGAGCATGAACGAACCGTCGCGGCTCAGGAAGGGGTACCACTCGTTGGAGGCGGTGTTCAGCGTCGCGCCCATATTGACGGGCGTCTGCCAGGCGGCGAAGGCCGGGGCGGCGGCGAGAGCGGTTAGTAGAATATATCTCAAGATCATTTACTCCTTCGAAAAAGTTACAGGGGGTTTATTTCGGAACGATTATAACCGAAGGCGGCGCGGAGGGCAAGGGGGGAGGGGAGATAAAAACGCGGGGTGGAGAAGCCGGTTTATATTTAAAACACCCACCTAACGTCTCCCGGCGGCGGGGCCCAGAGGCCGGCGACGGTCGCGCCGCATTTGTTACACTTGTTGCCGTCGAGGCGGTACGCGAGGATGGCGTAGCCGTGGCGCTCGACGACGGCCTGGCCGCACCCCGGGCAGTACGTGTTGTTGCCCGGGTGGCCCGGGACGTTCCCCACGTACGGGTACTTCATACCTTCCTCCAGCGCGATGTTGCGCGCCATCGTGAGCGTCGCGACTGGCGTCGGCGGCAGGTTCGCGAGCTTATACATCGGGTAGAAGCGCGAGAAGTGCATCGGCGTCTCGGCGCCGAGGTTGTCGCGCACCCAGCGGACGAGCTTCGTTATGGACGACGGCGCGTCGTTGAGCTCCGGCACAATCAAATTGGTTACCTCGAGCCAGAGGCCCTCTTCGCGGAATATGGTGAGCGCCTTGAGGACCGGCTCGAGGCGGCCGCCGCAGATCTCCCGGTAGAATTCGTCCGACAAGGACTTCAGGTCCACGTTCGCCGCGTCCGATACCTTGCAGAGCTCGCGCAGCGGCGCCGGCTCGATATACCCGGCGGTGACGAGGACGTTCTTGAGGCCCCGCGCGCGGCCGAGCCGCGACGCCTCGAGCGTATACTCGTAAAATATTATCGGCTCGGAGTAGGTGTAGGCGAGCGAGATGCAGCCGGTTCGCTGAGCCTCGGCGACGACGCGCGCCGGCTCGAGGTCGACGTTGCGCGCGTCTTCCGGGTCCGTCTGGCTTATCTCCCAATTTTGGCAATACTTGCAGTGTAGGTTGCAGCCGGCGGTGGCGATGGAGTAAATCGGCGTCCCCGGGAGGAAGTGGAAGAGGGGTTTCTTCTCGACGGGGTCGACGTGCGTCGCGCAGGGTTTACCGTAGACGAGCGTGTAGAGGGTCCCGTCGACATTCACGCGGACGCGGCAGTCGCCGCGCTGGTAGTTGGCGAGGATGCAGCGCCGCGGGCAGAGCTCGCATTCGACCGCGAGCGCGGTCATCGCGGTTCCTCCCCTTCGGCCGGCTCGAGCTGCCGCCAGTACTTGGCTTCTTCGAAGGAAAGCCTACCCCCCGCCATGGCCTTCTCGAAGGCCTTCTTGCGCGCGGCCTCGTCCGCGGCGTCCGCGCCTCCTCGCGCGGCGACGATGCCCTGAACGCCGACGTAAACGGCGAGGGCGAGGCAGGCCGCGACGACTAACGTCAGCGCTACGTTAGTTTTCTTCAGCTTCTTCTTCATTCAGCTTGTCCACTATGCGGATGACGTCGGCGACGTCGTCGACGGCGTAGTCCGTCTCGCGGCAGCGTTCGCCGCTCGTGTCGCCGTACCGGGCGTAGACGGTCCTGATGCCGAGCGCGCGTGCCCCCTCGACGTCTCGCGCCGGCCAGTCGCCCACCATCAACGCCTCCTCCGGTGCCACGCCAAGCTCTTTGAGTATCAAGAGGAACGGCTCGGGCGCGGGCTTGCGGAGGCCGGTATCCTCGTACGTAACGACGGCGTCGACGACGTTGTGCAATTGCAGGTACGCCAGCCTGAGCCAGGCCTGGAGCCGCGGCGCGTCCGATAGGACCCCCAGCTTTATGCCGCGGCGCAAAAGCTCGAGAAGGGTGAGGTTAACGTGGGGGTAGAGGGCGAGGGTCCCCTCGCGCGCGCGCCTGTACGCTACCACGCCGGCGGCGTGGATGCGGGGCTCGAGCCTGCCGTACGCCTCTATAAGGTAGCGGTCGAAGACGCGCTGGTACTCTATGCCCTCGGCGTCGTAGACCTCCTTTATGCCGGCGATGACCTCCTCCTTGGTGCGGGGTAGGCCGGCGTCGATCATCGCCTCCGCCGCGGCCTCTATCGCCCGCTCCTTCATCTTCATGAAGTCCGTGAGCGTATTGTCGAGGTCAAATATGACCGCTTTTATCATATTTATATTATATCATCTTCCGCCGAGGTAGGGTAGGAGCGCGCCTACTAAAGCTTTGATCTTTTCGCCGGTTACCTCGGCGCCTGCCAGCACTTCCTCGTGGTTTACCTCCGCCAGGCCGGCGACGTTGGTCACCGCGCAAAGTGCCAAAACCCTCAGGCCGGCCTGGCGCGCGACCAACACTTCGTTCGGTATCGACATGCCGACGACGTCGCCCCCCAAAGCCGCGAGCGCCCGAACCTCTGCGGCGGTCTCGTATTGCGGCCCGGCCACCGCCACGTACACGGCTTCTTTAGTTAAGAATCCCAGCGCCGCGGCGAGCTCTTTGGCGCGTGCGCGCAGCGTTCCGTCGTACGCGTCCGCCGCCGCTACGAAGCGGGGCCCGAACTCCTCATAGTGGGGGCCGTTGAGGGGCGAGCCGCCGCGGAGGTTTATATGGTCCCGGACGAGGGCGACGTTGCCCGGCGCGAACTCCTCGCGCAGCGACCCCGCCGCGCCGGTCGTGACGAGGGTACGGCAGCCGAGCTTGGCGAAGAGGCGTACCGGCAGCGTCGCTACGTAGGGAGGTATCCCCTCGTACGCGTGGAGCCGCCCTTCGCTGACGACGGCGCCGACGGTGCCGGCGCGGCCGAACAGGAAGTTGCCCCGGTGGCCCTCGACGGTCGGCTTCGTTAAATGCGGCACTTCGGCGAAGGGCACTTCGCAGACGTAGTCGAGCGCGGGACGTCGTATGCCGGAGCCGAGGACGACCGCGACCCGCGGCTCGAGCTCGCACTTGCCGCGCAGGTAGCGATACGAAACGTCGACGTCCTTGGGGGTTAACATTTATGGGGGTTCACCCTCGCGGATAATAATATAATAAGTGTAGTTATTTTTCAAATTCAACCGACGCGAAGGCGGGGCCGGGTCGGCGCAAAGGTGGGTGCATATAACTTCGCGGTTGACTTTGCGGCGCCGCTTTGTTAATATCCGCTTTCAACCGGAGGAGAAGTTGGGCACCAAGCGGCACGCGAAGAAGAGATATCGGCAATCGCTCAAGCGGCGCGAGCGCAATCGCGCCGTACGGAGTACGACGAGGACGGCGATTAAGAGGGCCGTCGTCGCTGCGGAGGCCGGCGCCAAAGAGGAGGCGTCCGACGCGTACCGTCGCGCCCAGCGCGCCATAGACGTTGCCGCGCGCAAGGGCGTTCTCCACAAACGCGCCGCAGCGCGTAAGAAGTCACGCCTCGCGCGGCGCGTGAACAAGGCCGCGGCGAGCGAGTAGGTTTAATTTTTCGTGAATGAAGAAAGCCCCTGCCCGGGGCTTTTTTTACGTGGCCGCGCGGGCGGCGAAGAGCTCGAGCGCAAGCGCCGCGGGCACACGGCCCGTTTTGACGCCGCGGTCGAGCTCGGCGAGGAGGCGGTGGAGCTCGGCGAGCCGGTCGGCGTCCAAACGCTCGGCCGCCCCTACGTACTCGCCCACGTACAGCGGCGGTACTTTCAGCCGCGAGGCTATCTCCGCGGGGCCGAGGCCGGCGTCGCGGAGCTCCTTGGCGAGCCAGATAAGGCGGACCTGGCGCGCGAATAACCCAATCATCGACTCCGGTCGCTCGCCCGAGAGCATCAGGCGGCGAAGCGCCGCGAGCGCGAGCCCCAATTTACCTTCGCCTACGTAGCGTACCGTATCGTAGGCTTTCTCGACGCGGCTCGTCGCGGCGACTTCCGCGACCGCGGCCGCCGATAGTCCCTCGTCGCCGGCGTAGGCCGCGAGCTTCTCGAGCTCGCGCACGACGGTGAATAGGTCCGGCGCTAACGCGTAGTCGAGGAACGCCACGGCGTCTTCCGAAAGCTTAAGGCCCAGTTTCTCCGCCTCCGCGGCTATGCGGGTGGCCCGGGCCCGGCCGGCCAGGTGATCGAAGCCGTAGGCCGCGTCGATTTTCTCGAAGAATTTGAAAAGTTTTTTGCGGCGGTCCAAGTTCCTCTCGGCCCAGAACACGACTACGGCGTCGGGCGCCGGGTCCTCGGCGTATTCGCTTAGCGCGGCCAGGTCGGCGTCGCCGTACTTCTCTACGCCCGTCGCTACGAGCAGCCGTTTGCCGACGAAGAACGGGACCGTACGCGCCAGCTCGCACACCCGCGCCGCGCCTACTCCCTCAAGCCACTCGAAGGCCATCGCCGCGGGCGATTCGCCTATCGCGACCTTTTTAAGCGCCTCGAGCGCCCGGAGCTTCCGGTACTCGTCCGGGCCCTCGAAAAGATAGACCGGCTTGAGCCGGCCTTCTTCCAAATCTTTCGCCAGACGTTTGAGCCGTTCTTCCGGCATTGGCGCGCTACCACCCTTGGAGCGTGCGGTTGACGACCTTGCGCGCCAGTTTCTCCGCCAACCGCTCGAGCGCTTCGTCCTCGGTTTCCGCGTTCGCCCCCACGGCGTAGTACGGAACCGATTCGTACATCGACGGTTCCTGCCATAAGACTTGGTTGTTGGTCAAATCCGTAAAGGTGGCCGAGACGACGATGGCGAGGTTGTATTCTTTGACCACTTCCTGGACGTCGTAGCTCAGGGCCTCTTTTTTGTAGTTTACGATTTCCACCTGTAGCTTCGAATCGGCGACGTTCTCGTCCGCGACGTCGAGGGACCCGTCCGCAACGAATTCGTCGATGACGGCGTCCGTGAGTATGCGCTCGGCGCCGTACTTATAGGTCCGCGGGTTTTTGAACAGGGGTATGGCGACGGACTTGATATGCCCCGGGAGGCTGGGGTTAAACGTGTAAGGGCCGCAGCTTAGCACGGCCGCAAACGTAATCGCTAACGCGAGGTTGGCCGTAACTAATTTCCGCATCTCGACGTCTCCCCTTAATCCAGGAAAAGGTATTTTCGCCATTCGGCGTTGCCCGCTAAGTCCGCGGCGTAGATTTTTTGGAGGTAGGGCAGGAAGGCGGGCTCTTTGGGCCGGCTCAGGAGTTTCATCCTCGCCTTTTCCGGCGTGCGATCGGCCTTGAGGTTGTTGCAACGTTGGCAGCACGCCACGACGTTCTCCCACGCGTGTTTACCGCCGACGGCTATAGGTATGACGTGGTCGATCGTCAGGTCCGGCCTCTGCCGGCCGCAATATTGACACCGGAAGCCGTCGCGGCGCAAAACATTTTTCCGGTTAAATTTAATCCGGCGGCGGGCCGGATTTATGTATTGTACGAGCCGGGCCACGGAAGGAGCGGGAAACTCGGTGCTGGGTGACCGGAGTACGACGCCGTTAGTCTCTATGGTCTCGGCTTTCTCGAGGTACAATAAACCTACCGCGCGCCTTAGGCCTACGATCGCCATCGGCTCGTAACTGGCGTTGAGGAGCAGTACGTTGGCGTTGAGGTCGGCCATTTTTATTTCCTACAGTATAAAACCTAACCTCCAGAAAATCAAGATTTTTTTGTTGATACGTAATGGTGGTGGTTGAAGGCCAACGGCTTACGCCGAAACGAGCTTGACCCGGCATAGGGAAGGAAGGAGGCGGCTACAGCCTTCGCTGGCGCTGGACGCGCGCCGCGGCTCTACGTTAGTACTCTTTGGGTTTTCGGCATGACCCCCGCGGGTACCCTCAAAGAGTCGCGGCGGCTGAGGTCGGGCGTCTCGGCGCCTTACGGCATCGCCTATTACGAACGGCGCCTCTACGTGAGTACCTCGGGGGGCAGTCCCGACGAGTACGTCTGGGTCTACGATTGCCCGGTGTCCACCGTCGGCGTTACGCCCGCGTCGCTGGGGAAGGTCAAGGCCTTATTTGAATAGGGTGAGGTCGCGAGCGAGGCCGGCCATTGGTCGGCGGTACCGGGCGAAGGCCGAAAAGGTGGGTCGTGCCAGCGTACGTGGTTCCCTGGGCGGTGCCTAAAGAGCATTTACGTAAATTTCGTTCAGGCCGCTCGGGGAAAAGGCTGGGCCGTCGGAACGTTTAAGCGGTGGGGGGCGGACGTATTATATCGGATACTGAATTTATTGTTAATATTTAAATTACTAGCGGTGCGAACGGCGGCTAAGGGATTTTTTTCGCTTGACAGCTTCGTTTCGGGTATGTTAGTTTGGAGATGGTAGAAGGTTTGCGAGTTAATTAGAAGGGGCGTGTGGCCTAAAAAAGAATGCCGGGCACACGCCGATAATAAGGTGTAGTAATTGTGGAACAGGAGGTGAACCGAAGTCCAAGGAAACAGAGGAGATAAATTTTTCGGCAACAATAGACAACAACGGCGCTGGACGCCAAAGTTCCCTGAACGTTCGAAAGGGGGTGTCCTCTAAACGTGCGCGTTAAATATTTAAAGAGTAGCCTCGCCGGGGCAGCGTTGGTAGCGCTGACGGCGGGCATCGCGGGCGCTGTGGACACCGGGACGATTTCCGGTTTGGTGACGGACCAGGACGGTCAACCCGTGAACGGTGCTTTAGTCGTGGTGAAAGGGGCAAACCGCTTTTCGACGGCGAACGCCGACGGGTACTACGTCATTACGCCGGTCCCGGTAGGATCGTTCGACGTGAAAGCGTCGCGCATCGGCTTCGACGAACAGGTCAAGTCGGGGGTGAAGGTTATCGCCGGCTTGAGGACCAACCTCTCGTTTGAACTTCGCTCGGGTATTACGGGCGTAACTTACATCCCCTCCGAGGAACCTCTTATCAAGTTCGACCGCACCGATACGGAGAGCGTAATCGGGGCCGATCAGATCGAATCCCAGGTGGTCGACGAATTCGCCGACATGCTCGTGCGCACGCCGGGCATCGTTTACGAAACGAGCGACGCGTCGACGTTGAACCTGCATATCCGCGGCGGCCGCGGCAACGAGGTTGCGTACATCGTTGACGGCGTTAATATCACCAACCCCATCGTCGGCGGCGCCGGTATGGAGATACCGGTGGACGCCATCGAACAGATGAACGTTATCGTCGCGGGTTGGGACGCCGAATATGGCGAAGCGCAATCGGGGATTATCAACATCCAGACGAAAGAGGGCCGCGATAAATATACGGGCAAGGTGGGCGCCACGCAGGAGGTATATACCGCCAAGCGTGAGTGGGACTCCCATAAGGCCTTGGAAGCCACCGGCCTGGAGGACCCGGCGAGCCCCCTCGTCACGTGGCATACCGCGACCCGCCAGACCAGATTCTCCAAGTACCGCGGCTCGTTCGGCGGGCCGATTTGGCCCGGCGTCGAACAGCTCAGCTACTTCGCCTCGGGGGACTATACGCGCGACTGGAGCGTTTACCCCTTACCCGAACCGGCCCTGGAGTGGAACGCCAACGGCAAGCTCTCGATAAGGCCCACGGGTCGGTTGCGTATGGTCCTGAGCGGCGGCCGGATGAACGAAGAACGCCAGCTCTTCAAAAACGAATATCAGTACCACCTCGACGGCTACTACTTCCGCACGGAGAGGTCCAATCGGTTGAGCGCCAACTTCACGCACAACGTAACGGACCGCTTCTACTACAGCGTGACCGGCGCGACCTTCAAGAACTTCCGCTCGATCATCACCGGCGGAAAGTACTGGAGCGACTACGACCTCAACCGCCAGAAGAACGACGCCACCGGCTGGTTCGTGACTACGGGCGACTATCCGATCTACGAGACGCGCGACCAGCTGTATTTCGACGGTAAGGCCGACTTCCAGTACGAGATAGCGCGCGTGGGCGATAACCGCGCGCTCTCGATGAACGTCATAAAGGGCGGCTTCGGCCTTAAGAACCAGGATGTCGACTTCTATCAGATACAAGCCTATCCCGCCAATATCTATACCGACATCTTCCACGTCTACCCCTTCGAAGGACACGCTTACGTCCAGGACAAGCTGGAGTACTCGGGTATGGTCATTAACGTGGGGTTGCGGTTCGACGTGTTTGACCCCGCCGCTTCCTACCCCGAGGACCCCTTCGATTACCAATGGGGTGAGTCTTTTAACCCGGTCACGGGCCCGGAATGGGAGCGCGTCGACCCCGATTCGAAGTACCGTACCTACGCCGAGATGCCGCGCAAAACCGGCGACAGGAAGACTCAGGTCAGCCCGCGTGTGGGCGTCTCTTACCCGATTTCGGACCGCGACAAACTCCATTTCTCCTACGGCCACTTCTTCCAGGTGCCGCCGCTGGTCTACCTCTACCGCAGCAGCCAGACGGAGTTGACGGGTGCGTACCCCATCATGGGTAACCCGGACCTTTCCCCGCAGAGGACGGTACAGTACGAGATAGGCGTCGAACACCTCTTCACCGACGACCTCAAGGCGAAAGTCTCCGCGTATTTCAAGGATATCCGCGACCTCATCGACACCGAGCGTATCACCTACGAGACCGGCTTCAACTACACCAAGATAATCAACGCCGACTTCGGCTCCGTACGGGGAATGGAGCTCGCCATCGACAAGCGCATGACGAAGAACTTCTCCGGCAACCTGGGGTATACGTTCTCCGTGGCTAAAGGCCTTGCGTCCTCGTATTACCAGGGCTATAACTACGCTTACCGCGGTTGGGAAATGCCCAACCACGAGAACCTGCTCGACTGGGACCAGACCCACAAACTCGACCTTACGATGGACTACCGGACCCGTTTCAAGATACATAACTTCGGCGCCAACACCACGCTCTCCTACGGCTCCGGCATGCCTTATTCCAAGCCCGCGAGCGGAACCGGGCAACCCTCCATTAACTCCGAGCGGATGCCCTGGACCCTCAATTGGAACGTGAAGGGCGAGTACTCGCTCACCTACTGGGGCCTTACCTACACCCTTTACTGCGAAGTCATCAACCTCCTCAACCGCGACAACGTGTTCAACTTCGGCGAGGATGAAGGCGACGGCGCCGGCTCGGACTGGCTACCGTGGTACTACTTCTACGGGGACCCGGACGGGCCTTACGACGATATGGAGTGCTACGGCGACCCGTTACGCTTACGCGTCGGGTTCGATATAGGCTTCTAAGAGCTAACAAGTGGGGGAGCCGCCCCGCCGGGCGGCTTCTCCCCTTTTTCCCGCTCTTCGCGCGAGAAAGGAGAGAGGAGAGTTGAGGAAATTAAGACGCGCCGGACCCGTTCCCTATTTCGTATTGGCCGGCCTCGTGGCGGTGGCCGCGGTCTTTCTCTTGACCGGGGCCGTGAAGAAGGGCGTCCGCCCCGGGTCCGGCGGCGAATTGGATACGCTGGCCTTCGGTTACCTCACCGTCGGCAACTTCTGGAATAAAATCTGGAATCGGATGTACATCGGCGACCAGGACGGTGACCACGCCGGCGAGTGGCCCGGCGGCTCCGGCGTTAACTACGTGTACATCGGCAACTTGTGGTTCGGGACCCTGATCGAAACCAATATCCACGTCAGCGGCGACTTTCCGTACCTCGGCAGCGCCGAATGGAAAGAACTACCGCCTTCGGAGACGGAACTTTTGATGAGCAATAAGCCGCGCACGTGGGGCAACCGGCCGGTGGAAAAGGTCCGGGAGCTGGGCGACCTCGACACTTACGCCAAATGCGACGACTCCGACGCCGGCGAAAAAGGTCCGATCCCGCTCATAACCGAGATGCACGCCATCCAGTGGTCCGCGCCCGGCCACGACGATTGGATCGTGCTCGAGTGCTGGATACAGAACAAGAGGACGACCCGGATCGAGGATTGTTTCGTCTCGCTCGCCTACGACTTGGATATCGGCGGCTCGCTCGACTACATTGACGACTTGGTGGGTTACGACGGCAACGACAACTACGACCTTTTGACGAACCCGACCGAACCGGGCACACCGTGGGACCCGAACTCGCAGCCCGACGGCATCTGGGATGAGAACGACGCCGTGAACTTTACGTCCTCCTCTGCGACGAAGCCGCTCGATAAAGGCACGAACGGTTTCAAGCGGATGTTGGACTACATGTACGACTCCGGGGGCGAATCCCGCGACACCCCCGGTTACTGCGGCCTCCGCGTCATGGGCTGGATGGACGGCTCGAGCCAAGAGAAGAGAAATGAAACCCTCATCGAGATCTCGGGCCAACACTCGTGGGATATCATGAACGACCCGGACTCCGACGCCTACAAGTACGGGTACATGATCGACGTCGGCGTCTTCGAGGAGATCACCACGCCGTACGACTGGCGCATCGACCCAGTCTTCGGGCCGTTCGAGTTGGAGCCGGACCAGGTCGTGCATTGGTGGACGGGCGTCATCATGGGCGGTGACCTCCTCGCCCTACGCCAGAACGCGGACGCGTTATATGCCGACTTCCTGGGCCCGGACGGCTTACCCGGCACGGAGGACGATTGGCAGGTGGTGTCGCCGCCGGCGTCACCCCGTCTCGTCGGCATCCGGGGCGATAGCAGGGTAACGCTCCGTTGGAATCCGAATTACGCGATCGGCAAGAATACCGAGAAGGACCCCGACCCGCGAACGAAGGTCGTAGACTTCGACGGTTACATCGTATGGCGCTCCAACATCGGCTTCGACTCCGGTTGGATACCCATATTGTGGGTAGATAAACGCTCGACGTCGCAGTACAGGAATTTCGCCTGGGGCTGGCGCGAAGGGCAGGGTTTGAAGCCGAATAACCCCTTGAGGGAACGGGTTCCGAAGGGACCGCCCAAGCCCGGTACGAAACCCGAACCCGGCCAAGGCCAAAACGATCCCAACCTGATGAACGCGCCCGCGGTGACGTACGAGTCTATCACCGGGAAGTTCCCGACTAAACTTCGTAAGCCGGTAAATGGCAGGAGTGACGTTCGCCTGCGTAGGGTCGGCGACTACTACGAGATGGTCGACGGCGTGGACGGCGGCGGCGCGGTTACCGGGGACTTGGCCAACGGCACGCGTTACTATTACGCCGTGGTGGCTTACGACTTCGGGAACACGAAAGGGAAAACAAAATTCTTACCCACCATGGGCGGTAAAAACGTCAACGGCCTCGCCGTCATCCCGATGTCCACCGTGCGCGACGTACTCGACTACGTTCGCGTCGTACCTAACCCCTACAAGGGTAGTGCTGACTGGGAGGAGTGGACCGGCTCCGGCGCACGGTTGGGTAAGATCTACTTCATGAACCTGCCGGCGAAGTGCACTATCCGGATCTACACGATCGCCGGCGACCTGGTCCGTACCTTAGAACACAACGACGTCGCTTCCGGCGCCGAGCCTTGGGACCTCACGGGCGAGGCCGGCGTACAGGTGGCGAGCGGTATCTATGTCTATCACATTGACGCGCCCGATTACGGCGAGAAGATCGGAAAGTTCGCCGTTTTGGTCGGCCGCCAGAGCCAATAAGGGAGGCGAAGCCAAGTGCAAAAAATCATCGTAGCGTTAGCGGTTTTGGCGATGGTCGGCGCGTCTTCCGCCTTTGCCGTAGGCGAGGGAAAGGAAGGTACGTCGGGCGCTAAGTTCCTCAACGTAGGTATAGGCGCTCGCGCCGCGGCGATGGCCGACGCGTACGACCCGATCGCGTCAGGGCCGGAAGCGATATTCTGGAACTCGGCTGGTTTGGTCAACGTCGAGAACCAGGGTATATCCATCAGCGACAACGAGTGGATAGCCGAAACCCGCATGGTAGGTGCTGCGTACGCGCGTAGGTTCGGCTTCGGGACCTTGGGCTTTATGGTTTCGTCCTTGATGTACGGCGATATGGACGTCACCACGGTTGAAAAGCCTGACGGTACCGACGAAACCTTCAGCGCTATGGATATGGCCGCGGGCGTCGCCTTGGGGCGGCGCTTGACGGACCGCTTCTCCGTCGGGGGAACGGTTAAATTCCTGCGCATGTCCTTCAGCGGTGACGTACTCAGCGACGTCGACCCGGCGATGGGCGTAGCGTTCGACGTCGGCACCCAGTACATGACCGGCTTTCGTACCCTCCGGATGGCGATCGCGTTACAGAACCTCGGCCCGGAGCTACAGTACGGCGGTACTTACGAAGAGCTTCAACGTACCCGAGTGACGGCGGAAAAGGAAGAGTACGCTAGCTTCAGCTTGCCCGTCGTGGTCCGTTTGGGCGTTGCGTACGACCCGCTGGAAAATATGACGGTGGTCGTGAATGCGGCGCACCCCAACGACGGCGACGAGACCATCGACTTCGGCGGCGAGTGGTGGCCCATCAAGGTGGTGGCCGTACGCGCCGGGTACAAAGTCAACTACGACGAGGCGCGGTTCGCGGGAGGCGTGGGCTTCAAAATCGCCGGCTTCCGTCCCGACCTCTCGTACACGGACATGGGCCGGTTGGGCCAGGCTCTGAAGGCGACGCTTAATTACGACTTCTAAAGGCCGCTTCGTGCTAGCGATAACCCCGGGCCTTCGCGGCCCGGGGTTTCTTTACCGCGCCGAAGGTTGCCTCGCGCTCACACTTACGGCTTGCGGAAGAGGCGACGTTGTTTTATAATTTATAAGGTTATATGTACGGCACGCGCGTGAAGAACGTTTCGAAATCGGTTGCCTTGGCAGCGTCTTTGCTCGTGGGAGCGGCGGCGTATCCTGCCGCCGACGATTTCTATTTCGATTACGCCTTCTTTTACGCGCCTTCGGGAGACGACGTCGTCGTCGAGGTATATATTGCCGTCCCGTTGGACTGGTTGACGCCCGCCGAGTCGGAAAGCGGGAAGATATACAACTTCAACGTGGGCGTTAACGTTAGCCGCCCCTCCGACGAGGCGGTGGTCGCCAGTCGGGTCCTGCCGAAAACAGCCGAGGTAGCCGCGAGCGAGAACGTCAAAGCGCCGCTGTCCATAAGCCAAGTGAAAGTCGCAGTACCGCCGGGTGACTACCGCTTGACCGTAGGCGTGGGCGACGTTCGCGGCGCCGGCTCGCGCCTCAGTACCGTTGACCTCGCCGTGCCGCCGCCCGCCCCGGGGCCGTTCCCTTCCGGTATAGAGCTCGCCACTTCCGTGGCGCCGGTCGAAGCGGGCGCGCGCGGTGAATTCGTGAAGAACGGTTTGAACGTCATTCCCAACCCCACAAAAGTTGTAAGCGACGGCGAGGCGTCGTTACCAATATATTATGAGCTTTACCGGTTGCCGCTCGAGGAGAGCGGGAGGGCGGCTTTCGTCGTCCGTTACGACGTATCCCAACTCAACGGCCGCCGTTTCGTAAGGGTAGAGCGCGTGCTGGAGGCCGACGCGCCGCGCGTCGTACGCGTGGACACGTTGGATTTGGCGGGTATACCCCCGGGAAGTTACGAGCTGGATTTATTGCTCGAGGATCGTGACGGTAAAGCTGTTTTGCAGGCGAAGAAAGAATTTATGGTTTACCACGAATATACGGACGGCGAGTTAATCGAGCTCAAGGGCAAATTTATGCCGTATTCGCTCGAGGAGGAAAAGCAAAGGCGCAAGGAGCTGGCGCTCGTCGCGAGCGAGGCGGAACTCGCGGCCTTCGACGCCCTCCCCGCGGAGGAGAAGCCCATATTCGTCGAGAATTTCTGGGAGCGACGGGATCCGGACAGGAGTACGCCGACGAACGAGTTCAAGAATGCTTTTTACCAGAGGTATTATTACGTTCAGGAACATTTCACTACCCCTTTCCGCGAGGGCGTGGCCACGGATATGGGCCGGGTTTATTTAAAATACGGCGAGCCGGATGAGATTTTAAGGTCGCCCATGGGGATGAGGTCCGAGGTAACGATAGATACTTCCACCTGGCAGTCGGAACCTTTTGAAGCGTGGGAGTACTACACCGCGGCGGGCGTCGACAATCAATACGTACTATTCGTTTTCGTGGACAAAGACGGTGACGGCACGTTCGAGCTCGACGCGTCGACGGTCCCCGGTTACGGACGGCTTATACGGTCGGATTAGCCGCTTACCGCGGCGTTGGCGTTGCAACGCGGAGGTAAAACGTGATGGAAGCTTTCAGGCGCGACCTTAGATTGCCGGCGGCGCTGGCGTTCTTATTGTTGCTCGCTTGCGGTAAGGTTACTTACAAACTGCCCGACGAATTCTTGAGTGACGGTGAGTTGCTGGCCGCCTCCATGGCAGCCGCGGCCGCCGAGATGGGCGAGAACCCGATGCTCAAGCCCGAGAACCAGCCCTTCGTCCTCGAGAGGCTCGTGGGCGAGGAGGAGGAGCACGCGTGGTTGTACGACCGCTTCGAGGACGTCGTGGCCGCCGAGATCTCGAGCCGTGGCTTGGAATTGGCGCCCGAGGCGACCGAGGAAGAGACGGTAATTAAGTACCGCCTCGTCGAGTCGCGCATCGTCAACGCCAAGGCGGAGGGCGGCAGGGTAAAGCGGATAGGCCGCACCATAGCCCACGTCCGCTTTTACGGCGCCGGGGGCGAGCTTTTCTGGGCGGGCGAGTACGAAGGTGAATTCGAAAACGTCGTGCCCAAAAACGTGGTGAGCAAGCTACGGGACGAACGGATCGAGCAGATCGGGCCGCAGCTCCCCGAGGCCGGCCAGAACCCTTTCGTGGAGCCGCTATTGGTTACGGGTATCACCGGCGCGTTGATTTACCTCTTCGCCGTTTCCGCGTCCGCCGAGTAATCAGCCATGAACCGCAGTTTTGCCGTACTGGGCGTGCTGGCCGTCGCGTTGGTCCTCGGCGCGTGCCGGGGGAGTAAAGTCCCGCCGGACCTTACCGCGGAACAACTACGCGCCGCGGGCCTGGCCAAGCTGGAGGCGGGCGACGAACCGGGCGCGCGCGAGATCTTCGAGCGGATGATGACACGTTCGGGCGCGGACGAGGCGCTATACTTTATCGCGTTGTCCTACTACGAGCAGAAGCTGTACGAGGAGGCTTACGTACGTTTCGAAGAGATCATCGACCGTTACCCGGCGAGCGAATGGTGCGACGACGCCCAGTACATGAAGGCGAAGTCGCGCTTGGCCTCGGCGCCCCCCTTGGATAAGGACCAGACCGCGGTGGACGAAGCGCTCGACGAGTTCGCCACGCTGATCGAGGAATACGAGAACTCTCCCCTCGTGCCCAAAGCCCAGGCGGGGATCGCCGAGGCCCGCCGGCTGAAGGCCGCGAAGTTGTTGGCGACGGGCAAATTTTATAAGAAGGCACACGAGTGGCAGGCCGCGGTTATATATTTTGAAAACCTCGCCGGCGATTACCCGGGATACGAAGGTCTGGCCGAGGCCTCTTTCCTGACGGGCGAGTGTTACCTCGCGTTGGGGGAGGGCGAGGCCGCGTCCCGTAGCTACCGCGACGTCCTGAGCCGATTCCCGGAAAGCCGGTTCGCGGCCGCGGCTGCGGCCCGGCTCGCCGCGCTCGAGGGTTAGCCGGCCGCGTAAACCCAAAACACGTGGAGGATTACTTAGCCAACCTGAATCGGGAACGTACCGTCGTCGTTTTCGGCGGCACCTTCGATCCGCCCCACTTCGGCCACCTTATCGTGGCCGACGACGTTTATTACCGCCTTGAGCCCTCGGCAATTATGTTCGTCGTCGCAGCTACGCCTCCCCATAAGCAGGGTGAACGGCACACGCCGGCCGATACGCGCCTCCATATGGTCCGGTTAGCCGTGGCCGGCGACCGCCGCTTCGTGGCCTCGCCGCTCGAGGTGGCGCGCGGCGGCGTCTCCTATACTGTCGACACCGTGGCCGCCCTGAGCGCCGCCGGCTTTTCGAAAATTGCGGTCGCGGTCGGTGCTGACAACCTCGTCGAGGTCCCTACCTGGAAGGATTGGCGGCGTTTGCTGCGGGAGGTGCGCCTGCTAGCGCTGACGCGCCCGGGCTACGACCTCGCCGCCGCGCCGCGCGACCTCGAGGGCCTGTTCGAACCGTTGGAGGTAACGCCGGTCCCGATTTCCTCCACGCTCGTCCGCGCGCGCGTGCGGGAGGGTAAGCCCTTCCGCTACCTCGTGCCGCCCGCGGTCTACGATTTTATTCTCTCCTCTCAACTCTACCGATGAGGCCGCGCTACGATTTCGAAGGTCTCGTAGGGGCGTTGAACCGGGCTGCGAATTTGACCTCCGGCCTTCGCCTTATTATGCTCGAAGCGCAGCGCCGTCACGGCGAAGCGGCGTCGGACCTGGCCGCGGACCTTGCGGCGCGGTACGGCCATCCGGATGCCGACACGGTCCGGCAGGCGGCCCTTCTCCACGACGTTGGCCGTACGTTGGACCTCGCGGCGTTGAAGGGCATCACCAATTGGCACGGGTGGCCCCCCGATGATGATGAGTGGGCCGCCGGCGCCAACTTGCTGCACGGCCCGGCGGGGGCGGCGGTCGCGCGGGCGGTCGGGTTGTCGGCCGAGGGCGCCGCCGCGGTTCGTTACCACGTCACGGGCAGGTCCGAGCTCGCGCTGGCCGATAAGATAATCATGGCCGCGGATGCCGCGGAGGGAACGCGGCGCTACGCGTGGGCGCCTACGGCGAGGGAGGCGTTGGCCGTCTCTCTCGAGTTAGCGGTGGCGTTCTGGATCGTTTTGAAAGTGGAGAGGGTACGCGCCGCGGGCCTCGCCCTTCATCCCCGCTCGAGCCAAACCCTCGAGGCGCTCGGCGCCGACGTCGTCGCCGAGGCGCGGCGGCTCGCAAATCCCTTTTTATAAATTTTATAGAATTATGACGCGTCCGCGGCGCGGCCCGGGCGGAGCACCGCGGCGAGGTCGTCGCGCCGGACGGCGCCGGTCAAAAGCGCGCTGGCTGCGTAAACGACGGCCAGTATCGGGAGCTCGCCGAAGAGAGGTAACGCCCGCGTGAAGTACGTAACCGCCGCCATGACCGCGGCCGCCGCCGCTACGGGCACGACGTTGCGGACTAAGGCGAGGGGCCCTAAGAAGACGCGGAGTAATATTTGGCGGGCGATGCTCTGGGAGGATTCGGTGGCGAGGAAGGCGGCCGCGGCGCCCAACGGCCCCCACAGCGGCACCAGGATGAGGTTGGCGACGACGTTTACGGCCGCGGCGCCGCCGGCCACCGCGGTATTGGCCCGTTCGCGCCTGAGCGCGTTTAACGTTACGGCCGCGGGGTAGGTGGCGAATACGAACGGCAGCGTCAGCGCCAGCAAGGAGAGGAGCTTCCCGGCGTCAGCGTACGCCGCGCCGTAAACGAGCGAAATAACGGCGTCGCCGCGGAAGAGAAGGTATACGGCCGCGGGGAAGGATACGAGTGCGAGGTAGCGAATCGAGCGCGCCGCCGTTTTCCGCGGGCCGCCGTCGCCGGCCGCCGCGAGTCGCGACAGGTAGGGGTAAAGGGCCTGGGTCAGCGCCGAGGGGATGAAGCACAAGAACGTAACCAGCTTCGCCGCCGCGGCGTAAACCCCCGTCGCGGCGTCGCCCGCGAAGAAGGAGAGCAGCGAGTAGTGGAGCTGCATGTAGATGGTTATGAAGATGCCGTTGAGGCCGAAAGGCAGGCTCCGCCACAGGAGCGAGGGGAAGGCGCCGGCCGGCGGGCGCGCGAAGCGGATGCCGAGGCGCCGCCGCACCCAATAGAACGCGAGTGCGCCTACCAACGTTTCCACGGCTAAGAACCCCCAGAGTATCCCCCGGGCGCCGAAGCCGGCCAACGCCGCGCCGATGCCGACGACGGCGTTCAACGTTACCCTGATAATCCCCAACGCCAATACGTACGACATGCGTTCGTACGCGTAGAAGAACGCTACTACGACCGTCTCCACGCCCGCGACGAAGCTCGTCGTCAGCGCCGCGGCGAGGACCAGCTCTTGCACGAGCGTGGGCTTGCCGCTTACGCCTATGGTGAGGGCCGTCGCGGCGGTGACCAATATCCCCATGGCCAACTTCACCGCTACCGCGACGGTGAAGTACAACGGGCCGTCCTCTTTGTTGACGGCGACCTGGCGAATTATGAGGTCGTTGAGGCCGAGGTGAACCGCTATCGAGAAGAGCGTCGCGTACGAGAGCGCGAAGGCGTAACGGCCCAGCTCGTCGGCGCCCAGGACGCGCGCGATGACGAAAAATATCGCCATGTTGAGGAGGATGCGGTAGACGTTCGTGGCGAAGAGGTACGCCGCGTTCGCGGCAACGCGCCGCGTGCCGGTCGCGTTTTCTTCCGGTAAGTCCACTTTTTATTACAAAAGCGCCACCCGCGAGGGTGGCACGTTCCGGTTGTGGTTTCCTTTATCCCTTCGCGGTTATCGTTTGGTCCGCTACGACGACCGCGGGCGCCATGTAGCGGCCGCCCGACCGCCGGGAGTCGCTCGAGATCGCCTGCAGCCGCGGCCCCAGCATTTCGAATACGTTCCCCGCGAAGATGCAGTCCTTGACCCGGCCCACGACGTCGCCGCTCTCTATTTTCAGCGCGTAGGCGATGGATGCGCTCAACTCGCCGCCGCGCAAGTTGCCCATAGCGCCTCCCGCGGTATGGAGGACGAGGATGCCGTTTTTGGTGTCCGCCACCAGGTCCGCCGCCGTCCGATCGCCGGGTTCTACGATGACGTTGGTCGCGCCGGGCGTCGGCGGCGTGGTCAACCCGCGGCGGGCGTGCCCGGTGGACGCGGTGCCTAAACGCGCAGCCGTCGCGAGGTCCGTGAGGTAGGACTTGAGTACTCCCCGCTCTATGACGGGCGTGCGGCGCGTGGGTGTGCCTTCGCCGTCGAGGGCCCCGGCCATGAAGCCGAAGTTTTCGGTGGCGTCGTCAATTATGGAAAGGCGCGCGTCCGCGACCTCGTCGCCGAGGCGGCCCGCCAGCGCGGACGAGCGGTCGACGACGTGCGCCCCGTTGACGCATGTCGTCACCGGGAAGAGCAACGTGGGTACCTCCGCCGGGTCGAAGATAAGGTCCATCTTCCCGGTTTTCACGTCGACGATTCTGTCCGCCCATTTCAGGCTGTCCGCGAGGCGGCGGGCGACGGCCAATTCGTCGAAGTCGCGTGCGACGGAGGCGTCGTAATCGTAGTGGAACAATATGTCTTCTTCCGCGGTGCGTTGGACCACGACCGCGAAGTCGTAGGCAGTTCGCTCCACGGCGCGGTCCAGGCCAGCGGTGTTAGCCAGGCGTGTCCGGCCTATCGTGCGTTCGACCTCTACGGCGACGACGAGGTGTTCGTCCGCGCCCTTCACCACGTCAGCGGCTTGCTCGCCGACGTCGACCATAGTCTCTACGGAGAGCTCCGCCGTGGCCTCGTCGTACGTCTTTACCTCCGCGTAGTCGCCGGTACCGTCCGGCAGGTCGTACTCGGCTTTCCGGCCGAATTTTGCCGCGGCCAGCGCCGCCTCGAGTACGTCGTCGACGCTCGCGAGGTCCGTGGTGCTGGCGTAGCCGACGCGGCCGTCCACGAAGACGCGCGCGCCGACGCCCTGCGTGTTCACTATCCCCGCTTCGCGAAGTTTACCGGCCTTGAAGCTGACGCGGCTCGCTTCGCTTTCGGCGTAAAGTACCTCCGCCTTTTCCGTCCTGCGTGTGGCGCTCTCCAGCAACCGTTCGACGACCACCATCATCGTCCTCCTATCCGAACGTTCTTGATCAGCATGTGGGGGCCGCCCGTCGAGACGGGGAGCGGCGCCTGGCCCCATTTGCCGCACCCGCCGACGCCCTCTTCAGGTATAGAGAAGTCGTTCGCGACGGCGACTATATTCTCCAACGTCCGGAAGAGATTGCCCTGGAGCTTGAGGTCGCGGAGGTGTTTGGTAAGTTTGCCGTTCTCTATCAAGTAACCGTCTTCAGCGGTGAAGCTGAAGGTCTCGCCGCCCGTGCCGCCTTTCGCCCCTCGGGCATATATCCCCTTGGCTACGGAAGCCAGCATCTCGTCGAAGCTTATCTGGCCCGGCTCGACGTAGGTGGTGGTCATGCGGACGAGCGGCGGGTGGCGATAGTTCAGCGCGCGGGCGTTCCCCGTGGGTTCGACGCCCATCCGGGTCGCGGTCTCGCGGTCGTGAAGCAGGCCCGTCAGTACGCCCTCGCGGAGTAGGTATTTTTTGCGGCCTCGTAGGCCTTCGTCGTCGTAAGGTACGAATCCGTTGTGGCCCTCGTACGTCGCGTCGTCGACGATCGAGATTATATCCGAACCGAAGCGGCGGCCTACCGTCATTATCTCGCGCAGTTTCTCGTCCTGGGCTATGTCGTCGGCTTCGGCCGTATGGCCGAACGCCTCGTGGGCGAAGATGCCGGTTAGCAACGGATCGGTGATAACGTCGTAAGTGCCGCCGGCGACGGGTTCCGCGTCCAAGAGCGCCGCGGCGCGAGCGGCCAGCTCCTCCACCTCGCCCTCGCGCCCCGGGACGTGGTCGAAGCCGGCTACGCCGCCGATATTTTGCACGGCCATTTGGACCACGCCGCCCTCGCTCGCTATGGGCCTGAGCGAGAGCGCGACGCGCGGCGTCTTGACCGAGACCGCCGCCCCCTCGGTGTTTACGAAGAGCCGGTAATCGTAGAAGTCGGCGTAGCGGGTGTCGGTGCCGGGGACGCGGTCTTGGCTCAGTAGGATGTCGTTGTATTTGCTTACGACGGCGACCTTCTCGTCGAGGTCGACCTCGTGCGCCGGCCGCGATACGTCTATTTCGACGTCGCCGACGTTCACCTCCGCCGGCGCGAACCCCTCGAAATTCCCGGACCTGAGCTTGGCCGCGCCTATGGCCTTCGCGAGGTATTCCGCGGCGGCGTCCAGGTCCTCAAACGACGCCGTGCCGAATTGCCCGTTTACCAACGCCCTCACGAAACCGCCCCGCGCCGTGTGCGTGGCTACGTCTTTAAGGCCGTCGCCGTCGAAGACGAGCGAGGTGGACGCCGATTCCTGGAAGCGTAACTCAGCGTAATCGCACGGCGCATTCGCCAAAATATTTCGGAGGTAAGTTTTCATACGCCGTCAACGCTCCTCGTCGGCCGTGGCCTCTTCCTCTTCGGCGGGCTCGTATTCCCAGCGGTGGGCCGTTTTAAACTCTTGGAAATTCCGCCGGTAAGCGTAGTTACCCGGGTCGAGTTTAACGGCTTTTTGGTATTCGTCGTGGGCCTCCTCGAGTTTTCCCTGCGCCTCCAACGCGACGGCGAGGTTGTTGTGGAGGCGGGCGTCGTTTGGGTCTTCGGCCAGCGCCTGGCGGAGGCGGTACTCCGCTTCGCGCCAAAGCCCCGCCTCCTGCGCTTTTATCGCGAAGCGGTTGTAATCCCGCGCGGTTACCGAGCCCGGCGGCGTACAGCCCCCAGCCGCGAGTAAACACCAAGCAATAAAGGCCAACCCGATCGGCCTCATAATATGCGAACCCAAACCCGAGTTTTGCGCAACTATAATATTATTTCGCTCGCCCGGCCGCAATTATTACATTTGCCGTCTTCCAGGCCGATGACCACGCCCCGGTAGCCGGTCCTCTCTACGAGTAGGTTACCACATTGCGGACAGCGCGTGTCCGTCCCGCCGATGCCGGCGACGTTGCCCAGGTATACGTAGTAGAGGTCGCGGTCGGCGATCTCTTTGGCACGTAGCAAGTGGTGGGTCGGCGTGGGGGGCGCGTCCATTTTGTGGTGGGGAAAGTAGCGCGAAAAGTGGACCGGCGTATCCCGCCCCAAGTTCTCGACTACCCACGCGACGAGCGCTTCCACGTCCTCTTCCGAATCGCTCAGGCCGGTGACGAGGAGGTTGGTGATCTCCAGGTGGAGGTGCTCTTTGAAGATGGCGCAGGTACGCAGGACCGGCTCCAAACTCCCGCCGCAGTAATCGCGGTAGAAGTCGTCGGAAAGCGATTTGATGTCGACGTTGGCAGCGTCCAGGAGCGTGGCTATCTCGCGGGCGGGCGCCTCCTCGAGGTAGGCGTTGGTTACGGCGACGTTGTAGAGGCCAAGGTCGCGCGCGGCCCGGGCGGCGTCCCGGACGTACTCGAGCCACACGAGGGGCTCGGTGTAAGTGTAGGCGATGCCGGGCGACCGTTGAGAAACGGCGAGTTGGGCCAACGCCTCAGCCGAGAGATAATGGGTGGGCGAAGAGTTTTGGGATATCTGGTAATTCTGGCAACCGCGGCAGCGCAGGTTGCAGCCGTTCGGCCCGGTCGAGAGGATGTCGTCGCCGGGATGGAAATGGTAGATGGGTTTTTTCTCTATGGGGTCAATCGCGGTCGACGCCAACTCGCCGTACGCCGCGGCGTAGAGCACGCCCGCACGATTTTCGCGCAAATCGCACACGCCGCGCTTCCCCTCGGAGATGACGCAGCGCCGCGGACAGAGCTCGCACTCCACGCGACCGTCGCTTGCGGCGTGCCAGTAAGAGGCTTCTACGACGCGCTTTTCTTCGTTCATCGCTTCAACTCGTCGTAGTAGCGTTGAGCCTCGCTCTTCCACTCCGGGTCGAACATGTTTTCGAACGCGCGCTCCGCCTCTTTTTTAGCGTACGCCATCTCCTCGTCTGTGTCGCCCGTGGGCCCGGGGCGGGTTATGGCTTTGATTTGGGAGTAGGTGTTGTAAATCGAGTACCACAGAAGGAATGCGACGAAGTTATGGCCGCGGTTGGCGTAGTAGGGCGCGTACTCCTGGGAGGTCGCGATTTTGGTGTTAGAGGCGAGGGCGTTGATCGCGTGGCGCCGGACCTCAAGCGCGGGGTCGTCCGTGGCCTCTACCAGCGCCTCGATTTCCTCGCCCGTCAACCCCCGTTCGATGGCCTTTCCCATAAGCTCCCGGGCGGCGCGCTCCCTTTTTGCTTCGTCTTTGTTGTCGAGGTCTTTGGCCCAATTCTTGGCTTGGGCACACGTCGCCGCGGTCGCGGCGACCACGAGCGCATATATTATGTATTTCCTCATATCTAAACCCCTTTGAATTATCGCCGATGGCGGTTTACTCGCAAAGTTTATAGGATATATCTTGCCAGGTCCTCGTCGCCGGCGAGGGCCGCCAGCTTCTCCTCCACGTACTTCTCGTCGATCGTTAGCCGGGCGACCTTTTTGTCGGGTGCCTCGAATGAGAGTTCCTCTAACAAGGTCTCCATGACGGTGTGGAGCCTGCGCGCGCCGATATTTTCCAACTTCTCGTTAAGCGCTTGCGATATTTCGGCTATCTTCCGTACTGCCTCATCTTTGAAGTGGAGGTCGACGCCCTCGGTGGACAGTAGCGCGCGATATTGTTTTACGAGGGCGGTCTTTGGCTGGGTGAGAATTTTGTAGAAGTCTTCCGCGGTCAGGCTCTTGAGCTCGACGCGGATGGGGAACCGGCCCTGGAGTTCCGGAACCAGGTCCGACGGCCTCGCGACGTGGAAGGCCCCCGCGGCGATGAAGAGAATGTGGTCGGTACGCACCATGCCGTATTTGGTGTTAACGGAGCATCCCTCGACGATGGGGAGGAGGTCCCGTTGGACACCCTCGCGCGAGACATCCGGGCCCGCGGTCGTCTTCGGCCCTACGATCTTATCCAGTTCGTCGACGAAGACGATGCCCGATTGTTCCATACGCTCGAGGCCGCTATTGACGGCCTTGTCCATATCGACGAGCTTGGCTGCCTCTTCTTCGGTCAGGATTCCCAACGCCTCGGCCGCGGTCACCTTGCGCGTGGCCGTCTTTTTGGGCAGGAACTGGTTGAATATTTCGCCCAGGTTCATGTCCATTTCCTCGAAGCCTTGGCCGGTGAAAACCTCGACGGTGGGCGAGATTTTCGCTTCGACCTCGATCTCGACGAGCCGGCCGTCCAGCTCGCCGTTGCGTAATTTTTGCCGCAAGACCTCGCGCGCGCGTTCGTATTTCCGCCGCTCCGCCTCTTTTTTCTGCCCGAGCGTGGCCGAGGGGCCTACCGGGATCGGGGCCCCGTCGGCCCTCGGCGCTAACCGGTGCCTGCCGGTCGGCTCTACCTTTTCCGCGGAAGGGGGCGGTAGTAGGATGTCGAGAAGCCGTTCCTGGGACAGTTCGGCGGCCCGCTCCTCCACTTCGGCCATCAGCTCTTCGCGTACCGCGGCGACGGCGACGTCCGCCAGGTCGCGGACGATGCCGTCTACGTCCCGGCCTACGTAGCCTACCTCCGTGAACTTCGACGCCTCCACTTTGACGAAGGGCGCGTTGGCGAGGCGCGCTAAGCGGCGGGCGATTTCGGTCTTACCCACCCCCGTGGGGCCTATCATAATTATGTTTTTCGGCGCGATCTCCTCGGCGATCTCGGGCGACAGCTGGCGCCGGCGCCAACGGTTGCGGAGGGCTATCGCGACCGCCTTCTTGGCGGCATCCTGCCCCACGACGTATTTGTCCAATTCTTCGACAATCTGCCGTGGCGTCAGTTCCTTCGTTTTGTTCTCGACCGGCGTCACGTCTTTTTCATAAAACAAATTTTAAACCTACCCGAAAGGACCGCCCCGGGGCCAAGATGCCCCCCGCGTCGTAGTACTTTTCGTCGGTGAAGTTCTCGGCCGCGGCGGTGATCGATACGCCGGGGCGGAAGCGAAGAGCCAGGTTCGCGTTGGGGACCCACGCCGCGGCAAGGGGCGTAGGCGCCCTCGGCGTCGCGTACCGTTCTCCCAGAAACCTCGCCTCGAGCGAGGCCGAATGGCCCGTGCCGAATTTGCACGTTAAACCCGCAGTTCCCTCGTACGCCGGGAGATACGGAAAGCGCCCCTCGGGCGTATCTCGTAGCCAGGCCCGTTTGTATTCCGCGCCGGCGTAGTGTTCCACCCGGCCCAACGTCATCCGGTAGGAGAAGTCCGCGCCGCGGATACGTACCCGGCCGGCGTTGAAGTAGGTTACGCCGGCGGCGTACGAGTCCGTAGCGGCGTAGGTTTGGCGGAACCGTTTCTCGTATGCCGCCGCCGTAACGCGGCCCCGTCGCCGGAAATAATAACTTAGGCCGGAGCGCGCGGCAAAGTGCTCGTCCTCGATGGGCCGGAAGGCGGTGGGGATTGCGTAATCGTTATGCATATACAATTCGCGGAAGCTCGGGACGCGGAAGCCGGGGCGGTAGTTTACGAAATAGCCCCAACCCCGCGTGAGCCGTAACAAGAGACGCCCCCGCGGGTACAAACGGAATAAGGGCGTATCGCCGCGGAAAAGATAAGCGCCGAAGCCCCCCAATAAATACAACCGGTCGGCTATCGGGAAATCGTTCTCCAGGCTCGCCCGGCCTGCGAGGAATCCTTGCTCCTCCCCCTCGAATTCGTAATTCTCCTGGCTCAGCGCGAGCGCGCCGCGTGACAGGTTTTCGCCCAGCCAGAAGAAACCGTAACTCGAGTTCGCGGTGATGATTTGGTCGACGGTACTGCCCTCGAGGTGGTCGCCTTCGGAGAACGTCGCCGATACCTCGGTGGCGAACTTGGCCTTGCCCCATAGGTTGCTGCGAAAGCCGGCGGAGCCTTGACCGCTCCGGGCCACGTTATCGCCCGCTTGGCCAACGAGGGCGGCTTTGCGCTCTTGTAGCTTTTCGGTTTTTCCCTCGTAGTCGGCCGCGAAGGCGACGGTCGTGCCCGCCTGGTCCGAAAAGGCGACCTCGGCGTCGGCGCGTACGAAGTCGTTGTCGTACAGGCCGTCGCCGCTGGTATAACGGCTATCGCGGAACGACGCCGCGGCGTCCAAAAACTTTATCTCCCATCCTTGAAATCCTGCGAGTTCTACGCGCCCGGCCGTCCCGGCGCTCGCCCCGACCTCGGTGAAGGAGTGAGAATCGGGGCGTTCGTTTTCGGGAACGAAGGACAGCGCCCCGCCGCCTTCGGCGCTCGGCGCGGCCCCGGCCTTGAATAGTCGCGGTATATCTTCCGCGAACGCCTCCGTTCGGCCCTCGAGGTAGTCGGCGAACGACGGCATCGCGAAGCTGCCCGCGCTTTCCTTCCAGGCCAGCCTCAGGTCGGCATCCGCGAAGGAGAACGGCGACGCCGCGGCCCCGGCCGTAACGCCGCTCGAAGTTAACGCCGCGAGGAATACCGCCCCCAGACGCGTCACCGCTTCAATTCCCTTGCCGCTTTGCGTGCCCATTCCGGGAAATCACGGTAGTTGGTTAATACTTTAGTGAAGTATTTTCGGCTCGAGCTATCGTTGCCCAGATCGCGTTCGCAAACGCCCAAGTAGTAATAGGCCTGAGCGGCGATGGCGCGGTTTCCGGCCGAGGCGGCCGCCGAGAAGTGCTTCACCGCCTCGCCCTCCGTACCTAAATCCAGAAAGTTCAAGCCCATACAAAACTCCGCGCGCGCGGTATGTTCGCCCCCGGGCCATTCCCCCACCAGGTTCGCCAAAGCGGTATTGGACTCTTTATGTAATTTGGCCGTGCGAAGGTTTTCGCCGATTTTGAATTGCGCTTTGGCCGTCTCCGCCTTCTTGCCGAAACGGCCCACGATTTTTCCGTACGTATCGATGGCGGCGCTCATATTGCCCGCGCGCTCGTATATATCCGCGGCCTTGAAAAGGGACGACAGCGCCACGTCGTCGTCCGGGGTAGCCGCGGCTAGGGCGAGGTATTGGGTAATCGCCTTCGACGCATCACCCCGCGCGAGGTAAACCTCCGCGAGCTTGGTTTGCGCGTCGGCTATCGTCTCGTCGTCGGCTTTGACCTCTGTGACCGCGGCGAGGTACTTCTCAGCTTGGTCGTAATCGCGGCGGTGATAATAGTATTCCCCCAGCAAGATCAAAAGCTCGCCGTTGAGCCGGCTCTGGGGGTACATCGCGATATAAGATTTCGCGAGTTCGATCTGCGAGGCGTATTTACCCTGTTTGAAATTACTGAGCTCGATCTCGTAACGGGCTTCGTCGGCCCGGGGGGATTGGGGATACTTTTCAACGAGCTCGGCGTATTTCTCTTTGGCTCGTCCGTATTGGCCTTCGTTGAGATAACTTTCGCCCAACAAAAAAAGCGCGTCGTCGGCGACGCTCGTGGCCGGGTAGCGCCGCAACAGCGCGGTCAACGTTTCCGCGGCGCCGGCGAAGTCGTGGTTCGTGAACCTCGCCCGGGCGAGGTTGAACAAGCCGCGGGGCGCGTACGGGCTTGCGGGGAATTTCTTTACGAGGTCCCAGAAGGCACCGGCTGCGGCCTCGTAGTTTTTTTCCTCGAGTAAGCTTACGGCGTAGAGGTAGGCGGCGTCGTCCGCCAACGTGCGGCCGGGGTAACGCGCCGTGAGGGACGCGAGCGCCTCCCGCGCGGCCGAATTTTTACCCGCGGCAAGCTGCAGCTTACCCGACCTGAAAAGGGCGTTGTCCGCCAGTTCGTGTTCGGGGTGCCGGTCCGGAAATAAGGCCAGCGCCTCGCGGGCCGCTGCGTTATTCCCCTCGCGCGCGGCTGCGTCCGCGGCCCAGTATTCGGCGAAGGCGGCCAACGGGGCATCGCCCGTATTGAGGGCCAAGGCCTCGAACGTCTGTCGGGCTTCGTCGTAGCGCCCGGAGACGAAGTAGCACCACCCGAGCCAGTAGTTCGCCTGGTCCGCGAGCGCTCCGCCGCCTTGCGCGAGCTCGAGGAAGAGGGCCGCGGCGTCGTCGACTTCGCCGTCTTCGAGCAATAGCCGGCCGGCCCATAGCGTAGCCGGCGGGGTGTATTTTCCCTCGGGGTAGGATTCGACGAGTTTTAAAAACGCTTCGCGCGCGCCGCCTCGGTCGCCGCTTTCCAGCAGCGCCAGCCCCAGCACGTACCGGGCCTCCGCCGCCGTCGCGGGCTCGAGCCGGGCACCCCAATCTACCGCTAACATATCCCGCAAGGCCTCGGCTCCCCGCGCCGGGTCGCCTACCGCGACGTAACTGACGCCCCGTAAGAGGTTCGGCCGAGGCCGCGCTTCGCCGTTCTCCGCGCACGCCCTGTCGAAAACGGCCCTCGCGTCTTCCGCGTCGCCCACCGCGAGGAGGCTCCGCCCGTAGGTGGCGTCGACGGCCGCGACGTCGACGTTCTCCGATAACCTCGCGGCCTCGAAATGGTTCGCGCTATTTTCGAGGTCCCCGCTCGAGAAATATAACAACGCCAGGCGGTAGTGGAGCGCCCCCGCGGCGTCCTGGTCGGGGAATTTGCGGAGCGATTCTTCGTAGCTTTCTTTGGCTTCGGCCGCTTTGCCGACGACGAAGTACGTCTCGCCCAATTTTAAATAAGCCTGGACGAAATCGCCGGGGTCCGTCGCCGCGGCCAGCGCGCGTTTATACGTCTCTATCGCCTTGTCGTAAGACCCAAGGGCCGTGTAGCATTCGCTTTTGTTAACGAGCGCAGGGGCGACGAGGGGGGAGGTGGGGTAGTTGTTTACGACCCTTCTGTATTCCGCGATGGCCTCGTTGTAGCTCCCCATCTCCTGCAGCGACCGTCCCAGGTAGAACTGCGCTTCGTCGGCCCATTCCCCCGCCGGGTTTTGGCTTAGGTAGTCGTCGAAGTCGCGGTACGCGGCTTTATACAGGCCGCGGTCGAACATCTTGCGGCCGAGCGCGAAGGCGTCGTCTTCGGACGCCGCGGCTTCGGCCCGGGCGCCCCAAGCCGTTGAGGCCAAGGCCGCGGCAAACGTCGCCGTCATTCGAGCGATGATCCCTTTGGCCGTGCCGCCGTGCGTGATTTTACCTCCCGTCGGCGCTAAGGTGAGACTACGTCGTTGTTTTCGTCGAGCTCGAGGCGTCGCGCCGTGGGCGGTTCTTCCGCGAGGGCGTACGCGAGGATTATCAGCCGATCGCCTACGTCGCCCAGGCGGGCCGCGGCGCCGTAAAGCGTGACCGCTTTCGAGGCGCGCGACATAGGTATAGTATACGTCTCGAAGCGGTGGCCGTTATTTATGTTAAAAACGTGCACGATTTCGCCGGCCCTAAAGCCCGCGGCGTCCATAAGGTCTTCGTCCAGGCCCAGGCTGCCCTCGTAGCCGACTTTCGTCGCCGTTACCGTCGCGCGGTGGATTTTCGCTATTAGAAACCGCCTCAGCATGGCCTTGCACCAACCTTCAGATCTTCTTCCCCTATTATCGTGTTGTCGATGAGCCGGGTCTTGTTTATGAACGCCGCGAGGGCGGCCACGCTTCCCGCTTCTACCTTCGGGACCGGCGTCAATTCCAGGGGGTGGACGATTTCTATATAGTCGATTTCGGCCGCGGGTTCGGCTTTTGCGACCGCGGCCATCTCGTCGAGAAATTTCGCGGGGCGCCTTTCCCCCTCGGCGAAGAGGGCTTGGGCCCGCGCCAGCGCCCGGTACAGACAGGTTGCCTGCCGCCGCTCCTCGGGCGAAAGGTAGGAGTTGCGCGACGACATCGCCAGGCCGTCGGCCTCTCGGACGATGGGTAGGACCTCGATTTTCACGCCGTAGTTCAGGTCCGCGGCAAGCCTTTTGATAACTTGGGCTTGTTGGTAATCTTTCCGCCCGAAGTAAGCGACCTCAGGCCGGCAAATGTTTAGTAGTTTCGCCACTACCGTCGCGACGCCGCGGAAGTGCCCGGGCCGGCGAGCGCCGCACAAGACTTCCGTGAGCCGCTCGACGTCGACGTACGTTGTGTAGCCTTCCGCGTACATGTCCGTGGCCTCGGGGGCGAACATCACGTCGACGCCCTCCGCGGTGGCCAGCCTTTCGTCGCGCTCGATGTCGCGCGGGTACCGTTCGAAGTCTTCGCCCGCGCCGAATTGTGTCGGGTTAACGAAGAGACTTACGACGACGACGTCGCAATCGGCGCGCGCGCGCCTTATCAGCGAGAGATGGCCTTCGTGAAAGTACCCCATGGTCGGTACCAAACCCAGGCTCAGCTTCTTCCGGCGGAATTCCTCCGCCTTAGTTTGCATCTCGCGGGGCGACGTTACGATTTCCACGGCTCAATTCTCGGGCCGTTTTTCCAGCTCCGATACTTCGGCCCATACCTCCTCGGCCAACGAGACCGATTCTTCTTCGGCCGGGTATCGGCGGCTTCGTACGAGCTCGCCGTATTCCTTCACCGCGTCGCGCATCGCCGCGGTCACGTCCGCCAGCTTGCGGACGAACTTCGGGCTGTAACCGCGGTAGAAACCGACGAGGTCGTGGAGCACCAGGATTTGACCGTCGCACTCCGCCCCCGAGCCTATGCCGATGGTGGGAATGCGCAGCGCGCGCGATATCAAGCCCGCGAGTTGCCACGGGACCATCTCCAACACGATCGAGAAGCAGCCCGCCTCCTGGAGGGTGAGGGCACGTTCGAGGAGGACGCGGCCCTCGGCCGCATCTTTACCCCGAACGACGCGGCGGCCGAAGTAGTGGACGCTTTGCGGCGTATAGCCGAGGTGGCCCATCACCGGGACGCCCGCCCCGACTATCTTTCGAATGCGGGCGACCGTCTCGGGTTGGGCGCCCTCGAGCTTGACCGCTTCCGCGCCTCCCTCCCTGACCATTCTCCCCACGTTGGCCATCGTCTTCTCGTCGCTCTCCTGAAAAGACATGAACGGCATATCGGCTACCAACGTTGCTCGCGTAACCGCGCGCCAGACCATCGAAACGTGGTAGACGATCTCGTCGACGGTAACGTTGAGCGTGTTATCGTGACCCTGGACGACCATCCCCAACGAATCGCCGACCAGGATAAGGTCAACGCCGGCCTCGTCCACGGTCGCCGCCGTGGGGAAGTCGTACGCCGTAAGGCAGACGATGGGCGTGCCTTCGCGCTTCAGCTTGATGATATCGTTTGCGGTAATTTTGGCCATAAATTTTCAGTAGCTTACTTCGTAGGTATTGAGTTCGTACGGTGCCAGTTTGGCGAGCACGCGGCTTACGGGTACCCCCTCGCCCGGGATTAAGATATCCCCGGCGACGTCCATCAGGGGTTTCAGGAAGAAAGGCCGTTGCGTAAGGGCCTCGTGGGGGATTTTGAGGTCGGCCTCGTCAACGACGAGGTCGCCGTAGAGGAGGATGTCTACGTCGATGACGCGCGGCCCTTTGGCCTTCTTGCGCGCGCGGCCCAAATCTTTCTCGATTTTCGAGCACGCCTCGAGGAGCTCCCGCGGTCGAAGCCAGGTATCTATGGCGAGTACGCGGTTGAGGAAGTCCGGCTGGTCGCCCGGGCCCGCCGGCGGCGACTCGTACGTTGGCGAGGAACGGTCGAGGTATATACCTCGCGCGCTGGCCACCGCAGCCTCCCCGGCGTTAAGGTTCGCGAACCGGTCGCCCACATTCGAGCCGAGGGCGACGTACGCCCTTATTTTGTCCCGCAACATATATTTTTTATGTTATTATAACATAACATTCGGCCATTTGAGCGTCAACTAAAACGGCCCTTCCTCGGCTCGTTAATAGGTAAAGCTCGCGGGGCCCAATTTTTTAACGGGCCGCGCGGCGGGGAGATTTTTTTCGGCCGTTACGCGCGTGGCAGCGTGCCGTGGTTGAGGAGAAGAAAGTAGCGCGGGAGCGCCGAATTACCGTCGGGACCGTCGCCGTGGGCGAGGGCGGTAAAAAGCGCGTTATGGAAGCCCTTGCGCGGGGCCGCATTTCGGGGGGTAAATTCGTCCAGGAATTCGAAGAGGCCTTTGCCGCTTACCACGGCCTGAAATACGGCATAGCGGTATCGACCGGCACCGACGCCGACGCCGTCGCCGTCGCTACGCTCCTCGAGCGCGGCGGGCGCCGTGGCGACGAGGTCATCTTGCCGGCCCTCACGTTTATTTCGGTAGCGAACGCGGTTTTGCATGCCGGCCTCGTGCCCCGTTTCGCCGACATAAACGCCGACAGTTATAATCTCGAGCCGGCGGCGGCAGAGGCCGCGATTTCGCCGCGCACACGAGCCGTTATGGCGGTCCACAATTTCGGCCGGCCGGCCCCTATGGGCGAGCTGGCAGAAGTAGCGGCTCGTCACGGCTTGATGCTGATCGAGGACGCCGCGGAGGCGCACGGCGCGCGCTACCGCGGGAAGCTCGTAGGGACCTTCGGCGCGATGGCCGCCTACTCCTTCTACGTCGCCCACATTTTGACGACGGGCGAAGGCGGCATGGTAATCACGGACGACGACGAGTTAGCGCGGCTCTGCCGGAGCTTACGGGCCCACGGCCGGGCGTGCGACTGCAAGGTGTGCGTATTGAACGTGGACTCGAGCTATTGTCCCCTCCGCTATAAATACGGCGACGATACCGACATACGCTTCCACTTCGAACGGGTGGGGTTCTCCAGCAAGATGAACGAGCTGGAAGCGGCTTTGGGCGTCGAGCAGGTCGAAAAGATGGACGACATCGTGCGCGCCCGGCGCGAAAGGCTCGATTACTTCAACCGGCACCTGGCGCGCCATGAAGAATTCCTGAAGCTATTTCGCGCGGGCCCGGGCGAAGAGATAAGCCCGCTTTGTTACCCGCTCGTAGTCCAGCGCGAGGCGCCCTTCGAGCGGTTCGAGCTCACGAAGTACTTGGAACAGCGGGGCGTTGAGACGAGGCCCGCCTTCGGGTGCGTACCCACCCAACAGCCGGCGTACAAGTGGATGGGCCACCGCGAGGGGGAGTTCCCCGCCGCGGAGCACGTCGGCGCGCGGGGTTTCTACATCGGCTGCCACCAGAATATAACCGACGAGGACGCCGCGTACGTGGTTGCGGCCTTCGACGAGTTTATGAAGAAATACTAGGCGGCCGCCTCCCCGGCGCCGGGGTGGGGCTAAGCCGTGTCGTCCGAAATTCTGATAGTCGTGCCGACTTATAACGAGCGCGACAACGTCGTGCCGTTGTGCGAGGAGCTCCTGGCGCGGCCGGAGCGCCCGGACGTACTCGTAGTAGATGACAACTCGCCGGACGGTACCGCGGCCGAGGCGCGCGCCGTCGGGGCACGATGCCCGGGCAGAATGCACGTGTTATGCCGCGAAAAGAAAGGGGGCCGGGGCGGTGCGGTGCTCGCCGGTTTCTCGTGGGGGCTGGGGCGGGACTACGGATTCTTTTTCGAGATGGACGCCGACTTCTCGCACCGGCCGGACGAGATACCGCTCTTTTTAGAGGCGGCACGCGGAGCCGACGTCGTCGTCGGCTCGCGGTACCTCCCCGCCTCCCGGATATTGAATTGGCCGCCGGGGAGGCTTTTTTTTAGCAAATTGGCCAACCGCTACGCCAGGTTCTTGCTGCGTATCCCCATCACCGATTATACGAACGGCTTCCGATGTTATCGTCGCGCCGCGGTGGAGGCGATCGACGTCGGCGCTGTCGACGCCTCGGGCTATGTAGTACTGAGCGAAATCGCGTACCAACTTTACCGCCGGCGTTTCCGTTTCGCGGAGGTCCCCACCGAGTTCGTAAACCGGCGGCGGGGCGAATCCAACCTGTCGCCGGGCGAGATAGTGTCGGCGTTCGTCGGCGTTTTGCGGCTCGCGGCAAAGGGCGGACGTTTCGGGCCACGCCGCGACCGACCTTGACGCCGCGGCCCTTTTTCGGTAATATAAGCGGAGAGATGGCGGACAAAGAAAAAAAGCCCCGGCAGGCCTGGTGGTTGCGCCGTCGTATGAACCTCATGGTCGTACCGCACGGCCGCGGCCGGAACCGTAGTCTATACGTCCACGGCTTCGTGCTTGCTCTCCTCTTGCTCGCGAGCGCGGCCGTTTTGATTCTCGCCGGGCTGATGGTGTCCGATTATTGGAGGAACGTTTTAAAAATCTCGCAGCTCGCGGTATACGAGCGGCGCGACCGCGAGGAGAGTTATAAGTTAGAAGTTATGGAGAAGGGATTGGAGGAGTTGGGGGCGAAGGCCGCGGAGGTCGACGAACAGTACGACGTGTTGATACGCGAACATCGCTTGAACGAAGTGCGGCCGCCGGAGGATTTATCGCCGAGAGACGGGGGGGAGGCCGGAGGGCCTTTGGATGATATCGAACGGCGGCTCGAGCGGTTGGAAAAAAACTTCCGCCTCGTGCGCCGCCGTTTCGAAGATGACCCCGGCGCGCTGGCGAGTATCCCCTCCATCATGCCCTGCCGGGGGTGGTTGTACCGCGACTTCGGCAATACCATATCGCCGTTCACCGGGCGGGTGGAAATGCACCGGGGCCTCGACGTCGTAGCGCCGAGGGGCACGCCGGTCGTCGCCACGGCTGCGGGTGTAGTGACCTTCGCGGGCCTGGACGAGCACTACGGTTTGACCGTGGAGGTAGACCACGGCAACGGCTTCCAGACTCACTACGCGCACAATATGAGGAACGCCGCGCAGGCCGGCACGCGCGTGAAGCGCGGCCAAGTCGTTGCGTACGTAGGGAGCACGGGCCGGTCAAGTTGTACACACGTGCATTACGAGGCCCGTAAGAACGGCGTCGCCGTAAACCCGCGTTACTTTATACTCCGCGAACCGCGGTCGCCCGCCCCCGAGGAACCAGGCCCAGCCACAATATAAAAGCCGACCGCGAGGTCGGCTTCGACATTTAAGGCTGCAGGTCGGCTATTCGGTCTCGCCCGGGCGTGGCCCTTGCGTAAAAGCCTTAACCGTTTCCTCGAACATCGTAAGCTGCGTAAGCTTCCGCTGAGCTTCTTCCGCTTCCGGCGTTCCCGGGTAGTCGGCCACGACTTTACGGTAGGCGGCGACGGCGTCGTCGACGTTCTCCAGTAGTTGGTGGGCGTCGCCCGCGTACAGATGGCATTTGCGGGTTTCGGGGGCTTCCGGGTACTTAGCGATTACGTCGTTGAAAAAGGCCAGCGCTTCGTTTGCTTGGTGCGCCGTAAGGTCGATAAAACCCAGTTGGGTCAGCGCGCTGGGGCAGAGGCTGGTTTCGTTCTTTGGGTCTTGCGTTACTAATTTTTCGAGGCGAGGACGGGCTTTTTCGTAACGGCCCGTTTCGACGTACGTCGTCCCTAATTTGTAAGCCAGTTTCAAGTCGTCCGGGTTCGCCTTTTCTCGCGCCAAGAGGTCTTTCAGCGTTTCGACGCGGCCGGCCGCGACGTCATCGAGCAATTTAATGAATTCCTCGGCGGTAACGGCGCCGACGACCCGCTTGAGCTCGTCGCCCCGCGCGTCGTAAAATATGGTTGTCGGGAACGCGCTGACGCCGTACGCTTTGGGGGTCTCTTCGTCCGTCTCCTCGTCTATGCGGACGGCGACAAAGGGCGCGAGTTTCTTCTCCACTTCGGCGTTGGCTAAAACCTCGTCCTCAAACTTATCGGACATCTTGCTCCAGTCGGCGCTGTAATACGCCACGAGGTTTTTGCCCTCCGCGGACGCCTGTTCCTTGCCCTCGTCCATCGACTTGAGCCACGTAATGCCTTCGCGGCCTCTTTTTGCGCACCCGCTACCCAAAGCCGCCGCGCACACGAGGTAAGCCACAAAGAGTTTCGGCCACGTTTTCATCGTATCACTCCTTATCCCGAAGTAGATAGGACAACAAAGCACCTGCGGATCCCAGCGCGATCAGCACCATAGCCAGGACGACGTACGCGGGAGCGATGTTTACGTCATATTTTTGGTAATAGCCCCGGGCGAACCACAATATGACGATGCCGGTCGCCACGGCCGCGGCGCTGAAGCCCAGCCGTTGTAGTAAGATCCCTTGTTTTACGAGGCGTTTCAACGCCGGGTCGCCCGCCTTGCCCGCTCGCCGCAGTATTCCCCGGCGCTCCTTAATCGTGCTATTATAGATCCACAGGATCGCGAGGAGGCCGCCTATAACGGCCCCGCCGTAGATGAATAAGTCCAAGGCCTCGAATAATGCTTCCACCGACCAATTATTATCGACACGCGCGTTCGGAAAGTCAAGGTAAAAACCGAACGGCTTCCCGTGGACGAGCTAACCGTAAAAGTATTGCTGGCCGAGCTGGCCCCGGCCCTACGTGATGCCTCGGTGGCGTCCGTTTACCGCGTCTCGTCGAGGGCGGTTTCGCTCGAGCTTGCGGGCGGAGCGTTGACGTTGGCGGCGGGCGAAGGCGGCGCCTTGTTCTACGGGGAAGAGCGAGGCAGGGTTAGGCGCGAGCGGGTGCGCTCAACCCTCGACGGTGCCAAGCTCGTACGCGCCGAGCAGTGGCACGACGACCGGCTGGTCGTGTTTGACTTCGCGTCGCCCGGCGGCGCGCTCCAGTTAGTGGCCGAATTTTTCGGCCGGGCCGGCGGCGTACATATTTTAAAGGGCGGTGCCGTAAACGGCCGATTGGTCGGTCGGCGCTTGGCCGTGGGGGAGGCGTATCCTTGGCCTGCGGACCGTGGCCGGGCTCCGGCGACGCCGCTTTCCACTGAGGAGATGGCGCCATATATGGCCGCGGACGGCGCCGGGGCGCTCGTACGGGACGTGGCCTACATGTCTCCCTGGGCCGCGCGGGCCGTCTTGGCGGACGGCGACGCGGAGGCTGCGGCGCGCCGGCTGGCGGCCTTCGCCCGGGCGGCCGCGGGCGAAGACATCCAGCCTGTGGCGGTCTCGTTGGCGGGCGTGTGGCGGCCTTTCCCGTGCGACATCTTCGGCGCCGCGCGTGCCGACGACGTGCGGCCTTTCGATAGTTTAAACGCGGCCACGGCCTTCGCTTATGTAGAGACGGAACGAGCCGGGGAGCTCGCGGCCGCGCGCAGCGACGTAGAACGGCGTTTGCTCGCCCGGTTGAAGAGGCTCGGGCGCCAACGGGAAACGCTCGAGGACCGCCGTGAGGATTATAGCCGCTACGGCCGGTACCGACGAATGGGCGAGGCGTTGAAGTATAACCTCGCCGCGGTCCGTAAGGGCATGGCCAGCGTCACGCTGCCGGACCCTTACGGTTCCGGCGACGTTGACGTGGAGCTCGAGCCGGCGCTTTCGCCCGCGGAGAACGTGGAACGTCTTTTCGCCCTTTATAGAAAGGCGAAGCGCGGCGTCGAGGCGGTAAGTGCGCGGCTCGAGGTGCTGGCAAAGGAACTCGGCCGCGTTCGCGACGACCTCGAGCGGGTCCGGGGGGCCTTCGACGCGGCTGAGCTCGAGCCTTGGCTCGAGGGGCGAGAAGTTCCGCCGAAAGCGCGTAGAATAGCGGTAGGGCCGGGGCGCCGTTTCCTCTCGACGGACGGCTTAACGGTTTTGGTCGGCCGGAGCGCCGCCGAGAACGACGAGCTAACTTTCAAGTACGCGCGCCCTTACGACCTCTGGCTCCACGCGGAACAGGCACGCGGCTCGCACGTCATCGTTCGGCGCGCGGATAAGAACAAACCCGTGCCGCGGCGCACGGTGGAGGAGGCCGCGGCGTTGGCGGCGTTTTATTCATCCGCCAAGCACGCCGGCCTGGTACCTGTCGTCGTGGCGGAGCGGCGTCACGTCCGCCGGGCAAAAGGTCGCGCGGGCCGCGCTACGTACGGCCGCGGCGAGGTCGTATTTGTCGAGCCGGCCCAAAAGTTGAAACCCGCGCCTTCACGCGGGCCGGATTAATCCCCGGAAGTTAAGATTTTCGGCTACATGCGCGACGGGGCGCTCACACCCAGGAGACGCAACGCGTTTTTTACCGTCTGGCCTACGGCGCGCGCGAGGGCGAGGCGGGCTTGCGCCTTGGCCGCGGTGGGCGCCTGCAGAACGCGGTGGTGATGATAGTAATTGTGGAAGAGCGCGGCCAGGCCTGTGGCGTAGGTCGTGAGGCGGTGGGGCTCGCGGCGCGTCGCGGCCGCCTCGACCGCCTTAGGGAACTCCCAGATCGCCCGCGCCATCGACCGTTCTTCCGGCAGGTCCAGCTCGCCAAGGTCCGCTTTTTCCGGCGGCGCCGCGGCCCATTCTTCGCCAGCCTCCCCCTTAATGCTTTCGACGCGGGCGTGGCAATATTGCGCGTAGTAAACGGGGTTCTCCGGCGTCTGCATCCGCGCCAGCTCGAAGTCGAAATCCAGGTGCGACGACGGCGACCGCATCAGGAAGAAGAACCGCGCCGCGTCCACGCCGATGTCGTCCATCACTTCGCGCATGGTAACGAGCGCGCCGGCGCGCTTCGACATCTTCACCTTCTCGCCGCCTTCGAGCAGGTTGACCTGTTGGGAGATGATTACCTCGAGCCAGCCTCCCGGCAAGGCCAACAACGTCGCCATGGCCTGGAGCTTCTTGACGTGGCCGTAGTGGTCCGGCCCCAGGACGTCGACTACCTTGGCGAAACCGCGCTCGTATTTGTCGAGGTGGTAGGCGATGTCGGTTAAAAAATACGTCGGCCGGCCGTCGGCGCGTACGACGACGCGGTCCTCGTCGTCCCCCGCGGCCGCCGTCCTAAGCCAAAGGGCCCCGTCTTTTTCGTAACTTGTGCCGCGGCTTGCGAGGATATCGAGCGTTTTCGGGATTTTGTTTTCGCGGTATAGCAAGTCTTCGTAGAACCAGTTGTCGAAACGGACGCGGAAATCCTCCAAGTCGCGTTTTTGACCTGCTAGAATTTCTTCCGCGGCGGCTTGGCCGATTTTTTCGTGGCCGTCCTCGGCCGAAATTTTACCTTGCTCGTAAAGAGCGTTCGCGATCGTTTTGACGTATTCGCCGCGGTAACCGCCCTCCGGGATTTCGGCTTGCTCGCCCGTTTCGCCCAATAGCTCGAGCAAGCGCGCGCGCACCGATCGGCCGAGCAAATCCATTTGCGTGCCGACGTTACAGACGTAGAACTCCCGCTCGACGTCGTAGCCGGTGAACTCGAGGAGGCGCGCGAGGGCGTCGCCGTACGCCGCGGCGCGGGCGTTGACGGCGTTGAGCGGCCCCGTAGGGTTGGCGGAAACGAACTCGACTTGGACTTTGGCCCCTCGGCCGAGTTCGCTCCGGCCGTAGTCGTCGCCCCGGCGAAGCGCTTCCGTTATGGCGTTAAGGATGACCTCGTCGGCGAGGCGCACGTTGACGAAGCCCGGGCCGGCGACGTCGACCGCCGTAGTTCCGGGGGCGCCCCGTAGCGCCCGGGCGATATCCCCGGCGAGCTTACGGGGGTCGGCGCCGAGCTTTTTCGCGAAGACGAGGGCGGCATTCGTCGTAAGGTCGCCGTGGCTCGCGTCGGGCGGGACCGTGAACTCGGCCTCGCCTTCCCCCGCCTCGGCGCCGGCGCGCGCGAGGGCCTCCTGCAGGAGCGCTTGTAGTTTTTCCTCCGTCACTTCGTCGCGGCTTCGTAGGGCACCAGCGGCGCGTCGCCCCAGAGCCGCTCCAGCTCGTAGTACTCGCGCGTATCGGCGTCGAAGATGTGCACGACGACGTTATTGAGGTCCATAAGGATCCAACGCGCGAGCGCGTAACCTTCGGCGTGATGGACGGCGAAGCCGTTTTCGTCGGCGGCGTCTTCCAAGCGGTTGGCGATGCCGCGCAGGTGCCTTTTCGTCTCGCCGGTGCAGATAACGAAATATTCCGCCAGGGCCGGGAAAGCCCGGACGTCGAGTATGACGATGTCTCGGGCCTTCAGTTGGTCCGCCTCTTTCGCGGCTAAGATAGCCTTTTGCTGGGAATTGAGTTTTTCGCCGGGGAACGTCGTCCCGTCGGCGGGGCGTTGCCTTTTACGCGCCACTTACGCAGTCCGTCCCGGGTACTGCTTGAGCCCTTCGGCGAGGCACGCCATCGCGTGCACCAGCTCGCTTTCTTCGAGGACGTAGGCGATGCGCGCTTCGCGCGTGCCCCGCCCCGGGGTAGCGTAGAAACCGGCCGCGGGCGCCAACATCGTCGTCGCGCCGTCGAGCTCGAAGTCGGTCAGCATCCACGCGACGAATTTCTCGGCGTCGTCCACCGGGAACGCCGGCACCGTGTAGAATGCGCCCGCGGGTTTGTGTACCGCGACGCCCGGCATCTCCGCCACCGCCTCGTAGACGACGTTGCGTCGCCGCTCGAATTTCTCTATCATCGGTTGGACGTATTCTGCCGGCGGTAGTTTCAGCGCCGCGGTCGCCGCGAACTCCTCCACGACGGGCGGCGAGAGCCGCGCCTGGCCGAGCTTGAGGCCCGCGGCGACGACCTCCTCGTTGCGCGACACCAGACACCCCACGCGAGCACCGCAGACGCTGAACCTTTTCGAGAGGCTGTCGGTCACGACGACGCGGCCGGCGACGGCGGGCAGGCTCAACGTCGACGTATGGCTTTGGCCGTCGTAGACGAACTCGCGGTAAACTTCGTCCGCGATGATGAAGAGGTCGTGCTTTCGGGCGAGTTCCGCCAGCATCTCGAGTTCGTCGTCGCGGTATACGGTTCCCGTCGGGTTATTGGGATTGCATATCGCGATGGCGCGCGTACGGGGGCCGATGGCGGCTTCTACGACGTCGCGCCGCGGCAGGTGGTAGCCGGCGCCCGGTTCGGTCGCGAGCGGCTTTAGCGTAACGCCCACTACCGCCGCGAAGCCGTTGTAGTTGGTGTAGAAAGGTTCGAAGACGATTATCTCCTCGCCCGCCGCGGCGGCGCAAAAGAACGCGAAGAGAAGTGCCTCGGACCCGCCCGTAGTAACCAGGATCTCGCCCGGGGAGAGGTCGATCCCGAAGCGGCGGTAATATTCGCAGTAGGCCTCGCGCAAGGCGACCTCGCCCTCGGAGCGGCCGTAGGCTATTATTTTATTCGGGTATTCGCTTAGCGCTTTCAGGAAAGTCTCGGGCGACGGGACGTCGGGTTGCCCTATGTTGAGGTGATATACGCGCACGCCGCGTTTTTTGGCGCCGTCGGCCAAGGGTACGAATTTGCGAATGGGAGACGCGGGGAGTGCCGCAGCCCGGGCGGAAAGGGTCGGTTTTTGTTTCGCCATCTCGGTACCTTCGTCGAAAAGAACGTTCGGGGGTGTAATGTTCGACGGCAAAATATAACCGATATCGCCGCCCCGGTCAAGCGTAACCGGCGCGGACGCTAGGCGCGGACGAGCTTGACGGCTCGAAACGGGACTGTTATAATTATATTTAAAATAAGTGAAAAGTAACAACTTCGCGGGCGGTCCGTTCCCATGGCGGTAATCGGCAGCTTAAGGGACCTGAGCTTAGTAGACCTTTTCCAGATAATCCAATTGGGAAGGCGCACTTGCGTCTTGACGTTGGACGACGAATCCGGCTTGTGGTACCGGACGTATTTCGACGACGGTTTCGTCGTTTACGCCGACTCGAGCAAGCGGTACGCCCCGCTGGGCGAGGACCTCGTCAACGCCGGCGCGATCACGCGCGAGCAGTTGAAGGGGACGCTGGCGGATTACGAAGCGCTGGGCCCCGAGCGGCCTCGCTTCGGCACTTACCTCCTTCACCGCGGCACGATCGACCGTGAGACGCTCGTCGAGTTTATCCAACGAAAGATAAAGATCAAACTCTTCGATATGTTCCTCATCGAGGAGGGGACGTTCACGTACGAGCTTACGCCTTACCGCCTCGACGAGGACATCACCGTTTCGATCTCGGTCACCGAGCTCGTGATGGAGTCCACCAGACGGGTCGACGACTACAAACGCCTAAGCAAGAAAATCCCGTCCGTCGACCTCGTCGTTCGCAGGGAGACGAGGCCCCTCGCCGAGTTGCTGCGAGGGGATTACGAGTTCTCCGACGTCGAGAAGGAGGTCCTCCGCTTGGCCAACGAGGGTTCCACCATTCGCGCGATGGCCGACGTGTTAAACATTGACGACCAGCTATATATATTGAAAATCGTCAACGGTTTTCTGAACTTGGGGCTGGTGCACCTCGGCATGCCGGAACCGGCGCTCGGCAAGCGAAGCGTCTCCGAACCGTAAAGACGGCGCCCCCCGGGGTGCCCTTTTTTTAGCTTGTCGCGGGCCCGCGCAAACGAAATCGCGTCCCGGCGTCTTTCGCTGCTTTCGCCGGCGGCCTTGGCCGTCGCCGCCCCCCTTAGCGTATCACTCTGGCCTCGTCGGTACTGACTTTCAAGGATAGGTCGGGGACGCCGTGCCGCCAGCCTTCGCGGAGGACGACGACCGTGTGGGCGGGGTCCTGGAATATTACGGCGTCTTTTTTCAGCGCACGGTAGAAGGACTTTATTCGGCGCCGGGACCTTTCGTTTACGAAGATGGCGACGCGCACGTCGTTGGCCTTGAGGATGTGCGGCAGATACCAGAGGTCCCGTTCCGTCTGCCAGGCCGGGCTGATGAAAAAGTTGAGCGGATGGTTGCTGTAAGTCTGGATGGCGTAGTTGCTGAAGTTATCTTTATTTTCTTCCATATATATAATCTCGTTGGGGCCGAGCTCGCCCCGGCGCCACAGCTCGCGTAATTTGAGTGCCAGTTCCGCGTCGTTGATCTGCGACCAGTGCCACGGCTCGACGAGGCCGGTCTCGTAATCTTTCGCGTCGAAGTAAACGGTATAGGCGGCCGCGGCCACCAGCGCGGACGCTACGGCCACCTTGGCGGGCTTGCCCTTCGCCCGACGCCAGACCTCCACGACCGCCAGGCCGGCGAAGGGGAAGAGGAGCATAAGGATCGTCGCGAAGTACCGCTCGGCGGCGAAGCCGACGCCCAAGAAGACGGCGACCGCGGTAAGGCCGACGAAGAGGGCCGCGGGCCCGGCCCAAATGACGAGGCGCCTTTCGTCGCGCAGACGCCGGGCCCAAACCATGACGGCGCCGAACATCCCCAGAACGGCGACCAGCCGGCCGTCGAACCATAACCGCTCCAAGCCGTAATAAGTCCGTCGGTACCAGCGGAGGTTGCTGAGGACGTCGGCCGTGTCTGCCTTCAAGGCCGAAAAGACCCACGCGCCCGCGAAGCCGCGGATGGTTCCCACCAATAGTTTGTGGCCGAGAAAAAGCCCGGCCAATGCTAGCGGCGCGGCCCACAACGACCAGGCGGCGACGCCGCGAGGCCGCGACCGGAACAAGAGGTAGGCCGAATATAAGACGAGCAGCAGCGCGCCCTCGTAGCGCGTGAGGGCGGCCGCGGCCAGGCAGAAACCTGCGGCCACGGCGCCTCGCCCTCCCTCCGTGGCTCGAGCCGCGGCGTAGATGCCCGCGGCGACCCAAAAAAAGAAAAGGCTCGCGGCCATACCCATCGCGATCGTCAAGTTGTGGTGGACGGGGGAGAAGATAAAAGCGAGCGCGGCCACGCTCCCCGCCACCGGCCCCGCCAGTTGGCGCCCGAGTAAGTACATGAACAGCGCCGTACCCGCGCCCGCGGCGACGTTTAGCGCGGTCCCGGTCCAGTAGATATCCCCGAAAACCCTCAGGAGCGCCGCCCATACCCAAATGTGCAGCGGCTGGAATTGATGCGTTTGGAACAGCTCGAATTTGCCGAAAGCCAGGTTGTAGGCCGTCAGGCCGCGCGCCGGGCCGTCGGCCATATAAGTGAATCTTAAATATCGAGGGAGGAATACGCCCAAGGAGTACGCCGATACCAGGACCTTCAGGGCGAAAAAGCCCCAGGGAGCGAGGCGGGCGAGCCATTTGCTCCTCGTGGCGCGTAATATCATTTTAAGTAAAAATAGTTCGCCCGTACCGTAGGGGCCGGCCGCCGCCGTCCCCGCCCCCCTTAGCGTATCACTCTGGCCTCGTCGGTACTGACTTTCAAGGATAGGTCGGGGACGCCGTGCCGCCAGCCTTCGCGGAGGACGACGACCGTGTGGGCGGGGTCCTGGAATATTACGGCGTCTTTTTTCAGCGCACGGTAGAAGGACTTTATTCGGTGCCGGGACCTTTCGTTTACGAAGATGGCGACGCGCACGTCGTTGGCCTTGAGGATGTGCGGCAGATACCAGAGGTCCCGTTCCGTCTGCCAGGCCGGGCTGATGAAAAAGTTGAGCGGATGGTTGCTGTAAGTCTGGATGGCGTAGTTGCTGAAGTTATCTTTATTTTCTTCCATATATATAATCTCGTTGGGGCCGAGCTCGCCCCGGCGCCACAGCTCGCGTAGTTTAAGGGCCAGTTCGGCGTCCACGCTTTGGCACGAGTAGCAAGGGCCGGGGTGGCCGTAGCCGTAGTCTTTGATCGCCCGGTCGAAGTACGCCGTATAGGCCGCGACCGCCGTAAGTGCCAGCGCCGCCGCCACCTTCGCGAGCCGCCCCCCGGCCCGCCGCCAGACCTCCACCGCCGCCAGGCCGGCAAAGGGGAAGAGAAGCATGAGTACTATCGAGAAGTGGCGCTCGGGACAGAAGCCGACGCCGACGATTACGAAGATGACCGAGAGCGCCGCGAAGAGGATGAACGCCGCCGCCCAAATAAGGAGGCGGCTTTCGTTGCGTATGCGGCGGCCCCAAACCATAACCGCGCCGAGTACCCCCAAGGCCGCGAGCAAACGGCCGTCGATCCATAGCCGTTCCAAACCGTAGTACGTTCGTCGATACCAGTGGAGGTTAGTGAGGACGCGCCCCATATCGGCCCTCACGCCCGAGAGCGCGGGCCAGAAGCCGCGCCCCGCCCCGAGCAAGGCTCTGTGCCCAAGCAAAACGCCGGCCAGAGCGAGCGGCGCCCCCCACAACAGCCAACCGGCGACGTCGCGCGGCCGAAGCCTGAGAAGACGGTAAGCCGAATACAAGATGAGCAGCATCGTGCCCTCGTAACGCGTAAGGGCGGCCGCGGCCAGGCAGAAACCCGCGGCCGCGGCCCCGCGTCTTCCCGTCGCCCCCCGGCTCGCCGCGTAAATACCCGCGGCAACCCAAAAGAAGAACAGGCTCTCGCTCGTTCCCTCCGCGAGCGTCAGGTTGTGGTGAACGGGCGAGAAGATGAAGGCCAGCGCCGCGACGCTCCCGGCCACCGGCCCCGCCAGCTGGCGCCCAAGTAAGTACATGAACAGCGCCGTACCCGCGCCCGCGGCGACGTTTAGCGCCGTCCCGGTCCAGTATATGTCCGGATAGAGTTTCAGCAGCCCCGCCCAAATCCAAAGGTGGAACGGCTGCCACTGGTGGGTTGGAAATAGTTCCGGCTTCCCGAAGGCGAGGCTGTAGGCTAAAATGCCGCGCGCCGGGCCGTCGGCGACGTATGTCAACCTTAGGTAGCGGGGAATGTACGCGTTAAGGGCGTATATCGAGACCAGGATTTTAAGGGCGAAAAAGCCCCAAGGGGCGAGGCGCTCGGGCCATCCGGTTTTCGTTTGCAACTTTTCCATTTTGTTAAATATCGCCCGCCTGTCTTAACTTGGCGGAGCCCCCGCCGCTCGCGGCCCCCGGGCCGCCTGCTCCCCCTCCGGCGCTGGCCCATATATCCCGGGTGCGTCGTAGACCGTGACTAAGTCGCGACACATCTTCGACGAAAAGTCGGGTATTTTCTTCCACCCTTCGCGCAATACGACGACCGTCTGCGTAGGGTTTTCGTAAACTACGGCCTCTCTGCAAATTTCGTCGTAATACCAGCGGACCCGTTCGCGGTTTTCATCGCTTAGGATTATGGCGATGCGGATGGCGTTTTCGCGCATGAGCGGGACGAGGTGTCGCAACTCGCCTTTCAATTCCGCCCCCCTGTCCCGCATAAAGTGCAGCGGGTGGTCGCTGAAAGCCCGCAAGGGGTATTGTTCAAACCGCCATTTGCCGGTGGCGCCTGGGTCGGCGACTTCTATAAGGACCACCTCCTGAGGACCCAACTCGCCACTCCTCCAAAGTTCCCTCAGCTTTAGCGCGGTTTCCGTCGCGAAAGCGGGCCTCGTATTGCACGGGCCGGGGAAACCGTACCCCGGTTTTACGATCGTGGCATCCCAACCGATGGTAATAACCAGCGCTAGGATGAGCACCGCCCCGGCCGCGGCGGTTCTGAGCGGCGACCGCGTAAAGCGGACGAGTTCGACGACGGCCAGGCCCGCGAACGGGAAAATGAGAACCAGCGGCGTCGCGAAATAGCGTTCAGGGCAAAACCCCAAACCGACGGCGACCGCGATGAACGTGAGCGCCGCGAACGTCAACGCCCACCCGCTCCAAATCGTAAGGCGGTCGGGCGTCCGCCACCGCCGCCGAAATACGAGCGCCGCGCCCGCTAACGCTAAGGCCGCGGCCGCCCGGCCGTCGAATAGTAACCGGTATACGCCGTAACCCAGGCGCCGATACCAGGTGGGATTCGAGAGGACTCTCGCCGTGTCGGCCCTAACGCCGGCGAGCGCAGGCCAAAGGCCTTTGTGAGCGGGTTGTAGCCCCTTGTGGGCGACGAATATCCCGGCGGCAACCAGCGGCGCGGCCCACAGGAGCCATCCCCCCAGCCTCCGCGGCCGGCGGCGAAACACGCGGTAGCCGGCGTATAGCAATAGGAACAACATCCCCTCGTAGCGGGACAGCGCCGCCGCGGCGAAGCAAAAGGCCGCGGCGGACGGCCCGCGTAGGCCGGCCTCGCCTCGCGCGGCGAAGAAGATGCCCGCGACGAGGCCGAGGTAGAACATAGGCTCCGCCATCCCCATCGAGAGGGTGAGGTTGTGGTGCACCGGCGAGAAGGTGAAGACGAGCGCGGCCACGGCCCCCGCGAGCGGCCCCGCCAGACGTTTCCCCAGGAGGTACAAGAAAGCGGCTACGCCGCCGCCCGCGACGACGTTTACGGCCGTGCCCGTGAAGTAGATGTCGGGCCAGATCTTGAGAAGGCCCGCCCATATCCAAAGGGGCAGTGGCGGGAATTGGTGAAGGGGGAAGAGCTTGAAGCCGGCGTACGCCAGGCGGTAGGCCTCGATGCCGCGCCCCGGGCCGTCGGCGATGTACATAATCCTCGAGAAACGCGAGACGTAGTAGGAGACGAAGGCCGCGCTGATAGCGATCTTGAACGCCGCGAAGCCGAACGGCGCGAGGCGCCCCAGCCACAAGCGCGCGCCGCCCCACCGATCCGGCTTCCCTTTTTTTTCTTCGATCATTCCTTCGACCGCGGCCGTTTCGCCGGGGCGGGCTTGCGCCGTTCCGTTTCCGGGGTTTAGAAAAAGTGAGCGGTACGACCCAACTTTGAATACTACCACGGCGCGGCCGTCCGCACAAGCTTTCGCCTTTGCCCGCTAGTCGCTGAATAGGCCGCAGCAGCGGCCGCACCCGGGGAAGACGCCGCGCGCCGCGAGCTCGCGCCGAAAGCGGCGGAGCGCGGGGCCGTTCCATATTTCCCAAAAGGGTTTATCCCGTACGTTGCCGACCTCGAGGCCGAGGCAAGGCGTCACGGCGCCGTCGGGCAGCACGTCCACGCGCAGCCAACGCGAGAAACATCTCTCCCGGAAGTTTTGACGCGGCCTTTCGTAAAAAGTCCCGAGTTGCCCGTCGTCGAGGTCGGGGTAGAAGTTCACGGGGAAAGGCCAGCGTTTATTTTTTATCGCCCTCGCCTGGCGCCGCAGCTCCTCTACGTCCACGGGAGGTACGTCGGGCGTAACGAAGCCCTGTAAATACGTCGTATCCTCGGCGAAGAGTTTCGCGAAGAGCGCGCGTTGCGCGTCCGCCGTATCCTGTTCCGTGAACCACAGGTGTTGGAAAGTGAATTCGTCGAGGGGGAGGTCTAGGAAGAGCGTCGGGAGGCCCGCGAGCGAAGCGGCGTTGGCGCTCGTTATTGTGCACGTAATCTTTACGTACGGCGTACGCCCGCCTTGACGTTCGCGTGCGGCGAGTAAGGCCTCGAGGCCTTCCTTCGTCTTGACGAAGGAGCCCGGCGAGCGACGTATGCGGTCGTGGACCGCGGGAGGGCCGTCCACCGAGACCATAATGCCGTCGAGGCCCGACTCGACCAGCGCCTCGGCGTCGCGCCCGAGGAACGTGCCGTTGGTGTTAGCGCCGCAACGCAGGCCGCTACTCTTAACGTACGCGATAAAGGCCAACGTGTCGCCGCGCACGAAGGGCTCGCCGCCCGTTATGCCGACGCGCGGCCGCCAGCGGACGACGTCGTCTATCACACCCTTGAGCTCGGCCAACGTCAGTTCGCGTCGGCCGCGGACGTAGTCGTCCCCCTCGAGCCGCCGCGACCGCTCCACCCAGCACATCTCGCAGTTTAGGTTACACCGCCGCGTGAGCCAGAAGCTGACGGCGTACGGCGCGAAGGCCCGGCCGCGGCCGAGGCGCCGCTCGAGCGGGAAGGCGACGCGCGCGCGCCTAAAGCCCTCCCGCAGGACCTCGCCCGGCGAACGGCGCGCTATCTTTCTTAGGTAATGCGTTAACGCCATGACGACGGCGGATATTAGCACGGCGTGCCGCCGGGGTCAAACTGTGCCAATAATCACAAAAGGCTTGACTTCGCCGTTGAGCTGTGTTATCGAGAGGGTAAATTTCTGCGAGGTGTACGCGTTGCTGACGGATTACGCGTTCGTCGCTTTCTTTATAATCTTCGGTTTATTCTTCGTCGCCGCGGCGCTCGTCGGCGCGTGGTTCATACGCCCGCAGCGGCCCAGCCGCGTTAAAGGCGAAATATACGAATGCGGCGAGACCACGCGCGGCACCTCCTGGGTTCGGTATAACGTCCGCTTTTACATCATCGCCTTGGCGTTCGTAATTTTCGACGTCGAGGCGGCTCTTCTTTTCCCCTGGGCCGTCGCCGCGAAGAAGCTGGGCCTCTACGCCTTCGTCGAGATAGCGATATTCGTCGGCATCCTGCTCGTGGCGTTGGCGTACGCGTGGCGTAAGGGGGCCCTGAAGTGGGCGTAATCGCGAGGCTACCGGTCTATTGGGAAAGGCTGCCCGGCGGCGGCATTATAACGACGAACTTGGAGAAGGTGCTTAACTGGTCGCGCGCCTCGAGCATCTGGTATATGATATTCGGCCTCGCCTGCTGCGCCATCGAGATGATGGCCACGGGCTGTTCGCGCTACGACTTCGACCGCTACGGCATGATGTTCCGCGCGACGCCGCGGCAATCGGACCTCATGTTCATCTCCGGGACCATCACGCTCAAGATGGCGCCGCGCATCCGCCGCCTGTGGGAGCAGCTCGCCGAGCCGCGCTATATAATCGCTATGGGCTCCTGCGCCATCTCCGGCGGCGGCTTCTACTACGACGCTTACAGCGTCCTCAAGGGCATAGACAAGGTCATACCGGTGGACGTATACGTCCCCGGATGTCCGCCGCGCCCCGAGGCCCTTATGCACGGCTGCCTGAAACTACAAGAAAAGATAAAGCGCGAGAGCCTCACGAAGGCCTTCGGCAACTTCAAAGAAGACCAAGCGCCGCGGGAGCGCCTCGACGGCCGTTGGATTCTCGTAAAGTAGTTAAACCTCCCTGGTTTTTGCCGTCATTTTAACGCGACTTTAGACGACCTCGTATGGCCAGATTACCTTTCGACCAGATAGCTGCCAAGATGAAAGACGCTTTCGGCGACGCCGTCGTCGAGGTGAACGAGGGGAATAAGGTACCTTTCGTGCTGGTGGAGGCCGACGCCGTCGCCCGGGCGGCCCACTTCCTGCGCGACGAGCCCGAGCTGTCCTTCGACTACTTGATGTACGTTACGGCCGTCGACCTGCCGGAAGAAGACAAGCTAACGCTCGTATATCATTATTTCTCCTACCGAAACCAGCAGTCGCTAATGGTAAAGGCCGACGTCCCCAGGCGGGGCGGCAGCGTCCGGTCCGTGGCGCACCTCTACGCCGCCGCGGAGTGGCTCGAGCGCGAGGTCTACGACCTGTTCGGCGTGACCTTCGAGGGGCATCCTAACCTCAAGCGTATCCTCACGCCCGAAGGTTTTCAGGGCCATCCGCTCCTCAAAGATTTCGCGAACGAGGATTACGTACCGTTCCCGGACAAGATGCCGGCAAAATAGCGCAAGGGGTCTTGAGCAAGTTTTATGGCCACCGACACGGCGATACGTACGGAAGAATTCCAGGTCAACATGGGGCCACAGCACCCGTCGACCCACGGCGTCTTCCGCATGGTGCTGACGATGGACGGCGAGCGCGTCGTCGACTGCGAGCCGCACATAGGCTTCCTCCACCGCTCGATGGAGAAGATGGCCGAGAACCGCCTTTACATCCAGTTTCTGCCGATGGCGGACCGCATCGATTATTTAAGTTCGATGTTCTGCGCCGTCGCGCACTGCGAGGCCGTCGAGCAGTTTATGGAGATAGAGGTGCCGCCGCGGGCGAAGTACCTCCGCACGATGTTTATGGAGCTCAACCGCATCGCCTCCCACTGCATCTTCTTCGGCGTCTTCGCGCTCGACCTCGGCGCGGTAACGCCCTTCCTCTACGGCTTCCGCGAGCGCGAGCTAACGATGGACTTGTTAGAGATGACCTCGGGCCAGCGGATTACGTTCAATTACGTCCGCTTCGGCGGCGTCGCCGCGGACCTGCCCGAGTCGTTCTTTCCGGCGGTGGAGAGGTTTATCAAAGTCTTCCCCGGCAGGGTAACCGATTACGAGCGCATATTGAACGAGAACGAGATCTTTCTCGCGCGGACCAAGGGCATCGGCGTCGTGGATGCGGCCCGGGCGATTAATTACGGCTGGAGCGGCCCGAACCTCCGCTCCTCCGGCGTCGACTTCGACCTCCGCCAGAATATGCCGTACGAGGCGTACGGCGAGTTGGGCTACGAACCGGTAGTCCTCCCTAATGGTGACTGCTACGACCGCTACCTCGCGCGCATCCTCGAGATGCGCGCCTCGCACGCGCTGATTAAGAAATGCATGGAAGGTTTACCGGAAGGGCCGACGCAGAAAGAGAAAGTTTCCAAATTTCCGAAATTACCGGCCGGCGAAGTATACGTGCGCGTCGAGTCGCCGCGCGGCGACTACGGCTTGTACCTCGTCTCCGACGGTACGGACAAGCCGTACCGCTATAAACTTCGGACGCCGTCTTTCAACAACCTCTCGATGATTCGCGAGATGCTCCGGGGCGTTTACCTGGCGGACATCGTACCTATATTCGGCTCGCTGGACGTGATCTTGCCCGACGTGGATCGGTGATAGAGGCCGGACGTGAATGGGCGGCGCGCGAGAGGAAAGTGGTCGGTTGCCGTCGAGGCGGCTGGTGTACGACTTGACGTAAGTCCGGCTTAGCGGCGGTTTGGCGCGCGACGTAGCGTTTCGCTTGTAATTATGAAAAGGTTGCTCGAGATATTAGGCGATTGGTGGGCCGGCTTAGTCGGCTCGGCGGGGTTGCCGTCTTGGGTGACGGTTTTGGGGGAGATGGTTTTCGCGGCCATTCTGATAGGCGCCTTCATCGCGGTGTTGGTTTTATTCCTCATATGGCTTACGCGCAAGGTGTCGGCCCATATCCAACTGCGGTTCGGCCCCATGCGCGTGGGCTGGCACGGCGCGGTCCAGACGGTCGCGGACGCGTTCAAGTTGTTACAGAAGGAGGACACGACGCCGCGCGTGTGCGACCGGCCCGTCTTCAACGTGGCGCCGTTTTTGGCGTTCGCCCCCACCGTCGTGGCCTTCGTCGTCATCCCCTTCGGCGACGGCGTCATCGTGCGCGACCTCAACATAGGCGTGTTGTTCCTCTTCGCCATCACGACCATAAACGTCATCGCGATAATCTCGGGCGGCTGGGCCTCCGGCTCGAAGTACTCGCTTTTGGGCGGCTTTCGCTCCGCGGCGCAGCTCGTGTCGTACGAGGTGCCGCTCGTGCTCTCGGCGCTGGGCGTCATCATGCTCGCGGGCTCGATGAAGATGGGGGCGATCGTGGAGGCGCAGAGCCGCGTATGGTTCGTAGCGTACCAGCCGCTCGCGTTCGCGGTCTACGTCATCGCGGCGACGGCGGAGGTCAACCGGACGCCCTTCGACATTCCGGAGGCCGAGCAGGAGTTGGTCGCCGGCTACAACGTCGAGTACTCGGGCATGAAGTTCGCGATGTTCTTTTTGGCGGAGTTCGCTAATATGTTCCTGGTTTCGGCGATCGCGGCGACGCTCTTTCTGGGTGGGTGGCGCGGGCCGTGGTTGCCGGGCGAGCTCTGGTTTTTAATCAAATCGTTCGCGATCGTACTCCTGCTGATGTTCTTCCGTTGGACCTATCCGCGCCTGCGGGTCGACCAGCTGATGTCGTTCGCGTGGAAATTCTTGCTGCCGCTCGCGTTCGTAAACCTGTTGGCGACGGGCCTTATAATCGCGTTGGGATAGAAGGATGAGGTTATTCCGGGCCGTCGGTAGAATTGTAAAGGGAACGTGGTGGTTGCTCGTCGGTATCGTGACGACGACGAAGCACCTGTTGCGCCACGCGATAACGGTCCAATATCCTAAAGAGCGGTTCGAGCAGTGGCCTCGCTTCCGCGGCCGCGTGGCGATGGTGGCGGGCGACGACGGCGGCCATAAGTGCGTCGCTTGCGCCCAGTGCATTCCCGTATGCCCGGCGGCGTGCATCACGCTCGAGCGTCACCGGGAAGAGGGCGTCAAGGGGTTTATTGTAGACGCGTACGTCATAGATTTGGGTTTATGCATATACTGCGGCCTGTGCGTCGAGGCCTGCAAATTCGACGCGCTGGCGATGATTCCCGAGTACGAGATGTCGGTCTACGACAAGGCCGAGTTGGTATACGACATTCCCAAGCTGCTCTCGCGCCAGCTCGAGCCGGAGTTCAAGCGGTGACCTTCGGCTCGAGTATCTTGCGAGCCCGGGCGAAGATATGACCGATTGGATTTACGTAGGTTCCTTTTACGCGGCCGCCGCGGTAGCGTTGCTCGGCGCGTTCGGTGTGCTTTTCCTGCGCAACCTCTTCCACGCGGGTTTGAGCTTGATACTGTCGTTCTTCGCCGTGGCGGCGCTTTTCGTCCTGTTGGGGGCGGAGTTTTTGGCGGGCGTCCAGGTACTAATCTACGTGGGCGCCATCGCGGTCCTGATCCTTTTTGCCGTAATGTTGACGCAACGGTTGACGTCGCGGCACATTAAAACTTATACGCGCGCGCTTGTGCCCGCGGTGCTCGTCGCGCTCGGCCTCGCCGGCGTGGCAGCGTTGGTCATGCTTAAACTGCGGCTGCCCGCGGCCGCGGCGCTGCCGGCGGCGAGCCCCCTCGACGAACTCGCCGAGCTGCTCCTCTCGACGTATCTTTTACCCTTCGAGGTGATATCGCTGCTGCTTTTGGGGGCGCTCGTCGGCGCCATAGTGCTCGCGCGCAAGGAGGAGCGGCGATGAGCATAACGCCGGTCCACTTCCTCGGCGTCTCCGTGCTTCTCTTCGGCGTCGGCTTGCTCGTCGTTTTGACCCGTCGCAACGCCGTCGCGGTCCTTATGGGAGTTGAGCTTATGCTCAACGCCGTTAACGTCGCGTTTGTTACCTTCGACCGCGTTTACGGCCCCGCGCGCCTGGACGGCCAGCTCTTCTCGTTGTTTATTATAACCGTCGCCGCGGCTGAGGCCGTCGTGGGGCTGGCGCTTATCCTGGCGATCTATCGCTCGCGCGCCACCGTCGCCGTCGACGAACTCCGCGATTTGCGCGGCTGAGTTTTAAATTAGTGGGGCGGCTAGTAGTAGCGACGATGCTCGGCGTGGTTTGCGCGGTCACTTACGCCACCGGCGCCGAATCCGAGCTGTACGAGAACGACGCGCTGGGCGTGGCGCTTCACGTACCGCCGGGTTTCAAGGCCAACGTACCCGCGCCGGCGGAAGGTGGCGGGACGCGGGCGCTCGAGCTGAGTTGGCGCGAAGGCCCGTACGCCGGCCTGAACGCGTTGATAGTCGCGCGAGAGGCGGAATACGCGGACGTGGTCGTACTCGCCGGCTTGTTCCAGCGGCGGTTGGGAGTGTCGCCCGGGTTCGACGTCGAAGGCGAACCGCTGAGTAAGGTCGAGCTTGCGAGCGCCGGCGCGGAAGACGGCCTGCGGGCCTCGTACGAAGTGGGTGACGAAAACGGACGGCGGCGCCTCGACGTTTTGTTCCTTTCGCGCGATAAAAGACGCTACCGGCTGGAAATCTCGTTCGCGGTCGTCGACGACGCGCGGCTGGGAGCAATAGCGGAGCAGATGATAAATTCTTTTAAAATAGTACCGGCGGCTTCGGAGTAAACGTACGCGATGCCTTGGCTAGCCGCAATCGTTAATTTCGCGCCGCTCGTCGGTTTCGTTATCGCCCTCCTTTGGGGCAAACGGCTCGGCGAGCCCAAGGCCGCGATCGCGCCGGTCGCCGCGTTGGGCGTGTCGTTCGCCGCCGCGGTAGCGCTCTTCGCGCGCATATTGCTCGGCTACGGCGGCGACTTCTCCTACACGTGGCTCCGCGTCGGCGGCTTCACGTTGGACGTCGGCTTCCAGCTCGACCGCTTCGGCGGCATAATGGCCGTCGTCGTCGCGGCCGTGTCGTTCGCAATCCACGTTTACTCGACCGGCTACATGTCCGGCGACAAGCTCTACGGCCGCTACTTCGCCTACCTGAACCTCTTCTCCGCGGCGATGCTGGGCCTGGTTCTGGCCAACAACTACTTACAGGCGTTTATCTTCTGGGAGCTGGTCGGCCTTACGTCGTACCTCCTGATCGGCTTCTGGTTTGAAAAACGGGAGGCGGCCGACGCCGGCATGAAGGCGTTCATCACGACGCGCGTCGGCGACGTCGGCCTGTTGGTCGGCGTAATGCTCATCTTCACGTTGACGGGTACGTTCCACTTCGGGACCATCTTCGACCTGGTGGGTTACGGCGCGCTGGCGCCGGCGATGATTACCGCTATCGCCCTTCTCATATTCGCCGGCGCGGTGGGCAAGTCGGCGCAGCTGCCGCTGCACGTCTGGCTTCCCGACGCGATGGAGGGCCCGACGCCGGTCAGCGCCCTCATCCACGCGGCGACGATGGTAGCCGCGGGCGTTTACCTCGTCGCGCGGTCCTTCCCCATATTCGTCGCCGCAGCCGCCACCTCGGAGGTAGTCGCCTACGTCGGCGCGACGACGGCCCTTATGGCCGCGACCATAGCGGTGGTCCAGGTTGACATCAAACGCGTGCTCGCCTATTCCACCATAAGCCAGCTCGGTTATATGATGCTCGCGCTCGGGTGCGGCAGCCAGGCCGCGGGGATATTCCACCTCTATACGCACGCCTTCTTCAAGGCGCTACTCTTTTTGGGCGCCGGCGCCGTCATACACGCGTGCCACACCAACGACATGCGCGAGATGGGCGGCCTCGGCCGGAGGATGAGGGTGACCGCGGCAACCTTCGTGTTGGCCGCGCTCGCGCTCGCGGGCGTGCCGCCCCTCTCCGGCTTCTTCTCCAAGGACGAGATCCTCGCCGCGGTCGTCGACCACGGCGGCGCGTACCTCGCCTTCGCCGCCTTCTTCACCGTCTTCCTGACCGCTTTCTACATGTTCCGCGCGATATTCGTGACCTTCGGCGGCGAGGCGCGCGAGAAGGCGCAAGACGCCCGCGAGGCGCCCTGGAACATGCTCGGGCCGATGATATTTCTCTGCGTATTCGCGGTCGGCGCGGGGTGGGTCGGTATACCGGGCGTAGGCAAGGGCTTCGCCGGTCTCGCGGGATTATACGTACGCGGCGAGCACCACGGCGTCAACGTCGGCGCGATGGGCGCGTCGTTCGCGCTGGCCGCGGGTGGCATCGCGCTCGCTTGGGCGCTGTACCGCGCGAGAATTTACCCAGTCGAAAAGATTTACCGGGCGTTCTGGCCGGTCGCGCGCGTGCTCGAGCGCAAGTACTTCTTCGACGACGCCTACGGCTTCTTATTCGTCAAGGGGACCGTTTTCTTCGCGCGGCTGTGGGGCCTGTTCGACAATTACGTTATTGACGGCCTCGTGAACGCGACCGGCTGGGGTCTGGTCCTCTGGTCGAAATTCGAGGGCTGGTTCGACCTGGCGGTGGTGGACGGCCTGGTTAACTTCGCCGGTTGGATTACGCAGGGCTTCGGCAAGGTCTTCCGGCGCGTCCAGACCGGCTACGTTCAGGAATATTTGCTAATCCTGGCGTGCGGCGTCGTCGCGATACTCGTCGCCGTGCTCGTGATAACCTAAGAGGTTGGTTTGAAGGTCGTGCCGCTCAACCGATCGCACTTGAGAGGAGCCGTCGAGCTACACCGCTCGTCGCGGCCCTGGTGCTACCGGGGCAAGAATACGCGGCGCGTGCTCCACGCGTTCTACGACGCGTACGCCAACCGCGACTATACCGTCGGGACGGCGGCATTGGAAGGCGCGAGCGTCGTGGGCGTAGCTTGCGGAACGACGGACGTCGCGGCGCCGGCGCATTGGCTCGCCCGTAGGCGGCGTTGGCGTTCGCTGTACGCGCGTTTGACGGGCGGGGCCGATATAGCGTCGGGGGGCTGGGGCGCGGCCGCTTTGGCGCGGGCGTCGGCGGATACTCGGCGCCCGGGTTACCTCCTTGCCGCGGCCACGGCCGACGCGCTGAGCGACGACGACGTCGGCGCGATATTCGACGCATTCGCGGCGTCGCTCGCATCGCGGGGGGTAAGCCGCGTGTTTGCGCCGGCCGCGGCCCCCGAAGAACGGTTCCTTAAGGTCGGTTTCGATTTGGTCAGTAGCGAACAAATACCGAACGGGGACGGATTCTTCCTCTATGCGAGGGCGTTATGAGGTCTATTCGAAGAGTAGCGCTTTTAATTTCGGTCGTCGCCGTGGGGATGCCGGCGGTCTCCTCCGCCCAGGAAGAAGGGATTTACCCGGAGATTATTTCCGCGAGCGCGCGATGTCGGGGCCTTTTCTGGGAAGGCGTGGACGCGATAGGCGAGAGGAAGCTCGGGGAAGCGCGGGCCAAGCTCGAGCGAGCGGTGAAGGAAGACGACGGCTGTTTCTTAGCGTACCTGTTGCTGAGCCAGCTCGAATACGCCGAAGGAAACGATAAAAAATCAACTGAGTTCTTGCAAAAAATCCCGCCGGAGCCGCCCGAGCTTAGGGCGATGTACGAGGACGTCGCCGCGGCTCTTCGGGCCGACGATTACGAGGCGGCCGCGGCGAAGGCGGAGGGTTTAGTCGCGGCGTACCCGCAGACTATTACCGCGGTAGCAGCTCTCCACCTGCTTGCGCGGGCCGAGTACCATTTGGGTCGCGGCGAGCGGGCGCGCCGGGTTTTTAGCGTGGCTTACATGTACTCGGACCTCGCGCCCGGCACGGTTCCGGCGTACGGTTCGGAAGCCGAGGCGGAAGAATTGGAAAAGTTCGCCGGCCTACGTTAAAGGCCCGCTGGCGCTTGCATACCTCTTAGGAGGCTTGGGCGATGGCATTTCCCATTTTAACCCTAACCGTCTTCACCCCCCTAGTGGGGATAATAGTAGTCCTGCTTTTACCGGAGCGTTGGGTGAACGGCATCCGGGCCGTCGCGGTCGCCTTCACCGCCGCGGCGTTGGCTTTCTCGATATGGGCCCTCGCGGCGTTCGACCCGAAGATAACGGGCGCGATGCAGCTCGAGGAGTTGCACCGTTGGATTCCGTCCGTGGACATCTTCTACCACCTCGGCGTCGATGGCCTATCGATGCCGTTCATTATTCTGACGACGCTATTGTCGTTTTTGGCCGCCATCGCCTCCTTCTCGATAAAAGAAAGGGTTAAGGAATATTTCGCGCTGTACCTGTTGCTGGAGACGGGGATGTTGGGCGTCTTCGTCGCGCTCGACCTCTTCCTGTTCTACGTTTTCTGGGAGGTCATGCTCGTCCCGATGTACTTCCTCATCGGCATCTGGGGCGGCGAGAAGCGCGAGTACGCCGCGATAAAGTTCTTTTTATACACGCTATTGGGGAGCGTCGTGATGCTCTTGGGAATTCTGGCGCTGTACTTCACCTCCCAACCTCACACGTTCGACATGCTCGAGCTGATGCGCCAGCGCGGGACCTTCGTGCGCGCGTTCCAGATAATCGTATTTTTGGCCTTCTACGTCGGCTTCGCCATCAAGGTGCCGGTCTTTCCTTTCCACACGTGGTTGCCCGACGCCCACGTCGAAGCGCCGACGGCGATCTCGGTGTTGCTCGCCGGCGTCCTGTTGAAGATGGGCGGCTACGGCCTGCTCCGCGTCTCGTACCCGATACTGCCGCAGGGGGCCCACTGGTTCGTCTGGCCTTTGGCCATCCTGGGCGTGATAAACATCGTGTACGGCTCGCTCGTCGCGATGGCGCAAAAGGACCTCAAGAAGCTTATCGCGTACTCGTCGGTGGGACACATGGGCTTCGTACTCCTGGGGGCTGCCGCTATGACGCCCACCGCGCTGGACGGCGCCGTAATGCAGATGGTCACCCACGGCATCATCACCGGCGCCTTGTTCCTTTTGGTGGGCGTTCTCTACGACCGCGCGCACGTCCGCGAGATCAGCGCCTTCAGCGGCCTGGGCGTCCGCGTGCCGGTATACGTGGGCATAATGTCTTTCACGATGATCGCCTCGCTCGGGTTGCCGGGCCTCGCCGGCTTCGTGTCCGAGTTTTTATCGCTCGTGGGCAGCTTCCCGGTGTTCCCGGTGTTGGTCATCATCTCGGGCGCGGGGATAATTATAACCGCGGCCTACTTCCTCTGGACCATAAGGCGGATGTTCCTCGGCACGTTGACGCCGCGGTGGGAGAACTTGCCGGACATCAACTTCCGCGAGCTCGTGACCGTCGTGCCGCTCATGATACTCACGGTCCTCATCGGCGTCTACCCCTCGGTCTTAATAAAGTTAATGGACCCGGCGCTAACGGAGCTCTCGCGGGTTATGGCGACCTTGAAGTAGCGGCCGGACGTTATGGATTATAACTGGCTCAGCCTTTCGCCCCATTTAATCCTCGCCGGCGGCGCGCTTTTGCTGGTGCTGGCGGGCGCGGCGTCGAGGCGCTTCGCCGGCCGCGTCGCGCCCTATTTCACCGTCGCCGTGGCCGTCGCCGCGGCCGCGGCCGCGTTGGCCCTTTGGCGCGCGCCCGCGACGTCCTGGTTCGGTGCGTTGACCGTCGACCCGTTCTTCGTTATTTTCGCGGTCATCTTCGCCGCGGCGCTCGCACTCGTGGCGCTCCTATCGGCCGGGTACGCGCCGCTCGAGAGCGCCGACCGCCCGGAATATTATTCGCTCCTCATTCTCGTGACCTGCGCCGTCTCGTTTATGGCGTCGGCGACCAACCTCGTTTTGATCTACGTCGCGATCGAGTTTTCGAGCATACTCTCGTACGTCCTCGTGGGGTACCTCCGCGGCGACCGCCTTTCGAGCGAGGCCGGCCTGAAGTACTTCCTCTACGGCGCCGCCGCCTCCGCGGTTATGCTTTTGGGGTTTGCGCTCCTCTACGGCATGACCGGCACGACGGACGTCAACGCGCTCGCGGCGAATTTGCCCCGCGCGGAGCTCCTGTTCGGGACGTGGGGCCACGCCGCGGTGGTGACTCCCGCCGGGACCGTCGCGGGGGCGCTTTCGCCCGTGTTCATCTTCCTCGCGTTCGCGCTCGTTTTGGTGGGGCTGGGTTACAAGATATCCGCGGTCCCCTTCCACATGTGGGCGCCGGACGCGTACCAGGGGGCCCCCACTCCCATCGCGGCCTTCCTCTCCGTGGCGTCCAAGGCGTCGGGGTTCGCGGTCATATTGCGGCTCGTCTTTGCGCTCCACGGGCCGCTGGACCTCGTTTACGCGCCTTGGACGAAGTACGCCGCGGCGCTGGCGGTGGCGTCGATGGTCCTCGGCGTTCTGGTCGGCATCGTGCAGAGTGACGTCCGCCGTCTTCTCGCGTATTCGTCGATCGCGCACGCCGGCTTCGCGCTTTTGGGGGTCGTCGTGGATACGCATTTGGGATTCGCGGCGGTTCTCGTTTACCTCGTGTTGTACGCCGCGATGAACGTCGGCGCCTTCGGGACCGTGGCCGTTATAGGGCACGTGACGGGCAGCTACGATTTGAAGGATTACGCCGGCATGGGTCGGCGGCACCCGGTCCTCGCCGCGGCGCTCGCGGTCTTCCTGCTCGCGCTGGCGGGGATACCGCCGCTCGCCGGTTTCTTCGCGAAGTTCTACATACTGGCCGCGTTGATAGGCCGCGGATACATCTTCCTCGCGGTAGTGGCGATCCTCGCGAGCGTGGTCGCGCTCTTCCTTTACGCCCGCGTGCTGAAGCCGATGTACTTCGGCAAGCCCGTGGGCGAAGACTTGCGGCGCCTTTCGCCCGCCGCGGCCGCCGCGCTCGTCGTCTGCTTCTTGTTTACTTTTTTACTTGGCGTGTGGCCCCATTTGCTGGTCGCGTGGGCCAAGGCCGCTATCGTTCCGCTGTTACCCAGGATATAATTTAATAACTTAGGGATTAACCGCCGGCGCCCGGCCGGGGAATTACGCCTTTCTCGGCCGTTGATTTAAGCGGGGGTTTCTGGTAAGATTGTTTCTATAAAAAGGCGGTACTCTTATGTTTAAACGCAATTATACGTTGATGCTTTGTTCTCATTCTTCCGGGTGCGCGCGGTCGATTTATTTACCTGGCAGAATCGTCGGGGCGCTTTTGACGTTCTTCTTATGTGCCGCGGCCGCCGGGGGCGTCGTCGCGGCGACGTTATATTACGACTATCGCGCGATGAGAGACGCGGTCCGGCCAACCTTTGACCGGAACCGGGTTTTGACCACCGAGAACATGTGCTTAGACCGCGAGATCAAGCGACGTGACAAGGTCATATCGACTTTGAGCTTCAAGCTTTCGAAGGAACGCGACGACTATGCGCTCCGGCTCGAGGAGCTCGACTCCGCGCTGAAGAGGCTGGGCAAATTCTACACGGACCTTCGAATAATCGCCGGGTTCAAGCTCGACGCGGAATCGGCGAAGATGCTCGGCGCTGGCGGCCCCGGTATAAGCGAGAGAGCGTATTTCGAAGCGCTTTATAAGCTCGACGAGGAGCGTTTCCGCGCCGAGGCCCGACGGCACGAGAAAAGGCTTCGCGCCGATTACGCCGGTTGCGAGGAGGAGTTCCTTGTATTGCGGCGATTGCTCGAGCGGCGGAAGTCCCTTTTGGCCGACGTTCCCGATATGCCGCCCGTAAAAGGCGTCGTGAGCTCGTTCTTCGGCGGGCGCCGCTGGCGCGGTCGGGTTCACGGCGGCTTGGACATCGCCGCGCCGCCCGGTACGCCCGTCCGAGCTCCGGCGGAGGGGGTAGTCGTAGTCGCGGGCACCTATCCCTACTACGGTAGAGTTATCTTCATCGACCACGGCGGCGGCTTTTCGACGCGCTACGGCCACCTCTCCGCAGCCGCCGCGAAGGTGGGCGACCGCGTCGAGCAGGGGGACGTTGTAGGCCGGGTGGGAGCGACGGGCCTGGCCACGGGAAGCCACCTCCACTACGAGGTACGGATTAACGGCGTGCCCGTCGACCCGTACAACTACCTCAACGTTAGGTTGCCGGCCCGTATCGTTGACGGCAGCAGGCTTAAGGTGGTCGACCTACCCGACGACGCGGATTTACTTATACCGGACGAGGTCTTCGACGCGCGCGAGGAGGAAGTTTCCGACCACGCCGTCGGGGCGGCGGGCAACCCGGCGGCGAAGGTGGGACGGCCGAACAAATGAAGGGTAAAGTTGCACTAACGGTCGGCGGTTTGGACCCTTCGGGAGGCGCGGGCATAACTGCGGACGTCGTAACCTTCTCCATTATCGGCGTCCACGGCGTTGCGGTGGCGACGGCGCTGACCTATCAGAATACGCGCGGCGTTTCCGGGTTCTGCGCCGTGGGCGAGCGGGACCTGAAGGCGCAGTTGGACGTCCTGTTAGAAGACGTAAACGTCGCCGCGGTCAAGCTCGGGATGTTGGCCTCGGACCGGGTGGCGCGCGAGCTCGGGTCTTATCTCGCCCAGTTCAAGCGCGAGGGCGTTCCGTTAGTATTCGACCCGGTGATAAAGACCGGGGCCGGACAACCGCTGTACGAGGGGGTTCCGGAGAAGGTTTTCGCCGACGTCATCCTGCCCCAGGTTTCGTTAGTGACGCCCAACAGCGCCGAGTTGGCCTACTTCGTCGACGACGAGCCGGCACAGAGCCTCGGCGAGCTGAGGACGCAGGTAAGGGTTTTCCACGGCCGCTACGGCCTGCCGGTGCTCGCCACCGGCGGCCACGTCGGCGGCAAGGCCGACGTCGTCGACCTATTATTCACCGGCGCGGAGATGCGGGAGTACAAGCGTCCCCGCGTGGAGGGCAACATTCACGGGACGGGCTGTTTAGTGGCGGCCGCGGTTACGGCTTACTTGGCTTCGGGGATGGAACTCCTGGACGCTTTCGAGCACGCGGAGGAGTACGTTACCGCGGCCTTTACCGGCGCCTTCGCTCCGGGCCGGGGTAATTTGATACCGGGCCGCACCGCGGCCGTTTTCGGCGACGCCGAGAGGTGGCGCGCGTACAACAATTTGCTCCGTGCCGTCAGCGTTTTTGAGGCGTCCAGCGGCACGTATAAGTTGATCCCGGAAGTGGGCACGAACATAGCGTACGCCTTGCCCGGCGCGCGAACGACGGAGGAGGTATGTGCGGTATCGGGGCGGATAAACCGCGTCGGCGGGAGGGTGCGGGCGTGCGGGATGCCCGCGTTCGGCGCCAGTGACCATATGGCCCGCGCCGTGCTCGCTGCTATGAAGCACGACGCGTCGGTTCGCGCAGGTATGAACGTCCGGTCCGGCGAGGACGTGCTGGCCGCCTGCTCCGAGTTAAACTACCGGGGGGCGGGTTTCGACCGGTCTCGGGAACCGGCCGAAAGCGCCGATAGCGAGGGCGGTACCGCACAGTGGGGCGTGGACCAGGCGGTTTCCGGAGTAGGGTTCGTCCCCGATATCATTTTCGATAAAGGTGCCGTCGGGAAAGAACCTATGGTGCGCATATTCGGCCGGGACCCTATGGAGGTCGTCCGGCGGGCGGTGGCGATATCCCGGCGGCTTTAATTCACGGGGAATTTACTACGTGCGGCGGAAGGTGGTGGTATTCGCGGCCGTGGCCCTCGGCTCGTGCGGTTCGTCCAGGAAGGTACCCGCGGCGCCGCCGCAATATACGCCTACTAAGACCTTGTATAAATTAAAATGGGTTAAGGGCGGGCTTTCGCGCCCTTTGGCTGATCGCCGAGTGGGTCGACGCAACGGGCGCCGAGCATGCCGACGTCGTCGCGAACGAACAGGCCGGCCTCCGCTCGTGGACCGATATCGAGTGGTATTATCTAAATCGGCGCCGGGAAGGAAATGAGAGGCATAAACTGGGTTGACGCCGTGCTCGCGGTAATAATCGCGGCCAATTGCATTTTTGGGATAAAGAGGGGGATTTTTAGAGAACTATTTAATTTGGCCGGCATAGTACTGGGCCTGGTCGCGGGCTTCAGGCTTTACGAGGCGTTGGCCTGGAATATCGAGGGGTGGTTGGAAGCCCGTCCGCCCGTGGCTAACCTCGTCGCTTTCGTGGCCATATTTTGCGTTATCGCTTTCGGCGTTAGTTGGCTCGGTCACCTCCTCCAAATAGGCGCGCGAAGGCTCTTCGTGGGCTGGTTCGACCGTTTGGCGGGGGGCGCGTTCGGCTTCGCCCGCGGCCTCGTCTTCGCGAGCGTGACGGCCTTGGCCTTCGCGCTGTTTCCGTTCTTCCCTCGGCTCGAGAAGGATTTAAACACGAGCCTGCTCGGGCCGCGTGTCGCGGAGGTGGCGCCCGCGATATACGGCGCGGTTATGAAGAAAGTACGGGGAAAAGGACACGAGGGTTTGGATATAAAAAAATTGATCGACGAGTACTTGGAGTCGGAGGAAAGGACCGACGAACCGTCGGAGGGCTTCGGCGGCAAGGGCGAGGGGGAGTCTGGCGAATGAATGGCTTAGGAGACCGTCGCCTTCCCGTAGACCACCATTTACATATACCCTTATGCGGCCACGCTGACGGGATGCCGGCGGAATACGTCGCCGCGGCCGGCGCGCTGGCCGGCGTTGGCTTCAGCGACCACTTACCGTATCTCGAGCCGGCCATGGCCGACCCGGCGCTCGCTATGTCCTGGGATGACCTGCCGGTTTACTTGGGCGGCGTTCGACGTTTGCGGGAGGAGTCGGATACGCCGGTGCTATTGGGAATAGAGGCCGATTATTTCCCCGGCCAGGAAAGCCGGCTGGCGAATATACTCGGGGAATTGCCGCTGGACTACGTATACGGCGCGGTTCATTGGGTAGGGGATTGGCCTTTCGACGACTCGCGCCATCGCCGTCGCTACGAGGGGGCCGATATAAATAAACTTTTCCGAGATTACTATGGATTGGTCGCCGGGATGGCGGCTTCGGGTTTATTCGACGTGTGGGCCCATCCGGACCTTCCGAAGAAGTTCGGCTACCGGCCGGCGGAGCCCGTTTACGACGACGAGGACGTGGCCTTGGAGGCCGTCGCCGCGGCCGGTATGGTAATCGAGGTGAATACCTCCGGCTTGCGGAAGCCGGCCCGCGAAATTTATCCTTCACTGGGATTACTTCGCCGCGCTTGCGCCGCGGGGATACCGGTGACGTTCGGTTCCGACGCGCACCGGCCCGGCGAGGTAGGGCACGAGTTCAAACGCGCCGTGACCCTTGCGCGCGAGGCGGGATACAGAACCTATACGACGTTTTCGCGGCGTGAAAAGGTTGGCTTAACTTTGCCTTAGGAGTCCGTTTAAATTCAGATTTTTTTAAAGGGAGATGTTATGCGTCTGGGAGTGAATATCGACCACGTTGCAACGTTACGCCAGGCTCGGGGAACCTTCGAGCCGGACCCGGTCGCCGCCGCGTACGCCGCCGAGCGTGGTGGCGCCGCGCACATAACGATCCACCTCCGCGAAGACCGGCGCCATATCCAAGAGCGCGATCTCGAGATACTGAGTCGTACCGTCGCCACGGGTCTAGACCTCGAGATGGCCGCGACCGAGGAGATGGTAGCGCTCGCGCGGAAGTACAAACCGACTTTCGTGACGCTCGTCCCGGAGAAGCGCGAGGAGCTGACGACCGAGGGCGGCCTCGACGTCGCCGGCAATCGTAAACGGCTGGCCGAGGTAACGGCCTCACTCAACGAAGGCGGCGTTCCCGTGAGCATGTTTGTAGAACCGGTGGAGGAACAGATCGCAGCGGCGCGGGAGGCCGGCGCGGGGACCATCGAAATCCATACCGGCTCGTACGCCAACGCGCGCGGCCCCGACGAGCAATTTAAGCGACGGGCCGAAATCGCGGCCGCGGTGCGGCTTGCCGCGTCGTTGGAGCTTTCGGTTAGCGTCGGACATGGCCTTAATTATTATAACGTGAAGCCGATCGCGGCGATTTCCGGGATCGAGGAACTCAATATAGGCCACAGCATAGTGGCCCGGGCGATATTCGTGGGTTTGGAAGAGGCGACGAGGCAAATGCTCGCGCTGATGCGCGAGGCGCGCGGGGGTTTATGATGCCCGCGGTCGTCGGCATTGGCGCGGATTTGATAGAAGTCGAGCGCGTCGCCCGCGTCTACGGGCGTTTCGGCAGCCGCTTTTTGGCACGTCTTTTTACCCCGCGCGAGCGGGAATATTGCCTCGGCCGCGTCGACCTCGCCGCGGCGCTCGCGGGTAGGTTCGCGGCCAAAGAAGCGGTTGTCAAGGCCCTTTCGCCGGCTGCGGCGACGGGCCTCGCCTACCGCGACGTTGCAATCCAAACCGACGGTAAAAGGCCCACCGTTACGCTTACGGGCGCTGCCGCGGCGCTGGCCGCGGCTCGAGGCGTCGGCGAGGTTATGGTAACGATCAGCCACGAGCGGGGATACGCGTTGGCGTTCGCCGTGGCGCTCGGGAAATGAAGTCGAAGTTGGGGAAGAAATCGAAGTGCCGTTTTGACCGCGCTAACCTCAAAAAGATTCCGGCCGAAGCTCGAGCCGTCGTAGCGGCGTTGAGGGCGGCGGGAAAAAAGGCTTACTTCGTGGGCGGCGGCGTGCGCGACTTGCTCGCGGGCCTGAAGGCGGTGGACTTCGACGTCGCGACCGACGCCCGGCCCGAGGAAGTACGGGGCCTGTTCCGCCGCACCGCGCCTACGGGGATAAAACACGGCACCGTCACAGTCCTCGGTTCGCGCGGCAATTACGAGGTTACCACTTTCCGCCGCGACGGTAAATACGGCGACGCCCGCCACCCGGACGACGTAACGTACGCCCGAACCGTCGAGGAGGACCTTAGCCGCCGCGATTTTACTTTTAACGCGTTGGCCTACGACCCGGTCGACGACAAGCTTATCGACTTGTTCGGCGGCGTCGACGACTTCAAGCGGGGCGTTGTCCGCGCCGTCGGCGCCGCGGTTGAGCGCTTCTCCGAGGACGGCTTGCGGCCGCTCCGCGCCGTGCGCCTCGCGGCGCGTTTCGAGTTCGAGATAGAGGCTGAGACGTTAAACGCGATACCGAAGGTCCTCGAGCGCGTCCGCATGGTCGCGGCGGAACGCGTCCGCGACGAGTTCATGAAGATGCAGGCCGCGGCGCCCAAGCCCTCGTACGGCGTCGACCTTATGCGCGAGACGGGTTTGCTCGACTTATACATCCCCGAGCTCCTGGAGGGTTACGGCGTTACCCAAAATGAGTTCCACGCTTACGACGTTTATACCCACTCGCTCTACTCGTGCGACGCGGCGCCGGCGGAGAAGCCGCTCGTGCGCCTCGCCGCCCTCCTCCACGACGTCGGCAAACCCCGGACGCGGGTCGTCCGGGACGGCCGCGTGACTTTCTACAACCACCAGGCCGTGAGCCGTCGGATGGCACGCCACATCCTGGACCGCCTCCGCTTCAGTAAGAAGGAGCGCGACCACGTCCTCCACCTTATTTACTACCATATGTTCGGCTATACGCCGTCGTGGACCGACGCCGCGGTAAGGCGCCTTATCCGCAAGGTGGGCCGCGAGAACATCGCCGACCTCTTCGACCTCCGCATCGCCGATTGGTTCGGGAACGGCACGAACTACGGCTTCCCCGGCTACTTGCGCGCGCTCGAGCGGCGCATCAACGAGGCCATCGCGCGCGAGGAGGCCTTTACGGAAAAGGACCTCGCCCTCGACGGCCGCGACGTGATGGCCGCGCTCGAGATACCCCCCGGGCCGAAGGTGGGTGAGGCTTTGAGTTACCTCCTCGAGCGCGTCTTGGAGGACCAGTCGCTCAACGACCGGGAACGCTTGCTGGGCCTTCTGCGCGAGAAGTTCGGCCCGGGCGCCGGGGGAGAATGAAAAACGGCCCGCGAGGGCCGTTTTTATTTGCTTTCGGAAGGCGAATACAAGATGAGCGTCACCGGGCCGTCGTTGACGAGCGAGACGGTCATCTGGGCGCCGAACTCGCCGGCGCGCGTCGGCACGCCGCGCGCCGCCAGCTCGCCGATGAATTTCCGATAGAGGCGTTCGGCATCCGCCGGCGGCGCGGCGCGCGTGAAGTCGGGGCGCCGGCCCTTCCGGCAATCGCCGTGGAGCGTGAATTGCGAGACGACGAGCGCCTCGCCCCCCTCCTCTAAGAGGGACCGGTTCATCTTTCGTTCCGCGTCGGCGAAGATGCGGAGGTGGGCGATTTTGCCCGCGAGGTAAGAGGCGTCCCGCTCGCCGTCCCCGGCGGCCACGCCCAGGAGTATCACCGCTCCCGGTCCTATCGCGGCGACAGCCTTGCCCCCTACCGCCACCGACGCCCGGGAAACCCTTTGCACTACCGCGCGCACAAATTTTGCCTTTTCAAAAAAAAAAGACAGTCGTTCCACGCGACTGTCTTTTTCGTCAAAATCGATAATTACTGCATCGGCGGTATATCGAATACTTGGTCGGGATAGATTAGGTCCGGGTCCTTAATCTTGTCGCGGTTGGCGTTGTAGATGAGCGGCCATTTGTAATAATAAGGATGGCCGTATTCCATACCGGCGATCATCCAAAGGCACTCGCCTTCGACGACGGTATGGGTACCCGCACGTTCCGCTGGGTATTTGGCAAGGAAGGCGTTGTCCTCGCCGATGAGCTCCTTCCAGAAGTCGTGGACTTTCTGGACTTTCATTACTCTACCTTCGAGCGCCTTGTTTTCGAACTCGACGCCTTCGGCCTCTTTGTTCAGGCGTGCCGCGTCGTCTTGGCGCGTTTTGATCTGCTGGTGAATGTCGCCTTCGCCGGCGCCTTCGTTCATCTTGACTTCCCGCTTGAGCGCTTTGTAGTCCTGGGCCAAGGCGAAGGGCGCGACGCATAGCGCAAGAACCGCACAAACTAAGACAGCCTTTTTCACCCTTTTACACCCCTTTCTCGAGGAGTATTTTTGCGCCGTGGCTCGCGTGAAAACCTATCGGCATATTAGAGCCACACGGCTGAGTTTAACGCCTTACTCCCAGGTCGGTTCTTTCGGGTGGCCGTGGAGCAGCGGCGTGACTTCCAACTTCCGAGCTTTCTCGATGGCGTTACGCTTATCGTGTAGCTCCTTGTGTTTGGCGCGAAGTTCGCCAACCGTCTTCACGGCCTTGTCGTACTCGGCTTTGTAAGCCGCGTTGGCCGATTTCGCCTTCGCCATTCGGTCTTCGGCCTCTTGTTTCTTCATTTTGGCGTCGTAGTACTGGTCAAGTAGCTTTTTGTTCGGGCCACATGCCAGCGTTAAGAAGCCAAGAAGGAAAGCTCCAAGGACGCTTAGCGTAATAGCTTTTTTCATCCTCGCGGTTCACCTCCCTTCGAGAGCCTGATGGAAACTCGAAGATATTTATGATTGCTTATAGCCGAGGCCGCCAAACCCTCGGCCTTTCCCTTGGCGCGGTATTATAATAGAAACGGATTTTCCTTGTCAAGTAAAAAAAACGGCGTTTCCAGGTCGGGCCGCGGTCGATTCGGCTTAGTCGGGGCCGCGCACGTCGCACGACGGGGTGGTTGGGCAAGTGGGTGCGCTTCGCGTGACGGCCGTTCCTCCGCCGGCTTCATTTTTCTGAATATATAATTACGACCGGTTGGGTTTAAAGAGGTCTTGACACGCGAGGCGCGATATGTTAAAAAATAAGATAAAATAAACGATAATTATGTTTGCCATCGTCCGCACGAAGAACCGCCAATACCGCGTCAGCGAGGGAGACGTTGTCGCCTTCGACAAGATAGACGCGGACGTAGGCGCGCGGCTCGAGTTCGACGAAGTCCTCTTGGTCGGCGACGAAGCGGGAGTTGCGGTGGGTACTCCCCTCGTCGATAACGCCCGCGTTACCGCGGAGGTCGTTGCCCACGAGCGCGCGCCCAAGGTCGAGGTCTTTAAATTCAAACGCCGTAAGGGTTATAAACGGTTGCGCGGCCACCGGCAACCTTATACCTTGCTGAAGGTCCTAGCGGTTACTAGGTCGTAGAGACGTTGCGGCTTAGCGCCGTACCGTCCGGAGGTAGAAATGGCTCATAAAAAATCAGGCGGTTCATCCCGCAACGGGCGCGATAGCCCGGGCCAACGCCTGGGCCTGAAGGCGTTCGGCGGTGAATTAGTTACCGCCGGTTCTATAATAGTCCGTCAAAACGGTACGAGCTTCTACCCGGGTAAAAACGTCGGTATGGGTAAGGATTATACGTTGTTCGCAAAGGCCGACGGCCGGGTCGAGTTTATAAGACGCAAAAAGAGGCGTGAGGTCCACGTCGTAGACGTGGTGTAGGTTCGTAAGCGGGTTGTTTTGGGCGTTACGTCAATGCCCGGCGGGGTGGAAAGCGCTTGACGCGGAGGCGCGGCCTTACTCGCCGGGCTTATCGTGTTTATCGATGAAGTCGAGCTCGAGGTCCGGGGCGGCGATGGCGGCGACGGCGCGGTGTCGTTTCGCCGGGAGCGGTACGCGCCGCGGGGCGGTCCGGACGGGGGGGATGGTGGCCGGGGCGGCTCGGTATACGCCGTCGGCGACGGACGCTTACGTACCCTCAACCGTTTGGCGGGCGTCGAGGTCGTTGCCGCGGGCCCCGGCGGGGGTGGCGCGGGCCGGAAGCGGGCCGGCCGCGCGGGCGAAGATAGGGATATACCGGTACCGCGCGGGACCGAGGTAATTACGGCGGAGGGCGAGGTTCTGGGGGAGATAGCGGCGGCCGGCGAGCGCGTCCTGCTTGCCCGCGGGGGGCGGGGCGGCCGAGGGAACGTACGGTTTGCGACGCCGACGTTGCAGGCCCCCCGTTACGCGGAAAAGGGAAGGCCGGGAGAGCGACGGCGCGTCCGCTTTACGCTGAGGATAATCGCGGACGTGGCGTTGGTGGGCCCGCCCAACGCCGGGAAGTCGTCCCTCTTAGCGGCGATGAGTACGGCTAACCCCAAGGTAGCTCCTTACCCGTTTACGACGCTCGCGCCCCAGCTCGGCATCGTGGAGGTGACGCCGGCCGCGGCTTTCGCCGCGGTCGAAGTCCCCGGTTTGCTCGAGGGCGCGGCCGAGGGGCGAGGCCTGGGTCAAGATTTCCTGCGCCATGTCGAACGTGTCAAGGCCATAGCCGTGGTCGTTGACGTTACCGCGTCCGCGCCGGCCGAAGATTATCGAACGGTCCTCAGCGAATTGGGCCGGTTTAAGGGCGACTTGCCGTCGCGCGTCAAGGCTCTCGTCGCGAATAAGGTCGATTTACCTTATGCCCCGCGCGCATTAAATGAACTTCGCGCGGCGGCCGGCTTGGCGGTCGTTACGACGTCGGCGGTCACGGGCAAGGGCGTCGCGGAATTGACAGAAGTTCTTTCGGCAATAGTCGAATCTTATGATCATTCAAGGCCTTAATTGCCAAGTCACGGTCGGCGGCGAGCTTTACCACGTCCAGACCGAGAATGTCGGCGATAATCTAATTACGCTGATTTTCAAGGCGGGGGCCGTAGTGGCGCGCGCCAAACAAAGGATAGGGGCGGTAGAGGGCGTCGGCCGACTCGAGAAGCTACGCCGGGCTATGCGAAGCCAACACGAATTGATGCTGAAAAAACTTTGCGAGGGGGAGTTGGTCCCAATATCCGCCGCGGAGCGGCTCGAGGTAGATGAAGAGGAAAAGGACTTGATCGCGAAGTTTTTGGAGGAGTGGGCCGAGGAGGAGTGAGGTTCGCGGTTTTAAGCGGGCCGCCCGCCGAAGGGGCGGCTTTTTTATTATGGCCGGTAAGCGTAAATGCGCTCGAGGCCGGGAGCGGCGCCGTGGCGGTAGTGCATTTTCCCGTCTCGCGAGCGCGGTTTACGGAAAGGACGCTTCGGGTTGTTTTCGCGCCCTAAACGCTTTATAATAAAGTCGGCGCCGGGGAGTAAAGTTGCGTATTCTAATCATAGCATCCGAGGTTCCGTACCCGCCGACCGATTCGAACCGCGCGGTCGTTTTTAACCTCCTCCGCCATTTCAGAAAAGAGCACGACGTCACGATGCTCGCTATGACGTCGGGCGACGACCCCGAGGACGTTGCCGTCGTCCGCGGTATGGTGAGGGAATTGGCCCTCGTGGAACACAGGCTCACCAAGACGCCGTTCCGCCGACTGTTGAGCATGCTTACGATTTGGCCCTTCGGCGTCTTGTTGTATCGCAACCGCGATTTCGCCGCCGTCACGGACCGGCTGCTGAGGCGCAAACGCTTCGACGTGATAATCGGTGGCCACATCAACATGGCCCAGTATACGGTCGACGTCAAGCATACGCCCAAAGTTATCGCCCCTTTGGACGCGATTTCCTTATATTACAAACGTCAGCTCGGCCTCGCCCTCAACCCGGCCGCGTTCGCTTATTGCCTCCTGCAATATTGGAAAGTGAGACGTTACGAAAGCCGAACATATAGCCGGTACGACGCCTGCGTAATGGTGGCCCGTCGCGACGCCGACGTAATCCGCGAGTTGTGCCCGGGCCTCCCCATCTACTTCGCGCCCTCGGGGACGGATATCCCGCCCGAGCGGGTCGTGGAGAAGGAGGAGGTTTCGGTCGCCTTTTCGGGGGTAATGGATTATCCGCCGAACATCGATGCCGCCGTATATTTCGCGACGGAGATCTTTCCCCTTGTGAAGGCCAAGGTTCCCGGGGCGAACTTTCACGTCGTGGGAAAGGACCCGAGCGCCGAGGTCTGCGCGTTGGCGCGCCGCGACGGCGTCGTCGTAACGGGGACCGTACCGGACGTCAAAGATTACCTGCGGCGTATCCAGGTATACGTTTGCCCCATGCGGCTGGGCGCGGGGATGAAGATGAAGGTACTCGAGGCGATGGCCGTAGCTTTGCCGGTGGTGAGTACGACGCGCGGCGCGGAGGGGATGGACTTCGTCGCGGGGCGGGAATTTATCGCCGCGGACGAACCGGCGGAATTCGCGGCCGCCGTCGTGCGTTTATTGGCCGACGCGGGTTTGCGGCAGGAGTACGGCCGGTGGGGGCGCTTGGCGGTCGAGCGGAGTTATACTTGGGACGCCCACGCCCGCGCGTGGGAAGAGATCGTCAATTCCGTCGCCGCGGTCAAGAAATACTAACCGGTGCCCTTTATTCGATATTTTGGACCTGCTCGCGCATTTGCTCGAGGAGGTCTTTTATTTCGATAACTGACGAGGCTATCACGGCGTCCTGGGCTTTGGCGGCGATAGTGTTCGCTTCGCGGTTCATCTCCACCGTCAAGAAATCGAGGCGGCGACCGACCCTACCTTCGCTGGCCAGCGCTTCAGCGAAGGCCCGAGTATGGGCCCGGCAGCGCGTTACCTCCTCGCTGATGTCGGACCTCTCGGCGAAGAGCGCCACTTCCGCCTCGAGGCGCGCCGGGTCGACGGTTGCGCTCTCGGCGAGTTCTCGCGCGCGAGCCGTTAACTTCTTGCGATAAGCATCCGCCGCCGCGGGCGCGCGCGCGCCGACGTCGTCGACAAGCTGCTCCAGGCGGCCCAACCTGGTCTCGAGGTCCGCCGCCAACTTGGCCCCCTCCCCTTCGCGCATCTCGACGGCCCGCTCGAGCGCCTGCTCGAGCGCGGCCAGTAGGCTTTCCGTAAAGGCTTCCTCGTCGCCCTCCTCCTCATCGATTACGAGGAAACGTTCCCCCGACGTCAACGCCTCGACGGGGAAACGGCCTTTCAAACCCAGCGCGTACCGTAGCCGTTCGAATTCGTTTACGTATTCCCGAGCGAGCTCGACGTCAGCGGTGACGCGCTTCCCCGTCGGCGTCGCGCCGCGTGTGACTACGTTTACGCTAACGGCCCCCCGCGCGAGCCGCTCGCCGACGTGGGCCCGCGCTTTGAGCTCGAGCGAGCCGTGTTCCCGCAGGCCGCGGACGGAGACGTCGAGGTAACGCGCGTTCACGGTGGTGACCTCTACTGTTACCGAACCGTCGCCGTAAGCGGCTTCGCCGCGGCCGAACCCAGTCATTGACCTTAACATAATAACCTCCTTTTTATATTATCACTTGGAAGCCGCGGACGCAAGGTTGACCAGCGCGCCGTTTTACCTTTAAACGGGTTGGGAGCTGTGTTAAACTTCGATGCAAGCCTGTGAAAGTTGAAATAATAAATTACAACCTACCTCGTAACCTCATCGCCCAACGGCCCGCGGCCGAGCGGGACCGCTCGCGCCTTATGATTTGCCGGCGGGAGGGCGGCGAGCCGTCCCACGCCGCCTTCGCCGATTTCCCAAACTACTTGCGCGAGGGCGACGTTCTCGTTATCAACGACACGTCGGTTTACCCGGCACGCCTCCGCGGCTCGAGTGACGACGCCGAACTTCTCTTGCTCCGGAAGTTAGCGCCGGGCCGCTATCGGGCGTTGGCCCGCCCCGCCCACCGGGCCGTCGTCGGGAGGCGGTTTTCTTTCGGCGAGGCCGGCTTGAATGCCGAGGTCGTGGCGGTGCTGACCGGGCCCGAGCGCGTCGTCGAGTTTTACGGTGCTGAGGACGTAGAGGCTGCCATCGACGCGTTGGGAGAGGTCCCGCTGCCGCCTTATATCAAAAGGCCGGTCGGCCCCACGGCCGAGGACGCCGAACGCTACCAAACCGTATACGCCCGCCACCGCGGTTCGGTGGCGGCGCCCACCGCGGGCTTGCACTTCACGCGCGGCCTCCTCGGGGAAATCCGGGCGATGGGCGTCGACGTGGTCGAGATAACGCTCCACGTATCCTACGGTACGTTCAAGCCCATCCGCGCCGACGCGTTCGAGGAGCACGAGATGGAGCGCGAGGAGATGAACGTAAACCGCGCCGCGGCCCGTACGGTGAGCACCGCCAAGCTCGAGGGACGCCGCGTTGTCGCGGTGGGCACGACGGCCGTCCGGGCGCTCGAGACGGCCGCGGACGACGCCGGCGTCGTGGCGCCCTTCCGCGGCGAGACGGATTTATTTATTTACCCCGGGTATAAATTCAAGGCCGTGGACGCGCTGCTCACTAATTTTCACTTGCCGCGCTCGAGCTTGTTGGCGTTGGTAGCGGCGTTCGCCGGCGTGGAGAATGTCCTTGCGTGGTATGACGCCGCGGTGCGCGAGGTTTACCGTTTCTACTCGTACGGCGACGCCATGTTCATACACTGATACTGAGGGGCAGATATGGTGAGTACCATTTTAAAGGTAATCGGCGTTGTAGTTCTGGCGGCCGCGTCCGTAGTTTGCTTCGCGCTCGGGTGGGAATGGCCGGGCGTTGCGTCGGCCGCGTTGACCGTGGCCGTTTTCGCCTGGGCCGCGTTAACGTTCCAACGACGTTTCTTAAGGGTTAAGAGCGCTAAACTGTCGCTCGACCTACTCGACGCGGAGGGGAAGGTCGCGCATTTCGGGAAGGTGCAGGAGCTGGTCCCGTTGGGGCAACCGCTCGGCGATATTCGCGACCGGAACCTTTTTACGCGCGGCCGCCTGGACGACTTCGAGGTTTCGCCCGGCGAGATAGGCGAGAGGATGAGCGTCGGCAAGTATTACATTATAAAGGTCGTTTTCAAACCGCCCCTGGCCCCGGGCGTACCGACCTCGCGCAAAGTGGCGTATAATATTTACGACGCCTTCACGGGCGAAGACGTCTCGTTTATGTTCGTCGGCGATTACCCGACTGATGACGCCGTCTTCCGCGTTAACTTCCCGCCCGGGCGGACGCCCCACCGGACGCGGGCGTTCGTGAAAGTCGAGGGCCGCGCGCCCAAGGGTTCCGATTTGGAGGCGTCCCCGGACGGCAAGGTCCTCACTTGGCGCCTCGGCCGTATGAAACCCGGCGCGCAATATCACGTGGAGTGGAGTTGGTAACGCGTACCGCCCCGGCGTGTTATTCGGCGGCGACGCCGGTAGGTCGATTGATCCGCTTTAGGGTTATAAGGCTTTCCCCCATCGGCGAGTAGCAGGTTACTTCTTCCGCCTCGTCGTAGGCCACCCATAGCCGGCCCTCGGCGTCCAGGTCGAGTGCGGTAACGCTTTCGGGTTCGGGGATGGTGCCGGTTATCTGTTCCTTATCCGCGGAGATTTTCACGATGCCGGAATAATGAGTCGCTACCCAAACGGTCCCGCGCGGCCCGTCTACGGCGAGGTCCTGCGGCAGTTCCACCCCCGTTATTTTCCTTTTGAGTCTACCTTCCCGGTTCATCGCGAAGACGCGGTTGTTCCGATAATCCGCTACCCAGACGAGGGCTCGCTCCGCGTCGAAGGCGAGCCCCCGCGCTTCGTTCACGCCCGAGACGGTTCGCTGCTTTTCGCACGCAGGCCCGACCAACGTCAACGTCCTGATGCCGCCCGCTACCCACGCGTGGCAATCGCCCAAGGCCGCGACCGCGAACGGCTCGTGGAAGGCGCCCGAGCGGAAGACCTCCTTGCCCTCGGGGTCGTACTTCGCGACCTGGTGCCCGTAAAAATCGGCTACCCAAACCGAGCCGTCGCCGGCGTCGAGCGAGAGCGAGGGTTCAATAGGCCTTTTTTCGAGCAGGTACAGGCGGAGGTCGCTCGCGCCGATGGAGGGGGCGTGCGCGGCTTCCCGGACGTTGAAGATTTCTTTTTCCCCGTCCACGTCGAAGCACACCAGCTTGTAATCGTACGCGTCGAGAAACCATAGGCGACGGCGTTCCGCGTCGAGGGCCAGCGAGACCGGGCGGCGGTATCCCCCGTAACTGCGGACGTATTCTCCCTCGTCCGTGTATTGCCGCAGACCCCCGTCGTGGCCTACCCAGACCGCGGCTTGCGCCGCCGTCGAAAAGACCAACAACGTCGATGCTATTCGTCTCACGATACTATATTTTAAAAGCTCCGGCCGTCGGCGTCAATTATTTTCTCCCACGATCTTGGCGCGGAGGCCGGCGACGAATTTTTGAAGATAATGTAAATTGTGGACCGATACGAGGCGCCCGGCAAGATGTTCGCCCGCGAGAAAGAGGTGGCGGAGGTACGCGCGGCTGAAGCGGCGGCAAGTGTAACAACCGCACCCCTCCTCGAGCGGGCGCTCGTCGCTCGTTTGCGGCGACAGGCGTACGTTTAACCGACCTTGGCCCGTTAGCGCCGTACCGTGACGCCCCTCCCTCGTCGGCACGACGCAGTCGAACAAATCGACGCCCGCGGCCACCGCCCACGCGATGTCCTCGGGCCGCCCTATGCCCATAAGGTAACGAATTTTATTTTGCGGGAGCAGCGAAGTGGTGAAGGCCGCGTATTCGGCCGTTTGCTCTGTGTCTTCGCCGACGGAAAGGCCGCCGACGGCGTAGCCGAAGAAGTCCATCCCGACGAGTTCCGCCGCACTCCGCTCGCGCAGGTCTTTGAATACCGCGCCCTGGACGATGCCCAGTAGCCGCTGCGTTTTCGAGGTATGCGCGGCCCGGCAGCGAGCCGCCCAGGCCGTCGTCAACGCTACGGCCTTTTCCGCTTCTTCCCGGCTCGTCGGGTACGAGGTGCAATAGTCGAAGGCCATGATTAGGTCCGCGCCGAGGTCCTCCTGGGCGCGCGTCGCGAGCTCGGGCGTAAGCCGGAGCGTACGGCCGTCGACGGGGGAGCGAAACGTCACGCCGTCGTCGTCCACTTCCCGCAGCGGCGCGAGGGAGTGGATTTGGAAGCCGCCGCTGTCCGTCAGGATGGAGCGGGGCCACGACATGAATTGGTGCAGGCCGCCCACGCGGGCGACGACGTCCGTCCCGGGCCGGAGGTAAAGGTGGAACGCGTTGGCGGCCACGATGCTCGTGCCGGTATCCTCGAGGTCGTCCGGCGTGAGGAGCTTGACCGCGCCCTGCGTTGCGACCGGCATGAACGCGGGCGTCTTTACGGCGCCGTGCGGGGTCGTAAGGACGCCGGCGCGGCTTCGGCCACGGCAGGCGTCCACTTCGAACGAGAATACGTGGGGCATCGTGGGCGTTACGTACCCTCGTGGGTTCGGATCGACGGGAGGTCCCTTTCGAAAAGTTGGTTGACGAGCCTCGCCAGTAGCGCGGCACCTTGGCGGGCGAGCGCGAGGAGTTCTTGGAGTTCGGCGTCCGCGAAGGGCCTTTCTTCGGCCGTCGCCTGTATTTCGACGATGCGACCCGCCCCCGTGAAGGCGCAGGTCATGTCCACGATCGCCTCGTTGTCTTCGGCGTAGGCCAAGTCGAGTAGGGGCCGCCCGGCGACGATGCCCGCGGATATTCCCACGACGGCGTCGGAAAGGGGCGGCTCGCCGTCCTCGGCCAAAACGCGCGACGAAACGAGCGCGTCGCGTAGCGCGACGTAGCCGCCCGTAATCGCCGCGGCCCGCGTTCCGCCGTCGGCTTGAATGACGTCGCAGTCGACGACGACGCGCCGGTTTCCAAGTACCCGGAGGTCCGTCACCGCGCGCAGGCAACGCCCTACGAGGCGTTGTATTTCCATCGTACGCCCGGGCGGCCTCCCGGTTCGCCCCTCGCGAAGGGACCTCGAGTGGGTGGCGCGAGGAAGCATCGCGTATTCCGCCATTACCCAGCCGTGGTCGCCCCCCTCGAGCCAACTCGGGACGCCGGCTTCCACGGAGGCCGCGCAAATGACCTTGGTCTCGCCCACTTCGACGAGGCAGGACCCTTCCGGATATTTTAGGTACCCGCGGGTTATTTTGACCGGGCGAAGTTGGTCCGCGCGACGGCCGTCTGCGCGCGCCTTATCTTTGGGCATAAAGACTCCCGTTTGTGTTATAAGTATAAGAGCTTAGGAGGTACATATTATGAAGGCCGAGGTTCGTATGGTAAAAGGGTTATCTTTCGTCGCCAAATCGGATTCCAATCACTGGCTTGCGCTTGACGGCCCCCCGGAGTTCGGCGGTGCCGCGGCCGCGTCCCGGCCCTTGGAATTGTTGTTGATAGGCCTGGCCGGCTGCACGGGCATGGACGTCGTCTCCATACTCACGAAGAAGCGGGCCCCGCTCGAGGCGTTCCGACTCGAGGCCGAGGCGACGCGCGCCGCGGAACACCCCAAGGTTTTCACCGATATTAAATTAACCTATTTCCTTCGGGGCGAAGGCCTAAAGGATAAGGACGTGGCCGAGGCGATAAGGCTCTCCCGGCAAAGGTATTGCTCGGCGTCGGCGATGCTCTCGAAGGCTTGTGAAATCTATTACGATTATAAGATCGAATAGCCGTCGCCGATAAGCGTCGTCCTTCTCCCCTTCGCCGCGCGGCCCGTACGTCAGCGCAACGCGGCCCGTCCTATTTCCACCCGTTCAATCCGGCCGGTCATATCGGGCCATATGATCCGGCCGACCCGTTCGAATTCGTCTATAACGTCCGTAACGTAGAAGTGCTGTTTCGGCGTCTCCGCGCTTTCGGGCCGACCCTCGCCGCGGGCCGCGAGTAGCTCTTTGGCGGCCGTCGCCATCGTTTCCGCGGAGTCGATCAACGTGACGCCGGCGCCGACTACCTCGGCCATGACCGATTTCAAGACCGGGTAATGGGTGCAACCCAATATTAGCGTATCAATTTCTTGCTCAAGGAGGGGCGTCAGGTATTCCTGGGCCACGGCCTTGACTACGGGCCCCTTCGTCCGGCCCTCTTCGACCATAGGGACGAAGAGCGGGCACGCCCGGCTGAAGACGGTAGCGCCTTTGTCGAGGGCGGCGACGGCTCGAGGGTAAGCGCCGCTCGTAATGGTGGCCCGCGTACCGATTACGCCGATGCGGCGGAGGTTGCTGGCACCCAAAGCGGCGCGCGCGCCCGGCTCTATTACCCCCAAGAGCGGGACGTCCACGATTTGGTCGAGGTCCTCGAGTGCCGTCGCGGAGGCCGTATTGCAGGCGATGATGACGAGTTTCGGCCGGAAGTGCAACAGAAATTCGACGCACTCGCCGCCGAACCGTTTCACCGTGGCCGCGGATTTCGGGCCGTAGGGCACGCGCGCGGTGTCTCCCAGGTAGATTATCTCCTCGTTAGCTAGGGCGCGCCTTAGCTCGCGCGCGACGGTCAAGCCCCCTACGCCGGAGTCGAAGATCGCTATGGGCGCCGCGGCCGTCATTTCCGCCTCTCCTCGGGCGCCGGGTATACGTACCGGCCAAGCTCGCCGTAGATGGGGAAGCCGGCGGCGACGTGCCCGCCCTCTCCCGCCAGCGTCCGGTGGGCCCGCCCGTTGATAAGTATTACGACGCCGTCGACGCCGTCGACGTTGGCGGTGACGGTACGGTAGAGAGAGTTTAACGCGAACAATTCGCCGGTGGAGCCAAAACGCTTCGATTGCAAGCGTTCGTCAAAGTTGAGGAGGGCGACGCCGTCGCGGAGAAAGACCGATTTCAACTGCGCGTCGGCGGGGAGGGTGGGGGATAGATTAGGTTTTCGCGGCCCGGCGACGAGCGCCGTAACGACGCGGCGGACCCGTTCTTCCGCGCCTTCGGTCGCGCCGATATCCCGGCGTTCCGGGACCAATTTCGTATATTCGGCGTCCGCAAAGAAGATGTCCGCTTCGGCCGGGGCCCGCGAAGGCATCTCTTCCCTTACTTCCTCTTCAGGCGCGGAGGGTTTACGTAAGGTGGAACGGTAGGTGAGCGCGCCCCAGACGAGCGCCGCCACCGCGGCGAAGGCCGCCGCGGCCACGGCGAATTTCCAAATCCGTTTGGACCCGCTCGGCGTCATTATTCGTCGTCGAAGAGCTGCGCCTCGTCGCGGCGAGGGGCGGCGCCCTCCTCGAGTTTATCCAGCGTTCCCGCGGCGGCGAGGCGATAGTCGAAAGCGGCCAGCGCCCGGCTCGCGTCGTCGTACTTATTGTACGCGTCGCGGAGATGTTTACCGGTTATGCGGAAGACCTCTTGAAAGGCGTCTAGTTCGTCGGACAGCCGCCTTAGCTCCGCGGCCACCGTAGCGGCGCGTCCTTCCAACGCCATCCCCTGAAGGCCGAGCGCCACGGTGACGAGGTAAACGTATACCGTCGCCGGCGAAACGGGAAAGACCCTCCGGCCGGCGCCGTATTCGAACAGGTCGCCCTCGGCGATGGCCGTCTCGTAATAAATGTTTTCCGAGGGCAGGTACATCAACGCGAAGTCGTACGTCCCGAGGTCCGGCCGGACGTACTTGGCGGCAATGTCGTCGACCTTCTCCTTGACGGCGCGTACGAAGTCTCGCCGGCAGCCGGCCCGTTCCGCCTCCGCGGCGTTCGTCATTCGCTCGAAGCTTTCCAGCGGGAATTTGGCGTCTACGGGCACGAGCTTGTTGCCGATTTTGACGGCGAAGTCGACGAACGAGCCGCCGAGCGGGAATTGGCGATGATATTGAGAGGGATGTAGCAATTGGGCCAGGATGTTATCCAACAGTACTTCCCCGACGGCCCCACGCGTTTTCGGCGGCCGGAGCAATTCCTCGAGTTTCTTGATGTCGCGGCCGAGCTCGATTACCTGGCTCGAGGATTCGCGAATTTCGCCCACCCCTTGATGTACGGAGGCGATGGTGTCGCCGGCGCTGGCTAGTTGTGTACTTATATTATGGGTAGTATTGGCGAGCAGGTTGGTGAAGCTGTCGAGGCGGTTGTCCATCGCTTGGCGGAGGGAGGCGACGTCCGCGGCGGTCGCCCCCGAACCCTGGGAGCGGGCGAAGTTTTCCGCCAAACGCCGAAGCGAGTTTTGGCCGTACCATAGCGCCGCGGCCGCGGCCAAAAGCGCAAGCGCGGCGAGGACGGCGATCGCTATTTCGATGCCGGTCATAGTTTAGGATTAACCGCCGCCCCGGCCCATGTTCTTCTCGTAACCTTCTTTATACGCCTTTATGCCCGCGAAGATCGCCTCTGCGGCCTTCTGCTGCCACGCCGGGTCCGTAAGCAGTTTCTCCTCGGCGGCGTTCGATATGAAAGCGATCTCTACCAATATGGACGGCATCTCGCAACCGACGAGGACGTAGAAAGGCGCTTGCTTCACGCCCCGGTCGCGTAGGCCGAGCTCCTTGACCATCTTCTCCTGACAGCAATGCGCGAGTTCAGACGATTCCTGCAGGTACTCGTTCTGCGCGAGTATGGAGAGGATAAAGTTCAAACTTCCGGGGTCGGCCGCGAAATTCGGGTTCTCGGCGAGGAAGTCTTGGTTTTCGGCTATGGTCGCCGCGCGCTCCCAATCGTTCCTCGATTCCGAGAGGAAGTACGTCTCCGTGCCGCCCACTTTCGCGTTGAGGACCGCGTTGTTGTGGACGTCGATGAACAGGTCGGCGTTGACGGCGTTCGCGAGGCGCGTGCGGTCGCGCATATATACGTGGCTGTCGTCGAGGCGGGTCATGACGACGCGGACCCCCAGCTCGTCGCGGAGCAGGCGCGCAAGGCGGAGCGAGATCTCGAGATTGACGTCCTTTTCGAGGACGCCGCCGGGCCCCTCCGCCCCGCTAAAGTGGGCGCCGTGGCCCGGGTCGATACATATGGTATCGATTACGGTCGGCGTATTGTCCGGCTTTACTTCTTTCGCCGACGTGGCGAATTCCCCCCTGGCCGCGACGGCCGGTTTTTCTTTTATCGGTTCCGGCCGCTCCTTGGGGATTGCGGCCTTCGGCGCCGTCGGCGGCTTTTTATAAATTTTAAAAAAGATCTGGGGCGGGCTTTTGAGCGACTTGCCCTCGTAGTTTTTGGCGCCTCTGCCGGGCGTGACGTAGATGTAGGCCCGGTTTTTCGCGGTAGCCGACGTGACCTTTTTGACGACCCCCACGGCCCGGTCCAATTTGGCCGCGCCCGGCGTCACGGCGCAGTCGTCTATTACCAACACGAGCCGGCCGTCTTTCGTGGTATTCACTTTGAATAGCGCCGGCTTTTCGAGTTTTACGATGACCGCGGTGTAGTCGGTGTAGTCGCGAACCTGCGTGCCGGTTACGCGATTGCCGCCGTAGGCCGCGGCGGGAGCGAGAACGGCCGCCGCGACCGCCGCCGTCGCCATCCGCGCCAGCGTCGCCTTAACGCCCAGCGGCGAAAGGACCGCGATCTTTTTGTCGCTCAGCGTTGCCAACGTTGCCTGCCCTCGTCTTTTTCGCGAATTTTATCTCTTTTGTCATATTTTTTCTTACCGCGCGCGAGCGCGATTTCGACTTTGGCGTAACCCCGCGAGAAGTATATTTTTAACGGGATAAGCGTCACGCCCTTTTGCGCCACGGCGCGGGCGATCCGGTTGATCTCGGTGCGGCTGAGGAGCAGTTTCCGCGGCCTCCGCGTAGGCAGCGGCGACGTGGTGTTCTTGTCGTAGCGCGCGATATGGAGGTTGTATAGGAAAATCTCTCCGCCCTCCGCCGCCGCGTACGCGTCCCCGAGCGAAGCCCGGCCGGCGCGTAGCGATTTGACCTCGGCGCCGGCGAGCACTAAGCCCGCGTCGTACGTATGCAATATTTCGTAATCGCGCCGGGCCCGGCGGTTGGTTGCGACCACTCTTTCCATCTAGGCCTTTTCTTTATCGGTAAAATATAAGAGAATATATTATTGGGCGGAGGTTTAGTCAAGAGAAATGGATTTTGAGGGGCGAGCGCGGCGTTCAGCAAACGGGTTGCGTAAACGGCGATGTTAAGCTACTATACCGCGATAATCCTTCCGGGAAAGGGGTAGTGTCATGAGAGTATGGGCAGTATTCGGCGTCGTTTTAATATGGGGCGCGTCCGCGGCGGGCGCGTTCGACGTATATTCTTATTGGGAGCCGACCGCGTTCGGGGCCGGCGGCTCCGCCGCGGTCGCCGACGACGCCGCGAGCGTCCCGTTGAATCCCGCGGGCCTCGCCGCGGGCCACGGCTTTAACCTTTATATATCCCGCCACGTCCGCAAGCTCGGCCCCGAAAACTGGCACGCATATTTCGATACCTTGATAGGCGGCTTCGGCTACGATTGGATGCGGGCGCGGGACAAGAACGTGCGCTCGAGCCGCTTCAGCTGGACGTACGGCGCGCCCGTGTACCGTTGGGTGGGCGTGGGCGCGGGGCTAAACCGCCTGGCGGCGTCGAAGCCGTACTTGACCTCCGCCTGGACCATCGACGGCGGCGTGCTGTTGCGGCCGTTTCCGTATATTTCGTTGGCCGCGGTCGCGCGCAATATCAACGAGCCGCGCTTCCTGCGCCAGGTAGAGGGGCGGACGTACGTAGCCGCGTTGGCCGTGCGGCCCGTTTGGGAGCGGCTAACGCTAAGCTGCGACGCCGGCTGGCGCGAGCGCGACCCGCTTGAGGACGTGAGCGTCCGCGTCGGGATGGACGTCGAGCTTATCGACGGCGTGTTGCTGGGCGCCGACGCGGACGACGACAAGAATTTCGGCGTCGGCCTGAGCCTGGGTTTTCCCTACGGCGGCGCCGCCTATAAAACGTCGCTCGACGAAGACGGCAACGTCACCGCCGACAGCGCCGCGGTCCGGTTCAACCTCGAGCGCCGGCGCTCCGTCTTCGTGGGAGGCCGGCGGTACGCCGAATTCGAGGTGGCGGGCGATTTGCTCGAGACGGCGCGCGGCTTTTCGCTTCTGGGGGGGAAGGGAACCGGCGGCCGGGATGTGATCCGCCGCCTCAAGCTCGCCCGGGAGGATAGAGGGATTAAGGGCGTAATAATTAAAGTCGGGTCCGTCGACCCCGGCTTGGGCCCGGGCGTTAGCGCTTTAGTGCAGGAGATACGGGCCGAGATAAAGAAAGTCCGCGGCGCGGGTAAAAAGGTGTACGCGTATATCGAGGGCGTCAACCGGCCTGCCGGGTATTATGTAGCGTCGGCAGCAGACGTTGTCGCGATGCCTGCGAGCGGCTACTTCGGCGGCGTCGGTACCTATATGACGATGTGGCGCATTACCGAGCTGACGGAGCGCTACGGCGTCGAATGGGATTATTTGACCGCGGGCGAATACAAGGGCGCGTTCCATATAATCGGCGACGACCCGACGGAAGCCATGGAACGCGAGGTCAAAGAGCTCGTAGAGGACGGGTACGAGCAGTTCGTCGGCGACGTCGCCGCGGACCGGGGCCTGACTCCGGAGCGGTTCCGGGAGCTTTGCGAGGGCCCGCCCTTGACCGCGGAGGGGTGCCGCGACGCCGGCCTCGTGGACGAAGTGGTCCGTTACGAGGACTTGAAAGACGTTATTGCCCGCGCGGACGGAAAGGAACGAACGCCGACGACGAAGGTTTCGTTGCGCGAGCGCTGGCGCGACAGGTGGGGCAAGCCCAAGGCCGTTCGGGTTATTACCGCCGAGGGTTCTATTATGTCGGGGAAGAGCGGACGCTCGTTCATAACGGGCGGCCGAACCATCGGCGAGGATACTCTCGTGAAGCAATTGCGCGAGGCTCGCGAGGACGCCGACGTAGGAGCGATCGTGTTGCGGGTTGACTCCGGCGGCGGCGAAGGTATTGCCTCCGAAAACATCTTCGAAGAGGTCGTAAAGTGCCGGGAAAGCGGAAGGCCCGTCGTCGCCTCTATGGGCGACGTGGCAGGGTCGGGGGGGTACTTTATCGCCTGCGGCGCGGAGTATATATTCGCCGAGCCGGCGACGTTGACCGGGTCCATAGGTATCGCGTTCGCTAAGCCGGCGCTGGAAGAATTCTACCGGAAATACGGCGTAGGTCGCTTCCCGGTCAAATCGCACGAACACGCCGACGCCCTCACGTACCACCGCCATTTGACGGAAGAGGAAAAGGCGTGGGTGGCCGGAATGCTCCAGGACATGTACGTTAGGTTTATGGGCGTCATCGCCGAAGCGCGGGGCATAGAACCTTCGCGGCTCGAGGAATTGGCCGGCGGCCGCGTTTACACCGGGGCGCGGGCAAAAGAGGTCGGCCTGGTTGACGAGTTGGGTGGCCTTGACGACGCGGTTGAGTACGCGCGCGTGAAGGGAAACCTAGCCGCGGACGCGCCCGTCGAATACGTTGGCCCGGGCCGCGGCTTCTTGGAGCGTATGCCGAGTGCCGCGGCGACGCTTCTGGGCGTGGATTGACGTTTTCGCGTAAATGGACAAATGGAGGTGCTCTTATGCATAGGCTCAGCGCGGTTGTGGCGTGTATCATGTTTTGCGGCATATTGTTGGCCTGCGGGCCCAGGCCGGAGCCCCCGGTCACGGGCGCGGACCTGGTTGCGACCGCGGTGGCGGCACACTACAGGGTCGACGTCGACGACGTGAGGCAAGTCGACGGCGGCTACGAGTGGACCGTGACCGCCGTCAACCACTCCGATTACTCGTGGAAGGGAACGTTCTACGTCAAGTTGGTGAACGTCGACAACGAAATAGTCGAGAGCCACGATTTCGAAATACGCGATATGGTACCGCCCGGCGGCAGGACCACGGGCTTGACGTTCACCTCCCAATACGCGCCGACGCGAATGAACGGCGAGATATCGCTCGTAAAGGCCGAGGTCCACGTAGCGGACTACGAGGAACCGTTGGAAGGCGGAACTCGTTAAGGATTAGGAAAAAAATCATACGAACGCGGCTTTTCGGCGCGAGGCTGGGCGCTCGTGCGTCCGGTTCTTGTGGGTCATGTTTTTAAAGCCGTGACCCGCGGCGCGAACGAGGGAGGGAAGGTTGAACCTTGGCCAAAGTTAAGAGCGTAATCGTGATTGGCGCGGGGCCCGCGGGCCTCGCGGCCGCGGACCGCCTCGCGGCCGCAGGCCTCGACGTCCTCGTTCTGGAAGGCAGGGACCGCGTCGGCGGCTTGTGCCGGACCGTTTCTTTTTCCGGGGCGACGTTCGACCTCGGCGGCCATCGTTTCATTACCAAAGACGACGAGGTGAGGAACTACGTCTTCGAGTTAATGGGCGAAGGCCTCGAGCTCAGGCGCCGTAAGAGCACCATCCGCCTTTGGGGCAAGGATTTCGCGTACCCCTTAGATTTCAAAAATTTACTGTTGGGTATGAACCCGCTGACCACGGCTCGAGCGGGTATCGATTACTTGGTGGCCGCCGCGCGGCAAAGCTTCGCGCCTCGAGCCGACGTGTCGTTTGAGGACTGGGTGGTCAACCGTTTCGGGAGGACCCTTTACCGAATATATTTCGGCCCGTATACGGCCAAACTTTGGGGGCGGCCCCCTGCCGAGATATCCGCGGACTGGGCGGCCCAGCGCATATCGCTCTTGAACCTTTGGGACGTTTTGCTCCTCTTGTTGAAGATAAAGAAGGAACAGCCGAAGACGTACGCCGCGCAATTTCATTACCCGCGGGGCGGGATAGGGCGCATCTACGAGACGTTGGCCGAGCGCGCGCGGGCCGCGGGCGCCGAAATCCGGGTGAACGCGGAGGTGCTCGAGGTCCGCCGTAAGGGGGGCCGCGTGGCGCGCGTCGTGTTTCGCCGGAACGGCCGCGAAGAGCTCGAGAGCGCCGATTTCGTGATCTCGACGGCGCCGCTGCCGCGCCTCGCCGAGATGATCAAGCCGGCCGGCGACGGCAAAGTTGTAGAAGCTGCCGCCCGGATGGGGTTTCGCTCTCTCAGGTTCTTAAACCTGGTAATCGACCGTCCCGCGATCACGGACAACACGTGGGTGTACGTCCCGGAGCCGAAGTATTTCTTCTTCCGCGTCCAAGACCTCCGCAATTGGTCGCCGTCGTTGTGCCCGCCCGGCAAGTCGGCGCTGGAACTCGAGATCGCCTGCGACGCCGGGGACGAGAAGTGGCGGATGTCCGACGAGGAAGTAAAGGCCGTGTGTATGTCCGATTTGGCCGCCTTCGGTTTGGATATGGCGGACGACGTCGAAGCTTACCGCAGCTCGTTCGAAGAATATTCCTATCCCGTTTACGACCTCGCCTACAGAGACAAACTGAAAACGGTTTTGGATTTCATTTGGCCCATAGAAAATCTGCTTACGATAGGGAGAGGGGGCCTTTTCCGCTACAATAATATGGACCACTCGATTAAGATGGGGGTGTTGGCGGCGCGGCACGTCGCCTTCGGCGAGGACCGGGACGCTATTTTGGATATCGCAAAAGAGCAGTCGGTGTTCGAGGCGCCGCATAAAAGGCATTAAGTACTGCGCGGCCGATATTTGGTTTCCCTTGCTAAGCGGTGAGGGGTATCGTAGAATGCAAAGTTATTTACTTTAAAGTTAGCCTATGGCGTCTAGGTCGGCGGTAAGGAGTATTGCGTTAATCGTCCTGGCGTTTACGGTCGGTGGGGCCGTAGGCCCGGCGTACGGCGTTTCGGACGAATTTATCGGCGTGGCCGGCGAGGAGGGTGCGGCCGCGGCTTTGGCCGGGGCCCGTACCGGGGCCGAGTGGGCTCGTGCCGGATGGTTGGCCATGGTTTACACGGGCGACGAGGCCCGGGCCCGCGGATTCTTCGCCCAGGCTTTGGCCGCCGACGCCGACGACGCGGCGGCGCTCGAGGGAGCCGCATGGCTCGACTTTACGCAGGGGCGGATGGTTTCCGCTTTCGAGCGGTGGCGGCGCTACCTCGAGCTCTACCCCGACGGCGACGCGGCGGTCGCGCTGATTTCGACGTTGAAGTTTTTCGACGGCGTCGTGCCGACGTACCGGGAGGCGCCCGACTTCTTGCTCGAGCTCGCGGCGCGGCCGGAGTGCCCGGCGCCCGCGTGCGATGCCGCCCGGCGCGCCGCGGAACCGCTTCTCCTGCAATCCGGGCGGTGGGCAGATGCCGCCGCATTGGCGCGCGAGCAAGGTTACGTATCCCAGTTCGCGCTGTGCGGTATATTCAATAAGTACGGCTTAGCGGATATCGACTACGCGTTCGAACCCGAGGCGGAGCTGGCCGCGGCTCCGCCCGTGACGTTGGGGGAGGCGGCGTGGCGCCCTGTCGAAGGCCGGTTCGGCCGAGTGGACGTCGGCGGCGCGCTGGGGTTTAACGTGGGCGTTGCTTACGCTACCGCAGTTTTCGATTTGCCGGCCGGGGAATACTGGCTCGAGGTCCAGACGGACGATTGGTTCCGGGCGTTCCTCGGCGGCGTCGAGGTTTTATCGAACCATCCCGCGGCCGGCCCGAGCCGGACCCTTCACCGCGGCCGTTTCGCAAACGCCGGGGGACGCCAGCGGTTATTGATCAAGACGCTCAGGAACAACGATTCGGTTTTCGCTACCGACGGCCGATGGGCATTTAGCGCGCGGTTCTTGCGACGCGGCGATTACCGGCCCGTTCCGGTCACGGCGCAGCGTGACAATTTTTACGAAGGCGGGGCGCCGGCGGTCGCTAAGCCGGAAGCTGAGCGGCCGCCGCCCGGAGGAACGCTGGCCCGATTCTATGGGGCGCTGAGCGATTTCGCCGTTGGCGCGTACGTGGACGGCGTCGACGTAATGGACGAGGTTACCGCGCGGGCGCCTTCGTGCGCCCTGTTCTACGTCGCCGGCGCGTACGGCCGAATACTTGCCGGCGGCGAGTTCAACTTGGCGGACGCTAAGTCGCAGTTGCGCCGCGCCCGCGCCGAGGACCCGGCCTGCGTGGTTGCTACCGAAGAGCTTGCCGTCTTCGCTTCGTACGAGGGGAAGCGCGACGAGGCGGTGGATTACTACCGGGAGTCGCTGAAGGCCGAGCCCTCGTACGTATCGTCCGTTTGCGGCCTGGCGGATGTTGCGGCTCACGAAGGCTGGGAGGGGGAACTTCTGCGTCAGACCCGGGCGGCGTTGACGCTTAACCCCGCGGCCCACCGGGCGTTATTGCAGCTCGCGGATTATTATTACGATAACGACAACTCGGCGCAGGCGGTCAAATATTACGAAGAGTATATTTCGGTCGAGGCCGACGATGCCGACGTGCGGGCCAACCTGGCCGAGGCTTATATTTTCCAGGGCCGGCTTGACGAGGCGGCGGCGCAGTACCGGGCGATTTTAGAGTTCGACCCGTATAATGAAGACGCGTACTTGGGGATGGCGGACTTGGCGGCGCGGCGCGGCGACGCGGCCGCGGCGCGGGAGTGGTTCGGGAAAGGCGCGGCCGCCCACCCCCGCTCGGCGGAGATCTGGCGCCAATGGGGTCACTATTTGTGCGCCCTCGGCGCGCGCGAGGAAGGCTATGCCGCGCTGCGCCGGGCCGTCGGGCTGGACGTGAGCGACTACCGTACCCGCCAGTATCTCGAGCGGGAAGGCGCCCTCGAGCCCGACGCCGTGACGGAGGCGGTTGCCGTCGACGTCGAGGCCGTACTGGCGAGGGAGGTTGACGCCCGAGACTACCCTCACGCCGACACGACGATGCTCTTAGACCAGACGGTAGTTTACGTCAACGAGGATTTTACTTTTCGGGAATCGAACCACAACCTGATAAAGATTATGAACGAAGCCGGGCGCGAACGGTGGGCCGAGGTCACCGTCATGTCGGGCGCGGGGACCGAGATCGCCGAAGCGCGAACCCACTTGCCCGGGGCCGAGGTCGTGGACGCGGTCTCGATAAAGGATTCGAACGGTTATAAGGTTATATCGATGGAGCGCGTCGTTCCCGGCGCCGTGCTCGAGGTGTTTTACGATCTCAACATTAACCGGCGTATGATATTCAATCTCCTGCAGTACTACTCTCAACCGTTCTATATGGCAGAGGTGGAGGAGGCGCTTCTCCGGACGCGATTCGCGGTCGTCGTCGACGACGATTTTCCGGCTAAGGGGCGTTTGCAGTTCGAGGTGGGCAACCAGCGTTTGAGAACGAGGCGCGTTCGTGGCGACGGCCGGACGGCGTACGTGTTCGAACGTCGCGACATCCCTGCGATAATCGAGGAACCGATGATGCCCTCCCAAGACGCGTTTGCGCCTTACGTGCGCGTCACTACTTTTTCGGATATCGCGACGCTGGGCGAGTGGTATCGGGGTGAGTTATTTGGAAAATTCCGCGTGGACGATTTCTTGAGGGCGCGTCTCGAGGCGATAGAGATTCCCGACGGCGACGACACGGCCCGCGCCGGGGCCGTATATTATTACGTTGTAAGCAACGTCGAGAGCTCGGGCGGGAGCGTCTACTACCCGGCGCCCGCGCGCCTTACCGCTTTCCGCGGCCGCGGCCGTACGGTGGAACGGGCCGTGTTGATCGTGGCGCTGTGCCGGGAGCTCGGCATCGAGGCCAAGCTGGCGTTGGTGGGGACCGGCGGCTCGAAAGCCGAGTGGGAGGTAATTACCCCGGAAATTTTCGACACCGTTTTGGTCTATTTCCCCACGCTTGGGCCGGAGGGGTTGTACGCGGACCCGTTGTTGGATACGTTTGCGTTCGGCGACGTATGGACCGTGGCCTATGGGAAGCCGGCGCTTATCGTTGACGACGCCGGCTTCGAGGTCCGCCGCGTGCCGACGGTGCCTTTCGAAAAAGACAGCATCGCGCTCGAGTTGGACCTCGAGCTCGATTGGAGCGGCGCGGCGAAGTTTTCGGGCCGGCGCGCGTACCGCGGCCTACGCGGCGCTTACCGGGAGAGCTTTTCGAACCCGGAAGAACAACAGGCCAACGTCGAGATAAGTTTATCCCAGATATTCGCCGCGGCAACCATCGATGACTATAGCTTCGATAATTTGCACGAACTCGGCGGCGAGTTCGCGTTGAATTTCGAGGGCCGGGTGCCGAACTTCGCTCGGGTCAGGGGCGACAATTTGGCCGTGCGCGTCGTGCCTTACGAATTTACGTTAGGCCAGGTGTTCATCAGCGCGGAGAAGAGGCGTTATCCCCTGCGCATCGAGAGGCCCGAGGCGTGGATTGACGACGTCCGCGTACGAATCCCGAACGGTTGCGAAGTCGATTGGATGCCGGGCGGCGCGCATATACGGGGGCCTAAATCCGAATACGTACTCGAGCTGGGCGTCGAAGACGACGCGTTGACGATAAAACGCCATCTTTTCATAGGCCAGGGCGACATATCGCCCCGCGAGTATAAAAAATTCGTCAAATTTTGTCGAGAAGTGGACCGAGTGGAAAAAAAGGAAATAATCTTGGCGTCTAAGCCCCTACGCGGGGCCCAGAGGTGAGGTCTTGCCGTTTACGATTATACTGGTATCGTTGGATGCCCTTGTCATAGCCGTGGCTTTGATAGGCGCGTACTTCTTCCGGTTCGGCTTGCTGCCGATGCCGCCGGGGATAGGCCAGCCGCCCTTTGAGCCTTATTTATATCCCGTACCCGTGGTTATCGTACTCTGGCTGATAATATTAAAGGCGTTGGGCCTGTACGGTCGTCGGAGGAGGAATTTCGGCTGGGATACCATATTCGCGTTATTGGGCGCGGTTCTGCTGGGGTTAGTGTTTTTGGGGGCGGTCGGCTTCGTATACCGGGGGTTCTCGTATTCGCGATTGGTTTTGGCCATAGCGGGGACCTTCGCTTTTTTGGGATTTTGCGTGGCGCGCGCGGCCGCGGTCCAGGTGCGCGCGCGCCTTTTGAGGAAGGGCGTGGGTGCGAAGCGGACGCTTGTTGTGGGTACGTCGGTCGCGGCTAACGAGCTCTGCCGGCGTCTTTTGGCCGGCCCCGCGAGCGACTATTACCTGGTGGGCGTGATACCCACCGGCGAGGGCGAACCGGAGGAGGGTTGTAAGGTGCTGGGCGGCCTCGAGGATTTCTTCGACGTCGTCTCGCGCGAGAAGGTCGCCGTCGTGTTCTTCGGCGGCGACGTCCCGGACCAGGTTTTATTGGATTTGGTGTTGGAATGCGACCTCAAAGGCGTCGAGGTCCGAATTCTGCCCTCTGCGCTCGAACTTATGGCCTCGAAGATTCACGCGGATGAGGCGCTGGGCGTCCCCGTCTTCGCGCTCAGGCAATTCCGACTTACGGGGTTCAACCGGTTCCTGAAACGCGCTGTGGACGTAGTATTCGCCGGTTTCTTGTTGGTGGCGTTTTCGCCCCTATGGGCGGTAATGGCGCTGATTATCAAACTTACGTCGCCCGGGCCGGTCCTATACCGGCAAGACCGCGTGGGTCAGGACGGTCGGCCTTTTGAGCTCTTGAAGTTCCGCTCTATGCGACAAGACGCCGAAGCGGAGACGGGGCCGGTATTCGCCCAAGCTAACGACGAGCGCGTTACGCTTTTCGGGAGGTTCCTTAGGCGGACGTCGCTCGACGAAATACCCCAGCTCTTCAACGTACTTAAAGGAGACATGTCGGTAGTAGGCCCGAGGCCCGAGAGGCCTTATTTCGTTGAAAAGTTCGCATCCGACGTCCCGCGTTACGTCGAACGGCACAAGGTCAAGTCCGGCATGACCGGCTGGGCCCAGGTTAACGGCCTCCGCGGCAACACGTCCATCGCCCAGCGCGTCGAGTACGATTTGTATTATATAGAAAATTGGTCCCTCCTTTTCGACCTCAAGGTAATTCTCCGAACGCTTGCCCAGGTAATAAGCGGGAAAGGCCAATAAAAGGGCGGGGTTTGTAGTGCCCATTTTTGTTTTATTAATTACTCTTATAAAAATATGTTTAGTATTACTGGCCTAGGTGATTCGTCGTTATTGTGATGTAGTGCCCAACAATAATAGGCACTATTCATATAGGCAGGCGCCGCCCAAGCCGCGCGGGCGGCGTTCCATATAGGAGAAACGGAGCATTTCCGTATAATTAAGCCAGACGGAAGCGTGAGAGATAGCCCCCAAGAATTCGTCCGTAACTTCTCGATAATCGCGCATATCGACCACGGTAAGACGACGCTGATGGACCGTATGCTCGAGATCACGCGTACGGTCGACCCGCGGCAAATGCGCGAGCAGTTCCTCGACGCTATGGCGCTCGAGCGCGAGCGCGGCATTACAATTAAAATGCACCCGGTTACGCTCGGGTACACGGCGAGGGACGGCGAAGAATATAAGCTCAACATTATCGACACGCCGGGGCACGTGGACTTTACGTACGAGGTTTCGCGGTCGCTCGCGGCTTGCGACGGCGCGGTCTTGCTCGTCGACGCGAGCCAGGGCGTTGAGGCGCAAACGGTCGCCAACGCCCTCCTGGCGGTCGGGAACGGCCTAGCGTTGGTCCCTGCGATAAATAAGATCGACCTGGCCGCGGCGGACGTCGACGTGACGCGCGACGAACTCGAAGAAGTGGTGGGCATCGACGCCGCGGAGGCCGTCCTCGTCTCGGCGAAGGACGGGACCAACGTCGTCGAGCTTTTGGAGGCGGTAGTCGCGCGGGTGCCGCCGCCGACGGGCGACGCCGGGGCGCCGTTGCGCGCCCTTATCTTCGACGCTCAATACGACCCCCACCGCGGCGTCTTGGCGTACGTCCGCGTCGTCGACGGCGCGCTCCGTCGCGGTACCCGCATAAGGCTGATGGCATCGGACCGGGTTTACGAGGTCAACGAGGTCGGCATCTTCAAGCCGGCGATGGCGGCGACGGACGAGCTGGCCGCGGGTGACGTCGGCTACGTCGCGGCTAACGTCAAGGAGATCGCCGAGGCGCGCGTCGGCGACACCGTTACCTACGCCGAGGGCGGTGTTGCCAAACCTCTCCCCGGGTACCGGGAGGTCAAGCCGATGGTCTTCGCCTCGCTTTTCCCGGTAGAGGCCGACGACTACGACCCGCTCAAGCGGGGCCTCGAGAAGCTGGCGTTGAACGACGCGTCGCTCAGCTGGCAGGCGGAGGAGTCCGCGGCGCTCGGCTTCGGCTTCCGGTGCGGCTTCCTGGGCGTGCTTCACATGGAGATCGTGCGCGAGCGGCTCGAGCGCGAGTACGAGCTCGAGGTCATCACGACGACGCCCCACGTCGCGTACGAGGTGACGACGCGCGACGGCCGGACGCAATCCGTGGAGAACCCGGCTAAGCTGCCGGACCCGGCCGGGATAGAAATTATCGGCGAGCCGTTCGTCGAGGCGACGGTGTACACGCCGGCGCGCTACATCGGCCCGGTGGTCGAGCTCTTGAAGGGGCGCCGCGGCGAACACGTGAGCATGGAGTTCTTCGCCGGCGACCGCGTCGCCGTCAAGTACCGGCTGCCGCTCGTCGAAATAATCGTCGACTTCTTCGACAAGCTGAAGGCTCTCTCGCAGGGTTACGCGTCGCTCGACTACGGCCACGTCGGCTACCGCCCTTCCAAAATGGTGAAGCTCGACGTGTTGCTCAACGGCAAGGCGGTGGATGCGCTTAGCGTTATTGTCCACGAGGAGCGGGCGTACCGCCGCGGTCGCGAGCTCGTGACGAAGCTGCGCCGCGAGATCCCGCGGCAGCTATACGAGGTGGTCATTCAGGCCGCGGTCGGCTCGCGCGTAATAGCGCGCGAGACGCTGAAGCCTGCGCGCAAAAACGTCACGGCCAAGTGCTACGGCGGCGACGTCACGCGGAAGCGCAAGTTGTTGGAGAAGCAAAAGGCGGGCAAGAAGCGGATGAAGCAGGTGGGCAACGTCGCCGTCCCGCAGGAGGCGTTTTTGGCGGTGTTAAGGACCGAGAATTAGGCGCAAAATAGTTTTTAGTAAGCATATAAAAGGCCCGGCCTCGCGGCCGGGTTCATCATTAAGCTCTCGCCTCGCGCGGGCCCTACGTGAGGAGGTCGTTCAGCAGGTCCAGGTGGTCCGCCACGAGGCGCGTTATGAGGAACTTCTCGCGGACCGTCTCGCGGCCGTGGGCGCCGAGCTCCCCGGCGAGCGACGGGTCTTCCAGGACCTTCACGAGCCGGTCGGCGAAGCCGTCCTCGTCGTCCGGCTCGAGCAAAAAGCCGTTTACGCCGTCCTCGAGCTGGAGCGGGATGCCACCCACGCGGGAGGCCACGACGGCCTTTCCCTTCCAAAGCGCCTCGGTGACCGCGAGGCCAAACCCTTCTTTCTTCGACTTTTGGAGGATTACGGCGGCCGTCTCCTGGAGGACGTTTACTAGGATGTCGTTCTCTAACGTCGTGAGAACGACGTCGCCGGCCTCGATTTCGTGGCGGGCTTTCCGCGCGAGCGTTTCGTATATCTGGAGGGCTTCCGGGTCGTCGGTGGCCATGCTGCCGCACAACACCAGCCGGCAATCGACGTTGTCGCGGACCTTTTTAAATATGCGGATAGCGCCGGAGGGGTCCTTGTGTTTGTCGAATCGCGAGACTTGCGTTATGAAGGGTTTATCCGTGGGGACGTCGAATTTCTTAAGGTACTTCGTTACGTCTTTTTCCGAGAGCTTTATGTTCTTGGGTGCGAGCGGGTCGATCGCCGGATAGACGACGCGTTGTTCGACCGGTAGGTCGTCTTTGCGGTAGGCTTGGTTGGAGATTACGACGGCGTCGTACCTTATTATAAAGTGTTTGAGATATTCCCAGAGTTCGGCGTTGGGGCTCGAAAGGTCGATATGGCAGCGCCATACCCACGGCTGCCGTTTCTTGTAGAACATTATCAGCGGCAACGGCTGTGGGTCGTGGATGATGACGCAGTCGTGGTCTACGTGAGTATATACGGAAAAATCTTCGTTGGCCTGCACGTATAAGCGCTTTTTGATCGGCGTTAAGTTTACGGCGTCGCCCTGTAGCGCGTTGTGGAATTTTTTGGTGATGGTGAAGAAGTCGGGGTGGCCGTGTAGAATGCGCCAGCCGGCGTCCAGGCCCGTATCGTTCATCAACGGGAGAAGGGAGACGAGCATTTCGGCGACGCCTCCCCCTTGATAAGTCGAGTTGAGGTGCAAGACGTGTTTACCGTACAGGTTTCTCGCCTTTAGGCATATGGAATGAATGACGTCGTCGCCTACGATTTGTCGGTAGTCGGCTAAGCTTCGCATGGGGTTACCTCGCTAGTTCTTTGAGTAAGGCCCGGACGTCGGCCACGGAAGCCAGGTTGAACCGGGCGTGGGACGGCTCGAGCCGTACCTTAATCGAGTACGCGTCGTCGGGTAGGACCGCGAATACGTCTTCGTCGGTGCGGCCGTCGCCGATCGCTAGGATGAAATCCCACGGCTCGTTATCGAGGAACCGCAGGCTAGCCCGGCCTTTGTTTACGCCCGCGTTGCGGACCTCTATTACCCTATTGCCTTCCAGGATTTCTAAATTTAAGTTGGCGGTTTCGTGGTATAGGTCTTCTTTCAATTCGGCGATCCTCATCGCCGCGAGCTCCGGGGCCGCGGCGCGGTAATGGAGCGCGAGGGAAAAGTTTTTCTCTTCGACGTGCGCACCCGGGGTCCGGTCCGCGTAGCGTTCAATTATATGGCCGATGCGAATTTTCCAGTCGTCGCGCAACGGTTCGATGAGCAACCAGTCTTTACCGCCTTCCTTGACCCAAGCGCCGTGGTCGGCTATGAACGAGAGCGCGAGCGCCCCCAGCCATTCCTGAAGCGTTTCGCGTTCGCGGCCGCTCATGACGACTACTTCGTTCTTTTCGTCGCGTGCGAGCGCGGCCAGGAGCCTTAGCAGCTCCCCGTCGGGCTTTGCGTGTTCGGGCCTCCGCGTGAAAAGTACCAACGTGCCGTCGTAGTCGAGGAGGAGGAGGCGCTTCGCGGCGGCTCGGTAATCCCGGACGATTTTTTCGCGCGCCCGCGCCGGCAGCCGGCGCGTGGCCAATTCGCTTTGCTCCTTCTTCGTTTGTTTAAGCTCGCGGACGAATTCCTCCGCCCATCTCGTAACGTCGTAGCGCCGCAGGCGGCGGCATATCGCTTCGGCGCGCCGGCCCTGGTCTTCCTCGGGCATGGCCAACGCGTCGGCGAGGGCGGCCGCGATCTCCTCTTTGTTATTGGGGTTTACGAGCAGTGCCTCGCCGAGCTCTTGCGCGGCCCCGGTCAATTCGCTAAGTATCAGTACGCCCCGGCCGCCGCCTTTCGTCGCGCAAAACTCTTTCGCGATGAGGTTCATGCCATCCCTCAGCGGCGTTACCAGCGCCACATCCGCCAGTTGGTAAAAAGCGGCAAGGGTATGAAAAGGCAGCGAGCGGTAAAGGTACCAAATCGGTACCCAACCCACTGTCCCGAATTCGCCGTTTATCCTCCCGACGAGTTCGTCGACGTGCTTTTTTAATCGCGCGTACGTTTCCACAACCGTGCGCGACGGGACCGCCACCATGATCAACGTAACGGTCCCCCAGTATTGGGGGTTGTTTTGGAGGAAGAGCTCGAAAGCCTCGAGGCGCTCCGGGATTCCCTTCGTGTAATCCAGCCTGTCGACGGATAGAATTATCTTCCGCCCTCGTAACTGTTTGGCGGCTTTCGCAGCCTCTTTTTGTACCGCTTCGTCTTCGCCCGCCGTCGCCCAGCGTTCGAAGTCGATGCCCATCGGGAAGGCGTCTACTTTGACTACTCGATTCCCGGCGGCGATCTCACCGTCTGCGTATTCGTGACCTAAGATATTTCGGGCGGCGCTGACGAAGTGGTGCACGTAGCCGTGCGTGTGGAACCCTATCAGGTCCGCGCCCATCAGACCTTGCAAAATCTCCTCTCGCCACGGGAGCAAACGGAATATCTCGGACGAAGGAAACGGAACGTGGAGGAAAAAACCGACCGCGGCTTCGGGACGTACCTCCCGAATAAGGCGCGGCAGAAGCATTAGATGGTAGTCGTGGACCCAAATTTCGTCGCCCACCTCGGCGATATCCAGGACCGCGTCGCGGAATTTCTCGTTCACGCGCTGGTATACGTTCCAATAGGACGTTTCGTATTTCGCGTATAGTGGGAAGTAATGGAAGAGCGGCCAGATCGTCCTATTGGCGAAGCCGTGGTAGTAGTTCTCGAGTTCGTATCGGGAAAGGAAGACCGGGTGGCAGTTCTCGCACGCTAATCTTTTCCCGATGTCTTTGCTTTCGGCATCGCCTATCCGGCCCGACGGTATCCCGGGCCACCCGACCCAGGCGCTGGGGCGGGATTTGTAAAATGAGCCTAAGCCGGTCGCCAGGCCGCCGACGCTCGGCACGTACGATAGTTGGCCCCCCTTTTTGGTTACGCTTAAAGGAAGGCGGTTGGAAACGGTTAACAGGCGGGACACGAGGTCTTTTTCACCCCCTGAAGTCTTCTATATTTTTAACATAAAATGGCCGGCGGCGCAAGGTTGCGCATTTATAATATGTCAAAAATTTTAGGAAATCGATATAAAGTATGGCCGTAAACGGCGTGGGGTCCGGTTGGTTACTACGCTGCGGTTGCCGCGCGCCGCGGCCGCTAGAGCTCGTTGACGCGGGCGTTTATTTAGATTATTATAAAGGAAGAGAAGGAGGTACGTTTATGAGGGTAAATATTTATATATACGCCGCGGCCGTCGC